>Ga0247723_1000104_pt1 | contig 51704 bp, 96 predicted proteins | sample MSEWelMarce5H_FC_FD_189079 | JGI IMG/M metagenome (GOLD analysis project Ga0247723, IMG submission 189079) | Subsurface sediment microbial communities from gas well in West Virginia, United States - MSEEL Well Study Marcellus 5H_FC | ecosystem: Environmental > Terrestrial > Deep subsurface >...
ACCCTGCCAAGCCCTGCCCTGCCCAAGCCAAGCCCTGCCCCCTGCTCCCTGCCCTGCCCGCTAGGTAGCCCGCTAGGTAGCCCGCTAGGTAGCCCTGCCCTGCCCCTGCCAAGCGTTATCAATCCGTTATCAAAATAGGCTTGACTAGGCGTGTTGGTATGGTATCCTGATTACATCAGGGCAAGCAAAAGGCAAGCCCAATAAACAAAGGGGTATCAAATGTCTAACAAAGAATTCGCTACAATCTCAGGCTTTATGTTTTCGATTATCGCTCTATCTATTTTGCTCATCATTATTGCGCCAATGGCTGGGCAATTCTTAGTCGTCATCTACTCTGGCGTTGCGACTATGCTCTGGGTTATCTACGGGCTTATTAGATACTATGACTCTAAGTAAGACACCAAGCGAAGCCCCTGCCAATAGGCAGGGGTTTTTGCTTTTCCTTGCCTGTTATAAACCTGTTATAAAAGAATTGCCAAAAAGACTTGACTAGGCTTGCCGCATAGGCTAAGTTAGTAAGTGAAGCAAGACAACAGGGCTTGCTCGAAATGAAGGGATAAACAGAGATGAATGTTCTAGCAAATAGAAAAGACAGGGCTAACCTAGCCGTAGCCTTGCTATTGGTAGTAGTTATCGGCGGACTAAGCCTAGTGAATAGCCTCAATGACCCAGAGATAAACTTGATTGGCGCGATGGCTTACCTGTCCGCGTTGGCTTCATCAGCGATTACCCTGTTCGCTGTAAATGTAGCAACCTATAACCGCAGGTAAGCAATACAGACTAGACCCCCTTGGTTCCCCCCCTTGTTACCCAAGGGGGTTTAGTCTTACCTAACCCTGAAGATACCGCCAGAGCGACCCGTGCCAGCGCCGCGGCCCAAGTCAAGTTTTCGGTCTGCCATAGACTTTGCGCTAATGCGCCCGCCAGTGAAGCCAGACGGGGGCTTGATGAGCAGAGCCGTAAGGGCGTGGACCAGAGCATCAACGCGGTCTGGAGACTTACCTTCACCTGGAACCCACGAAGTCATCTGGCTTTCGAGGTCGGCTAGGTAGCCTATGTGATGGACACGACGCTGCTCATAGGCGAGGGTCACAGGCTCGGCACGTAAAGCCTTACCGTGTTTTGAGTGGACCTCGAGGACTGTGATGTTGGGGTCAATGGCATTGATGGCATTGCGAACTAATGCTCCACCCTGATTGACTTCGGCAACGACTGGGCACCCCCACTTACGCGCCATCTCAACAACTTTGTTAGCCCACTTATCCGGCGAGCCTAAGACTGAAGCATCTTCGAGGACCCAGGCTTGGCGCTTATAGAGGTCTCGGTCAGATGTCGAAGCGCAAACGATGATGCCGCACTCATCTCTAGGGTTCTCGGCAACGCTAGGGTCAACGCCAATGATGCGCAGTGGTGTGCCTAGTGGCATGTAACCTTCGCGGCCAGCCTCAAGCATTTCTTCAGTCCAGAGCGCACCTTCGACATCGTCGAGCATCTCGCCGTATAGTTCTTGAGCGGCTAGGCGCGTGCCTGCATAGACGCCAGTGATGGCATCGAGGTAGGCACCGGATAGGTTACCCGAGTTATCGAGGGTCGAACCTCTGGTGATAACGACGCGGCCAGTCTTGGCTTCATCGATAAGCTTATAAAGCAGCGGCACGCGCTTTGGCGTGGTGGTTACCATAATCTTTGGGTTAGCTCCAAGACGGGTACCAACTCGAAGGTTATCGAAAGCTGTCATACCTGCGGCATCTGGTGTCTGTCTCCAGGCGGCAACCTCATCACCCCATGCATGAGTGAACTGAGGACCACGTAGTGAGTCAGGCTCATCAGCTGTAAAGCATGTCGCGGTATTACCGTTTGGCCAAGTCAGTCTTCGCTTTGAAGGTTCATACAGTGGGCGCTCCGATGGAGGGGTGACATTCATGATACCGGATTCACCTTCAACGATGACGTCACGTACGTCGGCAGCAGTACGTGCAACCAGGGCAAAGCGCCTTTGACCTTCAGTCGTATACTTAGCCTGCTCTCGAACCCACTCAGCAGCTGTCCTGGTCTTACCTGCACCACGGCCGGCAATGTATGCCCAGATGGCCCAGTCGTCACCGGCAGGTGCCTGTTGCTCAGGTCTACCCCATACTGACCAATCCCACAGCAATGCATCGGGATCCATACCGGATAGAGCTAGTGCCTGTTCATCGGGAGGTAGGAGCGCGATGGTCTCCATTAAACTTTTAGCCATGCTTTATTGTATCATCATCCGGATACAGTAAAGCCGGCCTACTCTATGAGCAGACCGGCATACCGTATGAGATTAGTCCTCTACCTTGACGTTTGGATCGCCTTCAAAGAGAACCTCTAGAGTCTTTAGATCCGGCATACCTTCTACCGTAAGCTCTTTATCAGCCTGGAACTTCTCCATAGCTACCTTAGTGCCCTCCGCATAGAATCCTTCGCGGTCTGCACCAGCTTCCGCATAGCCTAGCTCCTTAAGACGACGCTGGGTGTGGTAGACACTGATCGAGCGACGTGCACTTAGGTTCTTGAACTTGATAGCTGATACCTTGACTGTATCTACTTCGGCATTAGCACTGATGACGAAAGGACCTGCAGGCTTAACCGCTTCTTCCTCGAGTCTTGCAATGACCTCTTCGATGTTCACAGGTACTGGAACGATGCCCCGCTTCGGAGGTTCTGGAACTACGACAGGCTCTACCGCAACTGGTTCGGCAACAACCTCTGGCTCGGCTTCTTCTACTACTGGCTCAGCTTCTTCTACTACTGGCTCAGCAACAATCTCTAGTTCTACATCTGGTTTAAGTTCCTCAGACATGAGGTACCTTCCTAACTGTTATGGTTGACGTTCCTATTGTATAGTACTTTAGACTCTCTGAGCTAGAAGAGCTGATGTGACTGCTGCTAGTCCCAGGGAGATTGACAATGACAATGCGCCAGGGGCAATGATTGCAACTAAGACGGCAGCAACTGAAAGCACTACCGCAAACACTGACGACCAGATGATGTCTCTGATCCTGATTAACCAACTAGGCATTTGTATCTCTTTTCTCTTTGGGTTGAACGACACCAAGTAACGGCATCGGCATGTCTTCTTTAGGCTTATCGTCTAGATAGCTTTCGAATTCAAATTCTGGGTCACCTACAAAGGCGGCACTTAGCATAGCTAAGGCGGCTAGGAGTGCTGCAAAGAAGCAGACTACCACTCCTAGAACTATCATTCCGTATATAAAAAATTCCATGTCTACATCATAGCACTATAGAAACAGGAAGACCCCGGCAAAACGCCAGGGTCTTCCGCAATATTAAGTTGTGAGCCAAGCAGCGTGTAGCTGTTCCACCTTGACTTTGTGCTTACAGAGTCAGTTTCCCATCGATGACCTGAGGGACAAGCCGTATGTACTTGACCTTCACACCTGGGGTATTGAACTCTCCCTTGGTAGCAGATTCGATTCTCGTGCTGGTACCTGGTCTTGGTGCATGGATTACTTTTCCATCTCCAATATAGATTCCAACATGGAATGCGTTCTTGCTGCCTGGGTAGAAGTAAGCAACAATATCTCCGATCACAGGTTCTTTAACTACGGTACCGGCTTTAGCCTGTAACGAAGCTCTGTGTTCGAGTGTTACTCCCACTTGTCCGTATGCCCACATGACTAGACCCGAACAGTCCCAACCACCGGGAGTCGCTCCTGAGAAAACATACCAGGTCTTGCCTGCAGTCTTCTTCAGCTTAGCTACAATTTGGTTGATCTTGACGGTATTGTCATATAGCCTACGAACAATGCCCTGCTTCCGCTCACTTTCTACGATGCTGTCAACAGGAGTGATGCTCGGTATTCTCTTGGCATCATCCGCAAACGCTAGTGGATCTTCAGCAGTTGTTGAACTTACGCTCAACGCTTTATTTACTTGTATAGGTTCCGCAACCGCATTAGGTGTCACACATCCAGTGATGGACATGGTCATTCCTAATACAGCTCCAGTTATCAGTAACCTTTTCATTCTCGACCTACCTTTCCTTGGTAGTTAGTACTCGGTCGTATCTTGTTGGGGTCTCCCGTACACCTTTCCAGGGGTGTCCTAATAGTTTACCGTAAGGTTTGGCCCGAAAGCAAGAAAAAACTCCCAGATTTCTGAGAGTTTTCTTCTGACTGGCTAGGTCTACATTCCTAAGGCTACTAAACATTCCTGTCTAAACTGGGAAAGTTTGCCGTGCTGTTCATAATCGAGGACGCTGCCAGCAATTCTAAAATTGACTTCAATATTGACTAAATCTTCCCGCGCTTGGTCTGTCGGCTTGTAGTCTCCCTTAATCCATTTGCTGTAGGCATATAGAACAAGGTTCTTTGAGTCTTCGATTCCCTTTTGTAGGTCATCGGCACTGTCGATTGTATTGTCTTCCATGCTCTACAGTATAGCATCTTTAATGAATACGGGTGAGCGTAGCGAACACTCAGGGAGCGACCGCGGATGCGGGAGCGAGCAGCATCATGAGCAACGGCGAATGATGCGTATAATGGGCCGAGCTCCCGGCGAAGCGGGAAGAGACGGGTTCCCCGGCTCTGGACCGCAAGCCCTGGGGAGCGAGCTACCATGCTTTCAATGGGCGGACGAGCGCAGCGAGTACCGCGTGAGCATACTGCGGATGCAGTTGCGAACAGCATTACGAGCGCCTGCGAGTAATGCGTCCGGGGGTGCCTAGCTACCAGCGCGTAGGCTGAAGACGCGACTTGCTCGCGGCTGGAAGCCGAGCTGCTGGTGCTAGCACCTGGCTTTTAATTGGGTTTAAAAATGAGTGCGAGCTGCGCGAGCTCATTTTTTACGAGCGAAGCGAGTTTTATTTTTCCGCGTAAGCGGAAAAATTTATTTTTATTTTTGACCGCAACGCCGAAAACCCTGCCTAGCGTAAACTAGGCAGGGCATTTCGGGGTTATCTGTTGCGGAGTGGCTGGCGTGGTCTGTTGTCGTTGTAGTAAATAAACTCTTTGACGGCGGCATACCCGAAAGTTATAGAAGTTCCAAGCAACCCTAGCCACACAAAGCCTAGCCACCAAATTTGTTCGGGAGTTCCAAAGTTGATTGCTTCGGCAAGTAGTGAGCCGATTAGTGAATTGGAAATAAAAAGTGCTAGCGTAACAACGCTCAGCAAAATTGGTATGAATAACATTTTTTCTCCTTGTTAGTTGGATTGTCCTAGCAAGGCAGACGGGGGGTGTCTGCCCTGCTAGGTATTTTGTTATGCTCTAAGTCTGCCAAAAATACGGCAGTTAGTCAAGTCGAGGGTCTGGCGTGTCTTTTCTAATTGAGCTTTTTGATCTTTTATTTTTTGCGGCGCAGCCGCAATTTTTTATTTCCACCGCCGGACTTGCCTAGTATCTGGGGGTAGATACTAGGCAAGTGGCTCGGTGCTACTCGTTATAGAGTGCTTTCTCTGCTAGGTGTTCGGCGTATGCGACACACTCGTCGCAATAGTCGGCAACGCCTTTCGGCATTGCTCTTGTCTGGCAGACGGGGCAGAGTTCGTGTTTCGGGTCTGCGTAAAATTCGTTATCCCCATTTGAGAAATAGGTATACCAAACATTTCCGCAATTCCAAACATCTTCTCGGATTACCGGCTGGCTAATGTCCGGCAGTTTGTCTGTTTCGAAAGAGTGTTCTTGTCCGCATTGGCAGTTGTTGTCTGAGAAAACTGACCAACTGAATTTGCTTTCTAGTTCTGGCACTTACATCATCTCCTAATTAGGCGGATACTCTCCGCAATACTATCTAAACACACAACGGCGACAATACGCAAGTCGGCGGCGGCAGCGTGTTTTTTATAAATGAGCTTTTGCTTTTGCGGCGCAGCCGCAATTTTTTATTTTGCGGCGAAGCCGCAATTTTTTATTTTCCGCAAACGCACCTAACCCAGCCTTTCGGCTGGGGTCGGTGCTTTCTTATTTGGCTGGCATTTCTGAAATTGTGTTGCCCTTGCTGTCGCTTAGCGTGACCTTACCAACTGCCCAGCAACTGCTGGTGTCTAGGCGAGCATTGTCTAAGATGCGAAAGATTGCTTTTAGAATTGCGTCTTCGTCTGATGGTGCTGAGAAGAATACCGAAGCGATTTGGTTCTTTTTTGCGGCGGTTAGTTTGTATTCAGGCATTTTGTCTTCCTTTGTTAGCGGTGCTTGGGTTGGGTGTTGCTCTTTCAGTCTGCCACAATTACGGCGCTTAGTCAATTCGGCAGCGACGGCGTGTCTTTTCTAATTGAGCTTTTTTGGTTTTATTTTTTATTTGTGCGAAACGCCAAGAAAGGCGACCGCAAGGGTCGCCTTTCTCAGCACTCGCTACAAACCAGACAAAATCAGATTAGTCGTGATTAGATTGTTGGCAAACAATTTGGCTGAGCCGGGGTCGTCAAATTTCTTGACCCACTCTTTGCCTTTGCTGTCTTCGTAATGCCACCAATTTTTGGCGTATTCTCTGAACCGCACTCGATAACCCTGAGGGTTATCGGCGGTGAAGAGTTCGGATTTGTATCCGCCCATTTTCATCTCTTTTCTTTTCTTGTTAGGGTTGTGAGCCTTTTAGACACTTGCTCAGGTGTTGGAGATTACCCTACCGATACCCACTCGGCGGCGGTGCGTAGCAGGTTGTCGTAGTCGCCAGACTGAGATTGAGCGAGATACTCGTCAATTTCTTCTTTTGATACGCCAGCGTCTTTCAGGGCAGAAATTACTCTTCCCATTATTGCGAAAGCGTTCCCGTCTTCACCCGTAAGTTGGACAAAGACATCGGGATACCGAACATCAATTCCGAAACTCATTTACATCACCTCGTTTTCTGCGGGCTTGCCCGCATACTAAGTCAAACACAAAACGGCACATTAGTCAAATGGGCGGAGCGGCGTGTCTTTTGTAAATGATGTTTAGATTTTATTTTTATTTTTGCTGCGGAGCAGCAAAATTTATTTTTTATTTTGGAACGCCGAACACCCTGCCTTTCGGCAGGGGTCGGTGGTTGCTACTTGTTGCGGACTAGCATTGTTGGGTGAAACTCCTTGCCGAAGAAGCAGTCTAGGTCTAGACGGAAAGCGTCAAACGCTTCGGCGTAGGTGGTAAGCGAGCCTGTGTTGTTCAGGTATTCAGGGTCGCCATCTTCGATGGTGCGGTAAGTATCTACAAACCAATACTCTCCGTTTTCGCAAGTTATCTCGCAAACTAGGTTGTCTGCTTGATACCTTGCCAGTATTTGTATTTCTGGCATTGTTCCTCCTCGTTAGGTGTAAGGCGGCAAGCGAGGGGGGTGCTTGCCACCTTACACTTTCAGTTTGCCACATACGGCAGCCGAAGTCAAACGACCTGGCGCGGCGATGCTTTTTTAATTGAAGCTTTTATTTTTATTTTTGCGGCGCAGCCGCAAATTTTATTTTTTATTTTCCGCAAACGCCAATACCCACACCTTTCGGTGTGGGCATCAGGCAGCGTTAGAGAGTAATTTCGTTGTGTTCCGCATCTTCGTTAGCGTTGGCTACGGCGATTTGGATACGGATTAGTGCTTCTTCGGCACTAATCTCTCGGTCTTCGTAAGCATTGAGAATTGCTACGAATTTTTTTGCGAGTTCTGGGTTCATTCTTCTTCCTCCTCATCTTCCTCGTCATCGAAACTGAACATTTCAGTCCAGCACGTTCCGCAATACCCTGAGATAAACTGCTCTCGCTGGTCTGCGGTAAGGTCTAAGCCGATGTCTTGAATTAGGGCGTTGTTGTTGATTTTATACATTTGCTCGCCTGTAACTTCGGTGGTGAATACTGCCGAACACTTGGGGCAAGGTAGCGAAGAAATTGTGTAATCTCCGCTGTCCATCTTTGCTACGTGAGTGATTTGCATCTGATCTCCTTGTTTGGTTGTGGTGCTGCTCTTATAGTTTGCCACGAAACGCAACTTTACGCAAACGACCGAGCGGCGCGTGTCTTTTTCTAAATGAAGGTTTTAATTTTTATTTTGCAGCGGAGCTGCAATTTTTATTTTTTTTATTTTTGCCAAAGCCGAAACCCTGCCTAGTTGTCTAGGCAGGGTGGCTGTGTTCATTGGTTCTCTTTTTCTATCTGTCTAACTGCTTGCTCTACTTCACGCAAAGCAGTTATGGCTGCCTGGTATTTGACTACCAATTCAGTTGGGATAGGAACTAGTTTGTCTAGTTTCCAAGAGTCTTGCAGAGAAATGCCTGTTTCTTCACAGAACTTTATCTCTTCTTCAACGGTGGTTATAAACAGGTGTGGGTATCTTTCGCCCCAGTCAATGTCTACTGGTGTTTTCTCACTCATTTGTCTCTCCTGTTGGTTGGGTGGAGTGAGCAGTTGGCCGCATACTCAGGCGGTGTTGCTAGTGAAAGATGCAGACTGAGCCTGCCAAGCAATTTGGACAATCCACATCGCTTGGACAAACGCAGTTCGCTGGGTAGGCGTGGTGGCAAATCTCGCATTCGCCGTCAACTCGATTTTCCCAGTTGACCTGTTTCTGTAGTTTGACCCAATCGTCGTAATCTCTGGTGTCACCAATCTTGGCCAAACCTTGACCCGCAAAGAACAAGGCAACATCGGGGTCATACTCAAGGTTAGGGACGGCGATGCTGTCGCGCTGGTAAGAAACAACGCCGTCATCTCTTACCCACTCACCGTTGTCTAGAAATTCGGCGTAGGCCCAGAACACTGAGTCTGTGTCGATTTCTCCAACGATACGGTGCTGCTGGCACTTGCCATCATCCAAGTGCTCGCAACCACTGTCTCTCTCCATTTCAACAATTTGTACAATCATTTTCCACTCTTTTCTGCGGGGGCGACCCGCATCACCAGACTATCGCATCGGCGGTCGCGAGTCAAACGACCTGGCCGACGACGACAATTTCTAATTGTGGTCTTTAATTTTTTATTTTCCGCGCAGCGGAATTTTTTATTTGCGCGTAGCGCAAAATTTTATTTTTGAGGCGAGCAGTTTTATCACTTGCTCAGGTGTGGTTCTATTTGATTGTTAGGTTCGGCATACTATCTACGCAGACGGCACAGAGCGACATCTCGCAATAAGCCCAGCCGTAGTTCTCGCCTAAGCCCATTGGCACGACTACATCAACTTTTGCTGGATTGCGTAGGCACATTTCGCATACCGCATCTTTTGTATCAACTACTGATTTTTTTGGCATTTTTGTCCTTGCTGTTGGAGTGGGTGAGCAGTTTTAGACATACTCAGGTCTTGGTGCTTAGACTAACGCTGGCTCGGCTTTTGTGGCTTGCCTAACTTGGTCTGCGATTGCGCTGTCCGTCATACGCTTTAGCCACTTCGCTCTTGGCTCGGTGCTAACATTGGTGCTGTATCCAACCATCTTGCGAATAAACTCGGCGTCATAGGCGTTTGTGCGAACGCCTGTGGCCTCGTCAATGTGGTAATACGCTGGCCCGAACAAAGCCTCGTGGATTTTGTTGCGAACAATTACTTCGGCAACATTGTTTTCGTTCACTGAGCCAATGCCAATGAACATCAACACGAAGGCGAACCGACCAACTCGGTCTTTCTCATCTTCGTTATCCCAATCTATGTTTGGGACTTTTGACGCGTTCCAATCTAGCGACATTTTGTTCCTCTCGATTTGTAGGTGTAGAGCGGTGGTATCAGGGGGGGGGAAGAAAGTCCGCCGCTCTACATTTATAGTTTGCCACCGATAGCGGTGGAAGTCAAATGGGCGGGCGGGTCGTGTCTTTTGTAATTGAGCTTTTTTATTTTTTATTTTTATTCGCGTAGCGATTTTTTATTTTTCGCAAACGCCAAACCCTACACCTTGCGGTGTAGGGCGTGGGTTAGGCGAATTTGGCGTAGCCGTCTATGTCGGTGGCAATTCGATTGCTCAACCAATCGGCAGGGATTGTGTGAGAACGCTTGCCTGACTTGTTCCAAGCATAAGGCTCTAAGACGAAAGCGTTGTCTAGCGAAAGGTAGTCTATGTATTGCCTGACCCTTTTGCCTGTTCCGTCTGGTCGCTCTATGTAGTAGCAAGTAATGAAGGGCGAGTGTTCTCTGTCGTGCCAAGCACCACCATAACTATCTACGGGCAATAGCAACCTAGCGTGGTGTATGCGATACTTACCTGCCGAAAGTCTAGGCTCTCTAATCTCGTCGTTTAGAAAGTATTGACCAAACAAGCCTGATTGGTAGTAATTCTCTACGGCAATTTGCCAATCGTAATCGTCTTGTGCTACTAGACCGATTTTGATAGGCTCGGCGGTGCGTTGATACTGAGAGTTTATCTGTCCATAATCTCTCGGCTTTGGGTAGTAATAAACTACAAACTGAGATGGACTTAGCAAACTTGACCAAAACTCTTGCTCACTTTGGATTTTGTGCGTTGGCATAGATTTCAGTTCTTCGTAATACGGAGTGCGTCTGTAATTTATGAGTTTTTCTGTGATAACCATTTTCTCCTCGTTTCTGCGGTAGCCCGCATAATCAGTCTGCCACAGGATAGCGACAAACACAAGTCGCGGCGGGCGGCTTGCTTTTCTAAATGAGCTTTTGATTTTTTATTTTGCGCGAAGCGCAAATTTTTATTTTTGCCAAAGGCAAGGAGAGAGCAGTTTAGCCACTTGCTCAGGTGATTTCGAGGGAAACTTATTTAGTTGTTTTGGTGATGTATTCTTTGGCTAGGGCAGCCATTTCCAACACATCAACAATGCTGTCTTCATCAAGGCTTTCGGTGTAGCCCTCGCTGTCCGAGCCACCGGTGAAGACGATTGTTCCGTTGATTGGGTTTTCTACTCCAAACATTTTGTAGTAGAGGGTAGCGCCTAGAAAGTTAGACGCAAGGTCGGGGCGGAATAGCCCTTCTTCATTGACCCACATTGTAGTCGCAAGGTCAAGATAGACTGCCTCAATGTATCCATCTACGGCAGTTTGTAAAGTCTTCAAACCTGTTTCGTTTGTAAACTCAACCACTTCGGCAGTGCCGTCTGGCTGGACGACAACTGCCTTCTTTGTTTCAGACATTTTTCCTCGTTTCTGCGAACGGCGTTCGCATTACCAGTCTTTCATAGTTTGGCGAGTTAGTCAAACGGCGGGGCGGCGATGTTTTTTATATTTGATGCTTTTTATTTTTTATTTTTTGCGCGTAGCGCATTTTTTATTTTTTGCGGTAATGACCCTACCCTCTCCGAAGAGAGGGCAGGGCGGTTATCACCAACTAGATTGGTATTCAAATTCACAATCTTTGAAGGTCGGGTCGGTGAGTATCTTAGCGAGTTTGTCGCGAGTTATCCTGATGCCGTCATAATACCAGTCATCAAACTCTATTCCACCAAAGAAGAACCCGCTGGTTGTCGGTAAGACACTACTTGCTTTCTCTGGAAAGGCTAGAACAACTTCACACTCCGATTTTAGTTTTTCTAGTTGCTCTCTCGATACCATCGCTTTTTGGCACTCATCTATTCCGTCTTGAACATTTTTCACAAACCAGTTGTGAATAGCGTTCTCTTTACGCCAATAGATAGCGGTCAGTCTGATTTCTGCGGCGGTGTAGCCCGAACCCATTTCTGACGGATTGAAACCGAATAGGCGAATTGCCTGTTCGATGTCGGCTTTCGGTATGTCGCCTGAATACTCCGAAGCGTATTTGCGAACCGAAAGATACATGTCTAATCCCATGATTTCCTCGTTTCTGCGGATAGTCCCGCAAGACAATTCTTTCACAAACGGAAACATTACGCAACTCGGCGGGCGGGCGATGCTTTTCTAATTGAAGATTTTATTTTTTATTTTGCGCGTAGCGCATTTTTATTTTTCCGCCGCAAGTGGCCTAACCCTGCCTTTCGGCAGGGCTAGGTGAAGATTAGTGCGGGTAATCTTCTTCACTTTCTTCGGGTGCTAACTCGAAACTGAATCCTGCACCGTATTCATCGTGGCTTGACCTCACAACTTCAAGGTCTTTTCCTTTGCGAAAGAATCGCAAGGTGTAGTCGCCGTTGATACTCAGTTTCTCTAGCAAGTGTTCAGCCTTAGTCACTAGGTATCCGCTTGAGGCTGTCCAACCCATTCGTGAGCCTCTGATAGTGATTAGGGTGTCGTTGTCCCAACCGTTAGCCGCAAGCCAACTAGGCAGAATCTCGTCATTGAAGTATTGAGTGTCATCTTCCCAACAACCGAAACATTCTTGCGACGGGATAGTGTTGCCGTGTTCGTCATACTTGCTCTCGCCAGTTTCGTCATCGTATTCTTCGCAACGGCAGTTGTTGCTGATTTCCATAACTAACTCTGTCTGAGTTTCCGTTTCCATCTTTTCCTCGTTTCTGCGAACGGTGTCCGCATAACTAGTCTGCCACAAACGTACGTATCCGTCAAACGGGGACGACGGCCTGCATTTTATAAATGCTGGTTTTGATTTTTATTTTGCCGCGCAGCGGCAATTTATTTTTTGCGCGGAGCGCAATTTTTTATTTTTTGCGGTGGTGTGTTTAGTGAGCAGTTTATCAACTTGCTCAGGTTGCGAGGGGGGTCTAATACTCGTCGTCGGTGTCGTCGTCCTCGTCGTCAAACTGACCGATAAGGACTTCATACCCTTCATTTGGGTCTGTGCCTTCTGGCACAGTTGATACTGCGTTGATAAAGCGTAATGAGCAACTGCTGTTATACCACTTTTGGATAGTGTCCAACATTTCTTGCTTGGTCATTTGCTCTGAGGTAATTAGGCTGTCTGGGTCATTTTCGTCGCCGTAGCCGTATTCACGCATTTTTATTACTTGTTCGTCGTCCATCAAGACATAAATCTTGTGGCAGGTATCCCAAGCAATAGCCTTTGCGTGGGGTAGCAAAACTGATACGCTGTAAAAGTCTGCCATTAGTTATCTGTTCCTCTCGTTAGGTGGGTAAGCCTTTTTGCGACTTGCTTAGGTCGTGCTCTTACAAATCAAAGTCTTTGATTATGCTCTCAAATTTGTTGTCGCTTTGCCGTTCTAGGATTGTGTCTATCAGTTCACCTAGTTCGTTTTTGATGTTGATAGTTCTCACCATCATTTCCCATTTTCCCATTTCTACAATTTCCTCTGGTGCTTCTTGGAAATTGACTGACGGGTCGAAGGAATACTGAATACCTAGCACCAACGCACCTGCGAGCATAAACAGTTTTTCTACTTCTGCCTCGCTCATTTCAGGTATTTCGTGGTTGTGTTCAGGGTTGTCGCACATACTACTATCCTCGTTTTCTGTGAGTGTAGTCCTCACATTACTATCTAACTACGAAACGCTCGGGAAGTCAAGCGGTGGGCTGGCGATGCTTTTTTATTTGTGTTTTTGATCTTTTATTTTTTATTTGCGAAGCAAATTTTTTATTTTTCGCAACACCAAATACCAACCTTTCGGCTGGTATCTGGTTGCTGGTTAGTCCTCGCCAAACTCGCAAGCACCGCAAGGAATGTCGTGGTCTGTCCAACGGAAAACTCCGTGCTTACAATAATCCGTTTCCTGACGACTTTCGATTGCTTCGCATACCTGCTCGTATGCTTCGCCTAGATTGTCGCCGTTGCCTAGCGTGGTCTGACCACCACCAAGCATTAGAGCGTATTGCTGTGCGATAGTTCCTAGACTATCTAACGAGTAAGACAAGTATGGGTTTTCTTTGGTTTCACTCATCTTCGTCTTCCTCGTCTTCTTCTAGTTCCTCAATGTCTAGTTCGACAGGCATTGAGTATTGTAGGTTGTCGTAGTTGCCAGCAAACTTTTCTGCTTCTGCTTCGTTGGCAAACTCTCCCTCAAACTCAAACTGAATAGTTGAGGTTATTCTGTATTTTGGCACTTTGTTTCCTCTCATTTTGGTTGGGTGAGCCTTTTTACTACTTGCTCAGGTAGACCTTGCGGTTAGTCGTCTTCTTGCTCTTGCTCTTCTGGCTCTTCTGGCACGAATTGGTTTTCGTAGTCAGACGGGTCTGAGTAGTAGTAGTTGATTACTTCGCTGTCTGGGGGCATAGACATTTGTATCTCCTCATTTCTACGGATACACTCCGTAGTTCTAGTTTATCGGAAACGGCGACATTACGCAAACGAGGGCGGCGGCGTTCATTTTATAAATGAAGGTTTTTATTTTTTATTTAGAATTTCACCGCGCAGCGGTGTAATTCTATTTTTTTTATTTTTGCGCGAAGCGCAAAATTTTTTATTTTTGCCGACCCCTCACCCACCCTTTCGGGTGGGCTTGGGTCTGACTATGCTACTTCGGAAACCTCGGCTACCTCAGCCTTGATTTTTTCGAGATGTTCGTTCATCTCTCCGACAAACCTAGCAAATCCCTCAACGCTAAAGATAACTTGTGCCTCGGAAATTGCTGTGCTGTTGTTGTAGTCATCATCAAGGTTTTTGATGTAGGTTCTAACGCTCATACTTACTTGATTTGTGCCATCTCGTAAGTAAGTGTGGTTAGAAGTCCAGATGTGTAGATTGGGCATTTCTGCCATAGTAATCACCTCGTTTTCTGCGAGAGATACTCGCACACTAATCTTCTCACGAACCTACGACATTTCGCAACTCGGGGCTGGCGGTGTCTTTTTCTAAATGAGGCTTTTGATTTTATTTTTTATTTTTTATTTGGAACGCCAAATGCCCCCACCTTGCGGTGAGGGCAAATGTTAGGCGTAAATGATTTCTGGCTGTTGGTTGCTACTACCTTTACGCATACGCCTTAGGCGTGGGCGGTCTTGCTGGCGTTGTCGTTCTAGCAATCTATCAAAGGTTGCCTGTGGAAACGCTCGGATAAGTCTGCCAACCAAAGTGCTTGTTGTCTGGCTGATGTAGTAAGACCGGAAGAACAAGATTTCTGAGTTATCAACATCATAATTCAGAATTACTGTATCCCAATGAGTAACTGAGTAGAGAGAGCCTTTACGAACAGCGGTGATACTTTTGTTGTAGTTCTCAAAACTCTCAAAGTTTTTCAGTTTTTCGTCAATCTTGTAGTTTGGAATTAGTTTGTTTCTGCGGTTTGTATCCCAATTCGTTTTCATTACTTTTCCTTTCTGCGTTGGTTCAGATAAACCCTGTGTTCTACGGACATAAAAAAGTTTCCTATTCCGTAGAACACTCGGGCTATCTTCCTCAACAGTTGTCGAGTGTTATCCATAAACAACATCACCGAGAACGGCTTGCTGTAAGACGCAATCACCATACACAGCGTCTAGGTCGTGTATGTTTAGATTTGTTCCGCCGTAGTTCTTAGATACTAATTCGGCGTAAGCGTTTGCCAAATCCTGAACGCCGAGGGTTTTGGTAATAACTTGTTCTTCTTCCTCGTCGTTTGGGTCTGTAATCGAAACTGTAATTTCGCCTACCTTGTTCCAATCCGAACCCTCGCTGTATTCGATTTTCTGCCACCAATCCCAATCTTCCCAAGCAGAACCTAGCACATTAGACCAGACTTCTTCGGCTTCCATTTGGACAGGCACTATAACCATTTCCGACATAATTCCTCGTTTTCTGTGAGATTGTCCTCACACTATAATCTAATCACAAAACGCAACGATACGCAAACGGGGTCGGCGGCGTCATTTTTATAAATGATGTTTTTGATTTTATTTTTATTTCCTCGGTCGCGGGGCGTAGCCCCGCTAACGAGGAAATTTATTTTTTATTTTTGCGCGAAGCGCAAAATTTTTATTTTTTTTTGGCGGTGCGATAGGTGTGCCTCACAGAACACACCTACCGCTTACCCAACCTAACAAGGTAAGCCTTTTTACAACTTGCTTAGGTTGTGAAGAACTACGCTGTGCGTATGTAGTCGTAAGGAGTGATGTTCCATACTTCTTCGTCTGCGAAAGCGACAGGGTATTTTTCTTCTAGAACATCACGCTTGACGCTAGTGTTCTTGCTTGATACAAGGCTAAACGCTTTGGTCTTGCCAAAGTATCCAACTTTGCCGAACTCACCGAGAGCCTCACGAAGAATTGCCTCGGCTTTTGCCTTGCGTTCCTTTGCGTTGTTCTCGTCTAACTTTGCCTGAACAAAGTCGGCGTGAGCCTTGCGAACCTTAGTGCTGGTGATTACAACAACCTCAGGGTTCTCTGAAAGGTTGTCGTTAGGCTTTACGCCCTCGTTGTTGTCGTTGCTCATTTGTATCTCCTTGTAGGATTGTCGATTTGCCCTACTCTATAATCAAACCACACAACGCAACATAAGTCAAGTCGGGGGTCGGCGTGTTCATTTTATAAATGAAGATTTTGATTTTTTATTTTACGGGGCGTAGCCCCGTAAATTTTTATTTTTTTTTTCGGCGGTGTTTGTTGAGCAGTTTTCCACATACTCAGGTGGCGAGGGAAATTTATTCTTCGTCAATAGGCGGTGAACAAGTAAGACATACCTCGGTGTCGTCATACTCTTTTTGGACTTCTTCTGGTATGAACTCGCCACAATGAACACAGCAGTAAAGTTCATCTTCCGTAAAATAACTTTTTGCGAAGAAGTTAGTAGCACCTTTTGGATACTCTGTGTGGCAATCAGAACAGAGCCAGAAGTATTGTAAAGTTTTTAGTTTTACAGGGTCTCTCACTCCGTCAATGTCTTTGAGGCTCCAAAATTCTATGTCTGTTGGGTCGCCGTCATCTGGACAGCCACAACTATCGCACTCAATTTCGTAGTATTTGTTTCTCAATTTGTTCCTCTCGTTTTGTTTGGTTGAGCAGTTTTAGGACTTGCTCAGGTCGCAGGTTTACTCTTCGTCTATGTCTTCGAGTTGGTGGTCTTCGACAGATACTTCGGCATCATTGTTCCAGCCGTCGCAGTCAATCGAAACATCTGACGAACTGAAAGAGAAGTCGCTTAGTTCTTTGCCGTAAGGCAGATTTACACTAGCCGTTCCTGTGATTGTGAACCTCACATTTACTTCTCGTTTGAGTTCCCAACTGAATACCTCGGCAACTTCTTTGAGCCAATCAGCGTCAGCCTCAATGTCGTCGCTTTCGATTGCGTCTTTGATAATCTCAAAGGCACGATACTTTTCATCATTGAGGTCGCTTACTCGCTGTGTTTTTGCTTTTAGGCGGTCAATGGTGTTCGACAACTCTGTTGCTTGTGCTGTCGCTTGTTCTTGTAGCAAGTTGATACGGATTTGGTCTTCGGTAAGACCATCTGGGTTGTAGTCAATTCCTGACATTTTGTTCTCCTCATTTGTGGGGGTCGTTCCACACTATAATCAAACCACACTTGGCAACTTTACGCAAGTCGGGTCGGCGGGATTTCATCATAAATGATGGATTTTTTATTTTTTATTTTGTTTTGCTGCGTAGCAGCAAAATTTTTTATTTTACGCCCGAGGCGTGGTGAGCAGTTTGGCAACTTGCTCAGGTTGTTTGACTAATCTTGGTAGTAGTCGTCTCGGTCTTGTTTTAGGCTACTTTCTGTGTGCGTGTAATTACAGAACTCGCACTCAACAATGTAGTTGCCCCAATCATCAGTTGAGGTTGTTCCCTCTTCGTTGGTCTTTTCGCAATTTTCGCAGAAGAACTCCTCATACTCAACTTCTACTGAATAAATGCCTGACCCCATCATTGACCCCTCTGGGTAGTTGCTGTATCCCATTACCTAACTCCGTTTCCGTTTTCTAGTGTTGGCAACCAAGCAAGATACTCGGCTGTGTTTGCGAACTTCATTGTGTCTGTGTGCTGATACATACCATTACGCTTGCCCTTTGGCAACTGCCAGAAAGTAAGCGTAAGGTCGCCGTCGTGCCAAAGAACTCGTTTGACGATAACGCCCTGATAGTCCTTGATAGTTGTTCCCCAAGTCCAGCCGTATCGCAACTCGTCTTGTGATTGTTCGCCGTATGTTTCTAGTGGTGAAAGCATTGTGTCCTCTCGTTTGCTTGTGTAATTATTATAGCGAAGAAATGGCGTTGGTGGCAAGTTGGCGGATAACAGGTTCATAACTTATTAGTGGCTTTTATTTTTATTTGTTTTTGAGGCGAGACGGCGAAAACCCCTGCGGAGTAAACTCAACGCAGGGGCTTTCTTTTGCCAATCGGTAAATGAGGGGGCAAACCCGATTGGCTATGGAGTGTCAGGATAAACGAGGGGGCAAACCTGACACTCCAATCCTATCAGACCATTTCTGGCTCTGGTGCTGGTGTTTCTTTGGTCGGTGGCATAGTCAAAGCCTCTGGCTCTACTACAATCTTAGCAAAGGTTTCTGGCTCGTCTGGCTCTTCATCTGGTTCACGCACAAGAATAGTTCTGGTGAAAGTTCCTGTTCCCCAATTTAGGTCGTGTCCAATAGCCTCTGCCTCAATCTCAACGGAAGTTCCTGCTCGCTCGCCGTTATCCCAATCACGAACTCGCAACGCACCGCTGACTACAACTCGCTCGCCCTTAGAAACTGAACTTGCGACATTTATTGCCAACTGACGGAAAGCCGTAATGGTATACCAATTAGTTTCGCCGTCTACCCATTTCTTAGTAGTGCGGTCAAATCGGCGGTGAGTGCTTGCCATACGGAACGAGGTAATCGGTAGTCCGTCTTGCGTAATGAGGTGTCGTGGTGTTGTTGCCACTAGCCCCTGAACTGAAATCTTTTCTGACATTTTTTCTCCTAGTTTTTGGTGTTGCTTGATGTAATGAGTTTAGTGGTTTGTGAGTTCTTTGTCAAATCCAAATTGTAGTGCGGTGTCGAGAAGTTCGGCTGGCGTGTCTGGTATCTCTTGTCCTGCCATTTTTAGACCTGCTCGTATTACGAGTTCGTATGCTTTTACGCCAAGCCCACCCGCAACTCCGTCTAAGAGTTCAGACGAAATCTCTTTCTGACCTCGCTCAACATCGCTGAGGTGTCCAACCGAGATTACGCCTCTACGAGCAATTTCTCGCTGGAATAGTTGTTGTGCTAGTCGTTCCTCACGAATTACCTCGCCTAGTGCTACACGATAACGCATTTCTATTCCGTTCCTAGCATTTCGTATTTGCTTGTTGCGCTACTCATTAGTTCTACCTTGATTGGTCGCTGTCCGTCAAGTTCCCACTCTTCGGCAGTTTTGACCGCCTCGGGAACGCTGGTAGCAATTACCTCAATGCGTTCTACTCCTGAAATGCCATACACCGCAAAGCGGTAAAAGTTTGCCTTTGCCATTTTTGCCTCTCGTTTGATGTGTTTATCTTAGCGGTGAATTATGTCTTGGTCAAGCATTACATTTTCTTTTTCTTCCTCTTCGCCCTCTTCGGTTTCGCCCTCATACTCGAAAGTTCCGTCTTCGGCATTTACATAAACGGTCGGTTGGTCTGCCCAAGAACCGTCGTCATCACCAACCCACATACCATAACTGCCAAAGCCAACGCCTGTGTATTTGCCCTCAACAACCGCAAACTCGTAAAACAACTCTGCGGTTAGATACGAAATGTCGCCTGCTCGGGTTGTCCTACTCATAACACTTCTCACAGCGTCAATGTTGGTAGTTCCTGCCCAATGTCCGTAGAGGGTAATCGTATCAGCAGGGTTGCTTGTCCGAATTACAATGTGAGACCTGTTGCCCATTTTTACTCCTTTTTGCTCGTTTGTATAATCATAGCCCCTTTTTGGGCTTTTTCGTCAAAAGTTAGATAACGAACTTATCACGAAAACACATTTTTTTCGATTTCTACGGCCTCAAACTCGATTTCGGCCTCATAAACCGCATAACTGCCTAATCCTGCCTTTCTTTCCCGAAAATGGTAGTATTTTCCCCTCATACCCTCTTTATAGGCCAAAATCTCGTAAATTTTGCCTTTTTTGACTATCAGAGGCACACTTCTATCCACAAAAGGCTCGTATTTGACGATTTTTGCGTATTTTCCGACCAAATCAGACAATTTTCTCTTCTTCCTCGCCTAAAAACTTCATCTGAATTGAGTTTTCTGCGACCATTTCAGGCAAATCCTCGTAAAATCCGAAAGTTCGGTTGCCTACCTGCGAACCAAAGACATAATTTATCGTAAAAACCTGCCCAAACTCCAAATTTGGGTGTTTTTCTTGCCAAAACACAGCGGTATCAGCATTTACTTCGACTTTTACGCTATTTTTGACCTCAACGACCTTGTTTAGTAGGTCGCCATACCCCATTTCGGTCTCTTTATCACAAAAACCGACTATTCGGTATAACTTTCGCACTAGACAACCTCTTCCTCTTCGCCACAGGTCGGACACTCTCGGGTGTTGCCAGCCTGAATTGTTCGTAGGTCAAAATCGTAGCAGTTTTCGCACCGGAACTCTTCCAATGAGTCTCGGGCGTGTTGTTCGTCAAGACCGATTGCCTCCCAAGAGTTGTCGTCAATCGAAAAAGCCTCAAAGACTTTGGTGATTTGTGCCTCTGTCCACTCTTGGTCTTCTGGCAAGTCAGGCATTAGGTCTGTCTTATCCCAGATAATCGCATAGACTTTTTCATTTTCGTCTTGCTTGGACAACTTCTCAATGAGTTCTTTTATGGTCGTATACATCAGACGACTTCCTTTTCCTCACCGCAACCACGACAAGTAGTTTCGTCATTTACCACCTGTGCCTCTTTGTCGTAATCACCGCAATCTTGGCAACGAAACCTGCCGAACTCTTCGTCAATAGCCTCTTGGAAGTTTTCGTTTATTCCGTCCCAAGAGTAGTCGGGAAATGAGAAATCGTTTAGAACCCTGTCTGCCTCTTCGTTGGTGATGTGCTGTCCGTCTGGAAATCGGTCTGCTATCTCGTCCTTAGTCCAGAGATACCAAACAACAGGCTCGTCAGGGTCTCTGCCCTCTGCCCATTGGATTAGGTTTTTTATAGTCGCCACTTGTCCTCGCTTTCTATAAACAAACTTACACGCCCCTTGCGAGGCGTGTCAAGTTCGCTTACTGATAGATAATCTGTGCCTCTTCGCCAGCAGTTCCACCCTCGGGTAGTGGGCAATCGTCATACCAATCCTCGGTGTTCTCACTCCAAGCACAATTACAACTGTGTTCCCTATCACGCTCAGCATAGTCGGCGTGGCTGTCTGGTATGTCCCACTCTTTTACCAAAGAGATTTCGCCCTCTTCGCCGCGATACTCCGCACCCCAACCCTGCTCTTCTTCGCACTCAAAGTCGAAATTGAGTTCTGGGTGCTGTTCGACCATAGCCCGAAACACAGGTTCAGGAATACCCCACGCTGTCTCAAACGAGTAGGACTTCGTGGCGTTGTCGTCCTCAACTTCGATTTCGTGAGGGTCTAGGTGGCAAGCGTCCCACTTTGTTCCCCACTCCCGAGAGTTCCACTCATACCAGTTGTTCGGGGTCTTGCCTACTGATTTGCCCTCAACGAAACCATTAGTGCCAAAGTATTCGCCACTCTTTACTGCCTCTTCTGGTGGGGCAATAAAGTTCCAGAACGACAAGACCTCTTGCTCGTCTGACGAGTATTCCAACTCGCCTGTTTCCTCGTTGATACCTGTTGGACGAGGCTGTTGTGCTTTTTCGATAAACCGCTCGACATCTTCTTTCTTGCCCTGAACGCTTACCCAGTTTGATACCCAGTTTGGCATTTGTTTTCCTCTCTCTGCCTACTTCTATTATTCACACTTCTCGCCCTAAGTCAAGTCAAGAATAAATAATGTCCTCATCTGTTTTGGTGGGCTTTATGTCTAGTTCCTCTGGAATTAGTTCGCAGGTCTGGCAAACTAGTTCGCCCCTATCTACTTTCGAGAAGTCGTGAATTCCCTTGTCGTAGTGATCGGCAAGAATAATTCCCCACTCTGTATCCCTGTCGTTGATGTTATCCCACATACGCCTTGTCCACCAACTAGTTTCGTAAATGGCAAGTTCATCTTCATCGCCGTATGAATACTCTGTAAACCAACTTCTAGTCATAACCCTTATTGTCCTCTCTTTGTATCGGTTAGTCAAATCGGCTTGGGGCTAGGTGGAAACGATACCTAGCCCCAAACCAAACTTATCGGCTAGGCGTTCCGCTTGCCGATTGCCGAGAGCGAGTTGCTTGCCCTCTTGCCAATCTCGGTTGCGACTTCTTCGGGCTTTTCCCCGACCAGCAGATACTCGCCAGCAGTTCCTTTGAGGAAGTCGTTGATGTAGCCCTCGCCCCAACTCTTCTCAAAGTTGAGCCAGACAACAGCAACTCCGTTCTTGTCGCACTCTCGTATCCACTTCTTACAGGCTCGCTGTTCTTCGGTGGTGTAAGCCCCGTCTGAAACTACAACGAGCAATCTCGCACCCGAGCCATAAAGCAAGTCCAAAGTTCCATTGAGAGCCTGAAACGCTTTATCAAACTTTTCAGTTCCGTCTACCGCCGAGTAAACTTTGACTTCATCTAGGCGTTCGCCAACTCGCAAAGTTGGGAATACATCTTCGCCATAGTAGACCATAGCCGACTTAGCCTGAACCCTCTTGCCAGCCTCGGACATAATCCAAGCCATACTCGCCATAGGGTTCATAGCGTTCCCCATAGAACCAGACACATCAACCATTACGCCAATCGTCAGCGTAGGCTCGTCTGTCTGCTTGCGAGTTTTCTTTCGCCACGCCTCAACAGGAGTTAGAACGCCACGCTCTTTGAGAGCCTGTGCCTGAACCAATAACTTCGTGCGTAGTTTGCCAGCAGGAACTACCGAACCAACAATCGTCAAATCACGCTCACGATACTTTGCCTTTTCTAACATCTGGGCAATCTTGACCGCACCTACTCGTTCTGCCGAGGTGGGCTTGCGAGTTTCTTTCAGTTTGGAATTAGAACCGCTAGTTTTCATCTCGCCTGTTCCGTCTGCTTTACGCCCGAATACCTGCTCGGCAGTTTTCTTGTGTTCGTGCTGTTGCTTGGCAGAGTTCGCTTTTTCCTTAGCCTCTTTTTCCCAATCCTCTTTGGTCTGCTGGTCAGCGAGAGCCGAGTTCGCACCAATCTCTGATTGGTCTTTCGCCTCGTCAAGAGCCTCTTTGATTGCTTTACCGAGAGGGCTATCTGCTGGCACAGCGATACCACCCTCGCCAGAGCCACTACCGCCCTTAGGTTCGCCTCTCTTGTCTGCCTCGTCCTCTACCAACTTATCCCACATCTTCGCAAGAGCGTAAAGAGGTTCTGCGTTGTTGTGCTGGTAGTGGCGTTGTGCTTGCGACCAGATAGAGCGTAGTTCTTCGTATAGAGCCTCGCCTAGACCCTCTTTGATTAGGTCAATCACATCTGATACATCTCGCAAGCGTAGAACGCCAGCGTCAATTCTCGCACCAACGAGAGAGGCAACTTTCGCCATACCACGAACCGAACCAATAGGTTCATTACTCTCGTCAAGACTTGCTAGGACAATCTCTAACGCCGAGGTGCGTAGGAACTCTTTGTTCTCTGGCATTACACGAACGCCCATAGCCTCAATGCGACCCTCTTCTAGTAGGTGAAGTATCTCATTGACCCGAGGCTCTAAGTCCTTTGATGATTGCTCTAACGACCAGCGAGTAAATCGGGCGTGTAGGCTTTCGTGAAAGATTGCCCCTGTTGCTCGGGGAAAGTCGAATTGGCAATCCCTATCAGTAAAGTCGCCAATCCAAGTAGGGTCAGCGTAGTTGCCGAAAGCGATTTTGGTATTGACCTCAATCTCTGCTTTGGCAGGGTCGAATAGAGCAGGTGCGTTAGCCGACAATTCCTCGCCAACGAATACAACCAAATCATCTCGCATAGCCCAATCATTGACTACTTTGCCAATGCTAGAACCAACGCCCAACCACTCGCTCGGGGTTTTACGCTCTTTATCAGAGTTGTTTATTAGGTGTGCCATTTCGTTTCCTTTCATAAATGACTTCTTGATGTTGAGTTTACGCTCTCTTTTGTAGCAAGTCAAATCGGGGCAGAAACAGGGTAGCCATTTCTGACTACCCTGCCCCGACTAGACAAGAGAGGTTATCTAGATTTTTGCTGGCAGACACTCTTCACCGAATACTCGGGTGAATACATCTGCTACAACAGCCCTGTCCATTTCGGGGGCTACTGCCAGCAAGTTTGCGATTGCGAACTTAGTGCCGAAAGTGTTTGCCAAGTCTCGGAACGCTAGGAGTTCTCGCATTTGAGGCGACCAAGAAACTTCACCCGACTTCTGCTTTTTCGACAAGTTCTGTGAGGCAGTTGTGATTGAGGCAGGAACGCCCAACTTCTTTGCCAAGTTCCAATCAGTAGTCATTTCTGCCTGAACTACACAGCGAGATAGCAACGCCTCTGATAGTCGAACTCCCGGGGCATTAGGGTTCGTGGCACAGATTACATAGAACCCTGCTTTTGCTTTGATAGTTCCACGCTCGGGATTGGTGGTGATGATTAGTTCATCTCGCCCGTCCATTAGTCCATAGATAAGCGACATAACTTTCGGGTCAATCAGACCAACCTCGTCAATCAGAAGAACTTTGCCCTCTTCTACTGCTCGGGTCAGAACTCCGTCAATCCACTCAAATCCACCACTCGGGGTCTGAACATAAGAACCAACAAAGTCTGAAACCTCTGTGTCGCCTGTGCCGAGCAAAGTGTATAGGTCGTCTTGGAACGCACCCTCAACGAGAGCAGTTTTGCCACAGCCAGGACTTCCATAGAGCAAGATGAACTGCTTGTTCTCTCGGGCTTTGCGTAGAACCTGTATGTCTTGGTGGTCGCCCCACATACGAGAGTAGTAGAGTTCGCCATTAGGTCGGGCGTAGGAGTTCTCGCCAACCAATGCCTCAATGCTCACATCTTCCGCCTTTGCTTTCGCTGTCGGGTCAGAGGCATTACGCTTGGTAAGTTCGCTTGCTTTACCCTTGTGAGTGTCTAGCAATTCTGCGTAGTCAGAGGCAGTTGGGTAGAACCCTGTGTTTTGCGAACCGACCATAGCAATTAGTTTGCCAAGACCCTCATAAAGTCTATCAGCAAGTTCTAGTCGCTTAGTTGGGGTCATAGCCTCAAACTCTGCTGTTTGGATTGTTGTTGTTGTTGTAGTCATTAGAAAGTCCTCTCTTACTTTTCTTCTGCGATTAGTTCTTCTGGGAAACCGAACTCTTTGCGAACTCGGAGTATTCTGCGAATAAGGGCTTGTGGGGTTTCGTTGTTTTGGGTGTTTGCCAAGTCCTCTTCCGAGAACTCTACAACAATAGGTTTCTCAAACAAAGCCCACTCGTTGTTGATTAGGTTGTTGAGTGTGGTGGTGAGAGGCAATAGAGCCTCTGTCGCATACTCGTAAGCACCAGCAGACGAGTTGCCAATTCCTAGCGAACCCGAAAGTTTTGCGTTCTCGCTACGACTTCTAACGACTTCGCCCTCTGGGGTATAGAGCGACCATTGTTTGCGTGGCGACCATTGTGAAATCTGTCTACGCCAAGTAGAAGTTGGAACATAGACACCTGCCGAGGTTAGAGCCTCGGGAGTGATGATTACTTGGGCAGTATTTACGCCCTTGCGGAACTCTAAGTAAAGAGCCTCGCCTACCTTTGTAGCACTTGGATTTGTGTTTTCAGCCATTTTGTTTTCCTCTCTGATAACTGAACAAGGACTACATTACGCCTACCCCCCGACATAAAGCAAATCGAGATAGGGCTTTTCGTGGAAAGTTTGATAACGAAATGATAACGGGGATTTTTGCGTAGAGAGATAATTTAGAAGTATAAACAAACAACTTCTTCGTGAGAAGTTCCAGAAGGCGGGGAGACTAGTTCGCTGGATACACCAGAGGGGCTGAGCAATCTAGGCACACGAACCAAACCTCTTCGTGGGTCATTGCGATACAGAACTGAGTGAATTGGTAGTCGGGTTCAGTAGTGCCAAGGGCTTTGTCGCAATGCTCGCAAGTCAAATCCACATCGTCCTCTTCTAGAAGACCAGCCTCCAACGCCAACTCAGCGGAGTACTCAGTTGTGATGATGTGAATTTCCAAATGTTCCATACCCTAATGGTAAAACATTTTTTATTTGATGATTTTAAATTTCGTCGTCGTCGGGCTCTTCGTCGGACTCGGTCTCGACCTCGCCTGTACCGTCGCACGCTGGGCACCACTCCCACGTGTCTAGTTCCTCATCGGTTAGACGTCCTGTCCCCCAGCAGGCCTCACATTCGACGTAGTTGCTTTCCATAAATGTCATCGGTTAACCATCCCCTCGCGCTTACAGGCCGCGATTCGAGGCACGCCACGTGCTGGGACTGTGGTTCTCCTCCACGCCGCTCTTCTCGTCGGTGTCTTCGTATAGACGTACGATGTGAATGCAGGGGTCACCCGTTTCGAATTCCTCGTCCTCGTCTACGGTTGTGGGCAGGCCGTCGTGTGTGTAACAGACTGGCGGGCCAGCCCATCCGTTCTCAACGCCGATGCGAATCCATTCTTCAAAGTCCATGCTCCGTGCCGCCTTTCTTATATTAATAATATATGCGCCAGTGTAACACGCAAATTTGACATTATGTCAAGTAAATGTTATGAGGTGTTTTTGCCGCCCCCTGGATGAGCTGGCCATCTAAAACTTCTCACGGAGACGTCCGTTAAAAGTGGGTCCGCTGCCGGATCCCCGCAGCTCTCAACTTATTATAGCGCTCCGTTAAAAGTTTACTCGACTCATCCGCCCGGTCCCGACATCTAATCGATTACGTTAAAAGTCTGCCGCAGCTGAGCTAGCCGCTGCAGTGTTTGCATGTCGGGTACGCCAGACGCCTGGCTGCCTACGTAACCAATGGTCCGTTGAAAACTCGCGACGGCGGCCATGGTCCTCGCATCCAGAATGCCTGTGTACGTGCCCGTGAAAAGTTTCGCTGCCTTCAGCTCCTGCTGAAGCAACGCTACTTGCCTGTGCTTGAGTCCCGGTTTCATGATGCTGGATTTGATGACGGGCTTCGTTAGAAGTTCGGGCCGCTGCAGCTCATCGGTTAAACTTTTTGGCTTCAGTGCAGGCCGACCAAATCCAACGACGTCGGTTGCATATCTCGTGCGTACATGCACGCCGTTCTTTGGTCGGAGTCCAGACTTCGGGAGGCCGGGATCGATCTGGCCTTCGATGACTTTGAACGAACCGTCTCGTAAGAAGTTTTCGCTGCCGGTTACGATCCCGACGTGCATCTGGTTGTACGGGCCAGTCTCGCCGTCCGTTGGAAATACGAAGAAGGCGACATCGCCTGGCTTCGGCTTCGTGTGAAGTCGGCCGCTGATCATGTAATACCTCAACGCTGCCGCGGTGGCTACGTGAGTTGTTGGGAGCTCGAGGCCTGCCTCCATCAAGACAACGTCGACGTAGATTCCGTTCCAGTGAGCTCCGGGCTTCCCAACTTTTGATGAGAAGATGTCCGCGGATCCGGCGGCTGCTTGATAACCTTCGTAAGAAGTTGCTACCTGGACGATCCGGTCCCGGAGTTCTCGCTTAGTTGGTGGCTTCGGTGTCGACGTCATTTGTATTTAATTCCTTCAGTCTCTCCGCAAGCAGCGCGGCTTCATTTGCTCTTGCTGTTAATCTTACATGCTCAAGGCGGGTTGATGCTAACTTGATGTCATCTTGGAGCTGTGCAGCTAGCTGCTGCGCTTCTTCTAATAGAGCGTCCGTTAAAAGTTTACTCATCTCCCGATCCCTCCGCGCCGTCGGTTTCAACAACCTCAGCTTCTATAATGTTCGGGTCACCCTGCGGTTGAACTCCTGCGTCCGCTAAGCGGGCCGCTGCGTCGGTTGCGTTGATAGCGAGTCGGTTAAGACGTTCCATGATGATGCTAGCTGCAGGCCGGACGTCAACGTCAATCTTGGTGTTCAAATCGAATCCTGCATGCACGCCTGCGCGGTCGAGGATTTCGGTGGCGGCTTTAAGCTTGACGGGCTCGGATTCCGCGGTGTCCATTAGTTGTTCCAGCATATCGACGGCGTACGGTGCAGCTTGGGTCAACTTCGCACGAGCTCGTTCGATGTCATCTCCTGGCCGGTGCTTCAGTGACCTGAGGTGAATGCGGCAAAGGCCGTCATCTTGTGGACGTCCGCTCGTCCAAAGTTGGCAGCGGATCCCATCCTCCTTGACAGCTGCACATCTCATGGGAAGTGCGGCCGGCTTCCTTCGAGCCGACGTTAGTCCCGTTTCTTGTTCTTTGATCCAAGCTCGGGTAGCTCCGATGACCCAAGGTGGTACGAGGTAGTCTGTCGCGGGTTCGGCTATTAAGTCAAGTCCAGTTATATAATCAGAATTCTTATTGTCCGGGTTCGCGAGGATCGGCTTCTTCTCATGAAGAGACATGATTCGTTTTTGCGTCGACATCTCTTCGGAGACTGCTTGGATGAGTCCGGTTGGGATTCCGTTAGTTGCGTAGACAGGAATCCAATTTAGTTTTGCTCGACGTAAGATGGCACGGTTCTCGTAAGAGTCTTCACAGACACCACGGTCATGCTCTTCGATACCTAGTTCCGAAAGGTCTGGACGTAGGTTAATCGGTTCATTAATTTCTATAATAGGCGTCTCTTCTTCAGGTTTCTGAAAAAGGGGGTCGGTTGAAATTTCCTGGGACATCTACGGGCCGTCTTTCGTTTTATTATATTGTTAAGACCCGACCAGGCCGCGGGGAGAGACATGACCTGGCCGGGCACTTATTTGCTAGAACTTCTAACGAACGTTCGTTGCAAGTAGGCGTCTCTTCCGGATGGAACTCTTTTATAGACTTCCAACGAATACCATTATGAGGTAGATTCGAAAACTTTTTTTGGCGTGAGGTGCGAGAAAGAAGGCTTTTCCTATTTAGAAACAAAAGAAAACCCCCGAGAATCCAAGGGTTCTGGATTCTGCGGGGGGTTCTATAAAACTGATTTCAGTTATGGTGTCTTTTTGGCAAAAGTGCCATCTTTATTTCTTAGTTGACTAGACCAGTTTTGATTATACAAAGGCTTTCGCTTTCGGTCATAACCTAACTCGAGTTGCAGGGTGACTTCATCTAAATCAACGGCGTAGTTTCTTTTGTTGCCGTAGATATAATGCTTTGTGATGTAGCCTTTTTGCGCCATGTAGCTAATCATTGATGGATAGACATGATGGTGCTTTGCCGCGACCTTTGGGGTCACCAACATTACTCAGCCTTTGGCTTTTTAGGTGCTGGCTTTTTTGCCACTGGCTTTTTTGCTGGTGCGACTTTTGGTGCTGGCTTTGGTTTTGGTGCTTCAACCTTTTCTGATTTACATCCGCACTTGGTTCCACACTTGCACTTACCAGCCGAGAGTAAAGTTTCTAGGCTCTGCTCCTCATGCTTGAACTTCTTGTTGCTGTCTTGGTTCTTCTTGAACCAGTTGGTGAAAAAATTCACTTGTCATTCCTTACTAAAAAACGAGGGCCATGCTCGTAGGGTTTTGGCTTATTCTTCCGAGTTAGTTTCCAGAAGAGGTTCTGTAGACGATTGCTCATTTTCATCTGTTCCTTTTGTCGTTGTGTCGTTGTCGTCATTTTGGTTGTCGCATTTGGTACAGGTACAGTACCACACTTTTTCGTAAAACTCAATCTTTGGTTTACACGATTCGTGATACCCAGTTGAGCACCACCCACAAAGTCTGGTTGTCGAGTCGCTCACTAAATCCCGCTACTCTTTTCCATCCACTGCTTGAGGATGCCATTGACCTTACCAAAAGGTTGCTCTTCAATCTTAGCCCAGTCTTCTGGATTCACCAAACACATTTTGATGAAGTCCAGCATGATTGGCATTTTTTCGTCATTGTCTGAACGAGAAAACATGACCATCTGGTCGATTGGCATTTCCCCCATAGACAGAATTTTGAGGACGCCGAAGTCGGTTTCGACTTCCACATGCTCGATATTGCTCATGGCATCGTCAATCAGAATCTCTGTCCGACTGCGACGCTTTTTTCGTGACGGTTGCTCTTCCATTTCAGTTCCTATTCTTCTTCATCTGGATAGTACTCGAAAATCTCGTCCTTGTCCAATTCCCAACAAACATCTTCGCCATCGCAGGTAAAGACATCTTTGTAGCAGTTGCCACAGACAGCTCCCTCACCTGCGCAGTTAGCGCAAGAGATTGTGTAGTCCTTGACATGGGTATCCCATTGACGACCTTCGCCATCACAGGATGGACACTTGCGTAGACGTTCAGTTTCGTTTTCCAACATTGCTCTATCTAGCCTCTCTGCAATTCACACATAACAGAGCATCATAGCCTGATGCCTCAGAAACCACAACCCCGTATTGAGTTGTTGGTACTGGAGAGACTGGTCCGGCAGTTCCGCACTTCTCGCACTTCATCTCTACTAACCATTCTACCTCGGCTCCGGCTTTTGTAGCAGACGCTACTCCCATCACCAAAGCATGTAATGCTCCACCACCGATGGTCTTCCGAAGGAAGAACCTCGTGTCCGATGTTCTCAGAACTGGTTTCACTGCTTTGCATGGGCAGTATTGTTTCCCAGGCTCACAACTTCTTCGACCAATTCCTAGGTCTCGATGTTTGTCGAGAGCGTGACCACAGGCACAAACTTCTTTGCCCTTTTTCACATTGTCGACCTCATACAGAGTTTGAAGTGCCTCGTCCAGAGGCACATCCAAAAAATTAAATCCCGTAACTTTGTCGTCTTCCATATTTCCTTTTTTCCTTTCGGTTGACCTTACAAAAACTATACCACACTAAAACAGACCTATTTAACTTTAGAACTATTATGAACCAGTTTCACGGTACCCCCATACGCACACACATACGCGTATAGGAATATAAGTCATAATAGTCATAATAGTCTATTTCAGTTAGAGGTACTATCACTTTTTTTGCATTTTTAAAAAAGTTTTCTGCTAGTATCCTAAGGTATGAAGATTTGACACTGTACGTCGAAAATGTTAAATTTCTGATAGTATCTCCAAATCAACCGAAGGAAGTTTCTTGCAATCACAAAATTCACCCGGCTTTGAAAGCCCAGCTATTATAGGAATTCTCCTTCTTTTTGCATGGCCTATCACCGCAATCGTAGGTCTACTATTCCTCGCAGAGAAGATTAAAGCACCAGCAACGTACGTCGGAATCGCCACTATTTTCTCCGCTGCAATCGCCTCAACATATTTAGGAATCCCTGGATATTTTGCAATCGGAGTTGTAATCAATCTCATTGCCGGAACCATCCTCATTCTTAATCACAAAGTAGATTTATCAGAAACAGAGTAAAATAGATGTAGAGACTTCACCACACCCACACTTAAAATAGAACAGGACCCCAAGTGCTACACCCTAACAAGGGTGAGGGAGAGCACCTAAAGCCAAGAAAGACGTTAAAAGGGCCACAGATATTAACTGCGACCCTTTTATTTTGCTACCCTCTGCTATGCGCACAGGCAGCTACAGCCTCTACTTCTTCTTCTTTTCTAAAGCAGACCCAACCACAGGCTGAGACTTCTCTTTTTTCTGCTGTCTATAACCCAATACTAGGGCAACAGTCAAAAAGGTCAACAAACCTAATACAAAGCCTACTAGGACAGACGTCCACTCAATCACAAACGATATTTCCATTTTTAAATGCTCCTTCTTCTGAACAAGAATATCAAGATATGCTTGCCAAAGCAAGTACCAAATTGGCAGAAGCTAAGGCTCAACTGACTAAGGCTACCACAGACCTCAACTCAGCGCAAGCATTAAAAGTAAAAAATCAGTCTGCTTTAGATAAAGCCCAGGATGCCCTAGATTCAGCCAAAGCCAAGTTTGACGCAGCCAGCGATGCTGTTGACATAGCCCAGGAGAGGGTCCAGGAGGCTCAGGACGCCCTTGATACAGCCAAAGCCGACCTAGACACAGCCACAGAGGACATGAGGGACGCTGACGCGTCAGTGAGCCAGCAGGAGCAAATCAGGAACGATGCACAGGTTGCCTTAGACACAGCCCAAACTAACCTAACCTCAGCCACATCAAATCTTCAGACAGCCCAGAACACAAGAGCCTCTGCCCAGGCTAACGTTGCCACAAAGCAGTCTGCCTACACCCAAGCACAGCAGGCTACCCTAACTGCACAATTAGCCTTACAGACTGCCCAGGCTAACTACAACTCGTCACAGGTTCCTAACCCTAATTACGTTGCGCCAAGCTACACCGTCCAACCAACTTCTTACCAAATTCCTGATAACAACTTTATGACAGGGACACCGTGGATTGGTGACGGTTCAGGACAAAACGGACAGCCAGAGATTCACCCAGGGCACCTGCACTTCTCTTACATAGGCACAGAGGTTTATCAGGACATCCTGCTTTACCCAAGACAAATAGCCAACTATACGTTCACGGTTGGCATCTGGAACCAAGACCAGAACTCCATAGGACAAGGAGCAGTCCCAGATACCTACAGCCTACGCATCTACTTCTACGATGCAAACAACAACCTGATCCACCAGGACTCAGTAACTTCTAACGAAGTTCATTCGTGGAGAGATGTCACCCTTCAGGGAAACAACTCAAACCCAACCACCGAAGTCGCTAAGGTTCGCATAGCACTCTACGGAATCGACAATGGATTCTGGGCAGGAACTTACGGCCCAGCAGCCAACAACGTTCGTCTCACCCTAGGCTGGATTACAGGCTCGACCCAAGGTTCAACCACAACTGGAACCATGCAAGTTAACATCAACGAGGGTGGAGAGTCTACATACACTGCCCCTAACGGCGGAATCTTCACATCAAGCAACCTACGCTACGAGGCTATTGACGACCCATCCTGCGGAGCAGATGTCACCCCAACCAACTTAGGCTCTAACACCATTACCCTTGCTGCCGACAACGGCGTTTGGGGCGACCCCTGCGGTGGTTGGTATAAGCGTCTTGTTGGGACCCTGACTTACTCTTCCTCGGAACCACAATTCATCAAGGACCCATCTCTTCTATTAGTTGTTCAATCCAGTGAGGCTAACCTAACTTCCGCCCAGCAAGCAGAACAAACTGCCCAGCAAAACTTAACTGCCGCCACAGCTGCCGCCTCAACTTCTAACGAAGCCGCGCAAGATAAAGAGGACGAGCTTACGGCCGCACAGACTTCTTACGAAGAAGCCTTAGCAACCTTCAATACTGAAGAAGCCGACTTGACAAATCTAGAGAATACTAGTATTATTAAGCGTACTTCTTACGAAGCTTCATTAAAAGTCTATGAAACAGCCGGATCTAAATTCACAGCAGCTCAAGAATCTTTTGACGAAGTTTCATCAAACGTCGACTCCCTCAAGAGAGACTACGACTCAGCCCTAGAGAATTTCCAAGAGGCTGAAAAAACTTTCAACGACTCAGATGCAGACGAGCAGTCAGCTCAAACTGACGTCGAAAAAACTCAGGATGCAGTAGACATTGCACAGGACGAGCTCGACTCCATCCCAGAGTATGAGCCAGAAGAGCCTAAGGCCCCAGAGATTCCTGAAGGCGACCCTAGAGAACTAAGCGAAGAAGAAGTTGAAGAACTTGTTACCGAAGCAGAGGCAGTTCTAGAGTCTGCAGAGCAGGGCTCACCGGAGTACCAGCAAGCACTAGAAGCACTAGCAGTTGCTGCTCAGGCAGATGACCCTCAGATTCCATCAGAACTTGCAGCCATTCCTCTTCTTGGAGAGACAGCAGCCGCAGTTCTAGAAGCATTCAACGACTTAGGAAACATTGGTGCTGACATGGCACCAGCAGTTCGTGAAGAGGCAGAGAAGACAGTTATTGCATCGGTTATCGCAACTGGAGCCGCGGTTCAAGCAGTACAAGCAGCCGCAGCATCAGCCGCCTCAGCCGCAGCATCAGCAAGCGCATCAGCATCAGCAAGCACATCAAGCACATCAAGAAGGAGCAACTAATGAAGAAATTCATTAACGACCTATTAGGTCAAGCATGGACTCTGCTAGGCATGTTCGTAGCATGGGTAGTTCTCGAAGGGTCTGCAAAGACCATCGTTGGCTACTGCATTATGGGCACCCTCGCAGTTTGGGTTTTGACCTATCCACTGAGAAATCCGAAAGAGGTAGAGGAAGAACCTAAAGAGGCCCCAAAGCCTAAGAAAAAGGCCAGCAAGTAACCTCACCTTAACTGAGGTAAAATTGACCTATGAAAAGGTATCTCTCCCGCCTAAGACTTGAGCGCAGCTTCCGAGAAGAAGCGCGTCTTTCCGCCTACCGCAACCTAAAACAACACAAGTTTAGCTACCATTATATCGAGATGGTAAATGCCTACGTCAATGCCTACTGCCGAGCTAAGGCCGGAGCAATCACCAAATCACATCAAGTGTAAAATTAGTTAAGGATCACACCTTAACTTTTAACGAAAGATGTATAACATGGCAAAAGCACAGTACCCTATCGACGGGAAACTAGGTAAAGACTTCAAGGTCACCTCACTTATGGGTATGCGTATCCACCCTGTGACCAAGGAAAAGAAGCACCACAACGGAACTGACATCTGGTCAAAGCACGAACCATGCTGGATTGAGGCACCTTATGACGCAAAGGTTGTGTTTGCAGGTCCATCTAAGACCAAGCAAGCAAACGGAGAACCTGGCGGTTTCGGTTATTACGTCCAACTTCTTATGAAAATTGATGGCAAGTTCTACGTCTCAAACTTTGCACACATGCAGAAGGACAGCATCAAAGTTAAGGTTGGTCAAAAGATTGAAGCTGGCACTCCTCTTGGCAAGATGGGCACAACTGGTATGTCAACTGGCAAGCACCTACACTGGGAGCTTCAGCTTGGCAAGAGCTACGCATGGAACAACGTTGGTAAGAACTTTATTGAGCCAATCGCATTCTTCAAAGCTCTTATTGCTAAAGAAGCAGCCATCGCAAGCGCAGGAGTTGTGGCAACTGATGACGACCCTGTAGCACCAGCACCAGAGCACAACGAAGCACAGGCAGAGAAAGTGGAAGCAGAAAGACTTGCAGCTAAGGTTGCTGCGAAAGCACCAGCACCTGTAACCCCAACTCCTAAAGCAGAAGTTCCACCAGTAGCGAAACCAGCAGTTGCAGTCCCTGCGACTAAACCAGCATTCAAGGCAGAACTAAAGCTCGGTTCAAAGGGTGCATCGGTTGCGTACTTGCAGAGCAAACTCAATGTTCCAGTTACTGGCGTTTTCGACAGAACAACTCACATTGCGACTATCGCTTTCCAGAAGAAGTTTAAAGACATCACTCTTCCGGACGGAATTGTTGGACCAAAGACATGGTCCAAGTTAAGCTAGGTAGGCATAAAGGTGCAACCTTGACTCAGTCATAGAGCGCGTAATAAGTAAGCCTCCAGAAAGAAACCCCCCATCTATTCTAGATAGATAGGGGGGTTCCTTTTTCCCACACTGAAAGGAGATGAGATGTATGAGCAAACATCACCTTTTTAGTATAAGACAGACTTTACATAAATAGCCGACGTTTACAAAAACTCGCCAAATTCTTTCTCAAGACCAGGAAGTGGCTTTGCACCAGTACTACGATGCACAACTTCCCCATCCTTAATCAATACCAACGTCGGCACTCCCCTAACCTCATACTTCTCAGCTAGTTCCGGAGCTTCGTCTACATCAACCTTAAGGACGTCGACCGCTTCACTATACTTCTCTTCAAACGAAACCATCACAGGTCCAAGCATCTTACAAGGGCCACACCACACAGCAGTGAAGTAAAGCATCACGGTTCCGTCAGAGATTTCTGCCTCAGACTTAATTTCTTCAATTGCCATTATTTTTCTTTTCCTTCTACTTTCCCTACGTGCATATGCACACCACTGCCATACTTTGGCTTAACAGGCATCTTAGGACACTTCTCACATTTTTCTATAGTCTTAAAGCTACACACATGCGGAGGCTGAGAACCCTCAGGATAGAACCCGACTATGGAGTAAGAATCGTATTCTAGCATTAGCGACCAAGTATCAAGATATTCATCCATTACAGGGTAGTCACTATTGTACCAGCTGAGGTAGGAGCTAGAGTCTTTCTGCACACGCTGAAACGTAACAGCACGACCCTTAGAATCAAACACATTGATTACTTTAATTCTGACGTTGGCCTCAATCTGTTGCCAATCAAACTCATTCACATCAGGCATTAGAACTCATAGGTGTAGAAGTCGGAGTCCTTCTTAAAATCAGAAGGGTAGTGCACTACACGATATGGAGACAGAACATCATCATCAGACATCCAACCACCATATCCAACTACACCATGAGCATACATGTCTTTGCCACTAACAACGCCATCTTTCCAAAGAGTAATCTGCTTTGGCCTAGCCGAAGTATTTAGCACTGCCCAGTCAGGCTCATTAACCATGTCTACATGTACTCCTAGCAACAACTCCCTGAGCACCCAAAACTCAGAACTCCACGTACGAGCAAACTCAGCTTCTACTGCACCAGCGAGAGATGACGACATAAGAGCCATGCTCCCAAATACACTAGCTTTCCTACCACTCTTAGGGTCTATAAGCTGAATCTCGCTGACATTTTTAAAGACGCCACCTACACCTTTACCAAACTTAGCCTTAGTCTCAACCAAGACCCCAACCTTTGCAGCTTCAGCGCGAATGTATGCCAGCTTAGCTTGTAGTTCCCAGAGCCTAGACAACCTAGGAGTTATCATTTCCGTTTCCACCATGCTCATTTTCAATCTCTTTCAGTAGCTTCTCTGCCCAGTCTCTTACGTCCGGGTTTACAGTCTCAAATCTAACTGCTCGAATCTTCTGTGTCAAGCTTTCTTTTATATTTTTTTGCCCCGCAACAAAACCCCTGGCGTAATGGTCTTTCCAGGTTACGCGCTCAAACTCACTCATCAATGGCGTCTACGATATCCGAACAGCTCTGACACACGTTCCACATAGTTTTGTACCCCTCTACAGGAATCTTCTTGCCACTAATCAGCGACATATTAGCCAGTGTGACCCTACAGATTCCGCAGGTAAACACCTGCTCAAAGACAGGGTCAAAGTCATCACCGAAGTCCACGATTCTGCTAGCGGTTCCGTCATAAGCATCAAGACGCTCTTTCGCAATTCTGTACTCCTCATTGCTATCCCAACCCTCAATGAACCCAGAGTCATAAGCCTGAACCTCAAGCTCACTTGCTTGCGTAACAAACAACGACTTAGCCCATTCAAAGTCCTCTACAACCTCAGACTCGCTCTCAGCCTTTACGTAGTGTATTTCCTTAATGACGTCGGAGCTAACGTCTTCGTCAATGTACTCAACTTCAACTCTCCAGAGTTTATCCATTGTCATTCATCCTCTTAATAGCCCTGTAGACCCACCTAATTCCTAGGCCAATCAACACCAATAGCCCACAGAACCAAAATAGGTCAGTCCTAATAGCAAGACCAAGCACCCCATTGAACACAAAGAACAGCGCAATTCCATCTACCAGCGCATCCATGTCAGTTCTGTTCATTTTTTTTGCTCCTTAATAGCAGCAATTAGGCGCTCAACAAAAACGTGCTCCTTGTAGCAAAGTTCGCTATGTGTTGAGTGACACTCAATCCTTTTGACTAGTTGCACAATCTCCAACTCGCGCTCAGCTCTACCAAACTCGTAAGCAAACTCAGGGTCTAGCATGTTATCGTCTAGGTCATCGTAAAAAGTTCTCACTTGTTCTCTCCCTTGATAAGATTTTCAATCTCAACCTGCTGTTTTTCCAACAACGCTAACAACTCTTGCTGCTCAGCAGTCAACTCAAGCCCTAAACGCTGGCACCATGAGAGCCAAAAGAAAGTGCGTAGTCTTTCCATGTTCCATTGTTGAACCTGTAGGTCTACACTCACTTGCCCTCTCCCTTGATAAAGGCAATCAGTGACTCAGAGTTGAAGTGGTCACGGTAGATGTTATTACCAGGCTCTAACTCTATGGCAGAACGGTTTTCTTCAATCCAGGCAAGAATCTCTTGCTCCCTATCTATGACACCAAGTTCATAGCCAAAGGTAGTAGCGGCGTCGATGGCTTCTTTATTAGCATCCTCTGCCTCTTTACGAGCTTGCATAGCAATCTGCACAGCACGTTGAACCTTACTTACCACAAAGTTATCAGGGTCTTCAAATAGTTGGTCATCACTCATTAGGGGGCCACGCGTCCGTTCTTGTTAAATGTCGAGTGAGTTACAGGCATCTTCTCTGCGAAGAATTCTTCCATCTTCTCAGCGACCATTTCGATTTCGCGCTGAGGATAGCTAGGAAACTTTGAATCATCACGCTTGGTGCGTAGCGATAGGAAGTTCATAAGCGCACGAGCGTTCATAGTTACGTACATTGAAGAGTAAAGATTCACTGGAAGACACATGCGAGCGACTTCACGAGCAACACCTGCTTCAAGCATGTCTTGATAGTAACCATAAGATTGCACACTGCTTTCTTTCAAGCAAGCGTAAGTAGTCTTGTAGTGCTCGTCAGTTCCTTCAACAAACTCGTAAGCACCAGTCTTACCAATCTGAATCAACTTACGTTCAGGGTCTGGAATGTAGAACACAGGGTCCAGTTCCTTGTAGCGACCGCTCTCTTCATTGTAAGAAGCAATACGGTGACGCATGAACTCACGGAACACAAAGATAGGGGCTTCAATACGGAACGTAAACGAGTTGTGCTCAAACGGCGTACCATGACGGTCGCGCATTAGGTAGTTAATTAGCCCAGCATCTTTTGCCTCGTCGACTGACGCACCTCCGGTTGAGATACGCGCAGACATGGCAACCGATTTATCTGACGCATTAGCGTCGACAAGCTGAACGGTTACATCTGATCTAAACTCAATTTGAATCATTACCTAGTTGACCTTTGTTTAGTGTAATCATGTTTACTGCCGTAAGTGGGATGTAGCGAAGTCTGTTATTTGCGTCCACAGCCACTAAGTATACAGGATTTACTTCCACAATTTCGACATGAATTATTGCCGAAGACGGCCCAAAGTCTATAGACACTTTTTTGCCTACAAGAATTTCATCCATTAAAATCACCTTCTCTGCGTATGATGACACAATAGCACAGAAAGCCCCCGAAGTACAGGACTAATAGATTATTTCAGGCTCTTCACTATGTAGCCTCACAACGTCCGAATTTAGGCAGACGTAACTACAATAAGTTACCAAGTTCCCTTGAATATCCTGCTCAACAAGGGCGTCCAAGTTCTTGCTGTTTACGAACTTAGCGCATTTAGGGCAGCGTTCTAAGTTAGGCATGTCTGGTATCCTACCCATTGTCCTCCGCGCGAGACTCGAACTCGCACTGTACCGATTTTAAGTCGGCTCTCTCTGCCATTGGAGTACCGGAGGCTTTTCGAGCACGCTTAGCTTTTTCATACAGACGTTTACGTTCTTGCTGTCTGATGAACCTAGCTTCCTTTAGAAGCTTCTCAAGCTCTGCATTTGTCATATAAGTACCTTACTGACGTCGATGATTTCTGTCAAGTCAGGAGTGCGGGACTTGAACCCGCGACGACCGAATTATGAGTTCGGGGCTCTAACCGGCTGAGCTAACTCCCGTTACGTCTACCTAATGTAGTAGACAGTTTCCTTGTGGTGCATAACTTTTACGGTTGAGTCCACATAAGTTTTGAATCCGTTCCTACGGGCGTTTACACAGAACGAGTAGTCTTCTCCGATGTTCAATGGAAAGTCCAGGTGAGCCCAATTAATACGCTCCATTAAGAACCAAGGGCGATCACACTTTTCAAATACACCAGACTTCATAGCAACGAACCCAAAACCAATTCCGTATGCTTCGTGGATGTCTCCGTCCATCATCATGAAGTCTTGCTCACGAACAACCGTTGGCTGACCAAGTCCGTCAAAGAACGCTAGAGCAACTCGACCATCTGGGGCAGTCTGATAAAGACCACCAACAATGTCTAGGTCTGATTCATAAATCTTCTTGAATGCTTCTACGTCCCACTGAACGTCCGAGTCAATCCAAAAGATTTTGCCGTAGGTGTAAGCACCGCCACCAACCTCGCGCGTCTCCCAGTTTGGAGTGTACGAGTCAAGCGCAGTCGATTCACGAGTGCTAGAGATTAAGGAGCCCTGCTTGTTTAGGAACTTATATGTCTTACCCTCAGACTCCAACCAGCGGATTGTGTCTACAAGACTAGAAGTGTATTCAGCGTGCAACATCTTTCCAGGCGTTGCGATAAGGACGTCGTAGTGAGGCTTGTCTTCTGTCATTTTATCTCCGTGTAAGTTTTACTTCTTTGGTGGAACTGTCCCACCTTCTGATAGCAACCACTTTACTACATCTGGATTCTCTCGAAGTACAAGTAGCAAAGAAGATTCCCATATCCCGATGAAATGATGTTCCCAAGTATCTGCATCATCAGACTTAGCGGGTTTGGTAGGTCCCTCGAATACCATCCTACAAGCGTGCATGATTTCGTGCAAGAGAGTTACTTGCTTTTTAGTGACGTGAATATCGACGTCGACGACAATAAGATTAGACATGTCCATGGTATAGCCAAAACAGCCATCATTAAGCATTCCATCGTCAGCTTTAGAACGCTCGACGACAGCGAATACCTGAGGCCCTATCTTGACCTGCTTAGGCATACCCATAATGACCTCCGTCTAATCAGGATACCACGTGAGGCTTAGCTCTTATTTGACTTAATTACGTACTCCTGAAGCCCTTGAGCGGCCCAGTAGGCGGCCTTTAGACGCCCGACATTCCTAGCTCGAAGCATCTTATATGCCTTCAAAAACGGCATTCTTTCAAATCCTTCTGACACTGTAGCTACGCTCCTTGTCTCTACGTTCTTTATAGCACTTTGGACAGCAACTGCCCGTAAATCTAATACGATGCCTTCGGCACGGATATCCTTTACTCAAAGCTCATTCCTTTATTGTGTGTAGGCATGTTGTCTATCTTACAGCGTTCGCACGTCAATACCTTAATTCCTGTCACGGGACACGCAGCTCCAACTGTAAGTTTGTGCCTTCGAAGAAAGCACCAAGCGCCCTTCAGCCAGTTTTTCAATTACTCTTACCAGACCAACCCGTGCCTTTAAAAGATAAGGAGATGTTGCCCATCACTTGTTGCATAGGCTCATTGCACTTCTCACAAGTGTAGCCAGGGTCATCGTCATGAATACTACGGGACACGATGATTGTGTCCTCGCATTTGGCGCACTTGTATTCGTATCTTGGCATCAATTGTCCTTAACGTGAGTTACCCAGTAGTAGCTGCAACGTTCGCAGCAGGGAGCATTGTTTTCATCAAACACTGCACTACCAAAGTCTACATAGTATTCCGGGTCCTTATTGTAAAGGTTGGCTTTGTGTGTCGTTGTTACTTTATTAAGGACGTCGACGTTATCGAACCAGGTAGGGATTCCATAGCCCCAGCCCTTGTACGCACGTTCGTGCAGAGCCTCAAGGTTGGCTACGTTCTTGTCTGTCTTGATGCCACGCTTGTTAGCTTCTTCAATCATCACGAAGGTGTATTGGTATAGGCCCATCTCGAACCCGCGCCACATCTTGACAGCGGGGTGATTGCGCCAGCCAGCGCGAGGGTTGTCGTTTGACAGAACGTTTAGGATTTGGTAGCACTCAAGAATCTGCTTGTTGAGGCGCTTGTTGTCTAGTACTTCTGCGACTTTGTAGAAGTCGTCATATGGGAGAAATGTTTGCATAGTTAGATTATAGGAACGTCGACGACAACGTGTCAAGTATTTAAATAAACTATTTTTCCAGGAATCCCACAGGTCTCCAGAGCCTTCACGTTCTCTGCGCCATAGGCAATCAGAACGCTAGGAGCTCCGGCAGTGCCACCCTGCGACCCGTCCGGCAGGTGGAACTTCACACGGCCTTTCATAAATAGGATGGCGTCTGCTTTGTCCCACACGTAATCAAAGAAAGCCTTTGTCTCAGTGCGAGCAAAGATTAGAACTACTCCGTTGCCATGAGCAACCATTTTCTCAAGGAAAGGAGCCATAGCTTTTCCATACGGAGGATTGCACCACACACGACCAAACCACTCCTGCTTCAAACCATCGTCTTCAATGGTGTAGTGATGCCCAGCGGTGTCCCACGGGCGGTCCAAAGACGTGCACGGATCTAAGTCAAACTGCCCCAAAGCCTTAATAATTGCAGGTGGTGTTAACCACACATCCGTTGCAGATACTGATGTTTCTCCACCTAAACTAGGCATTGTCTTCCTCTACAATAGCAACGTCGACAGTGGCCCATTTACGCATATTGCACTGCGCATGCGAAGGTCTGATGTTCTCAATGACGTCCGGGCCATTCTTTGATAGAGGGATTAGGTGGTCTGGGTGGTACGCCTTTTCCCAGCCAGGCGTGCCAGCTGCTCTAGGAGCGTCAAAGTCTATCTCTCCACCACAGTAGTGACAGCAAGTACCATAAACCGCCACTATCTCTTCCATAGTAAAAACAGTTCTACGCACATTTGGGTGAGCCCTCTTCCAAGCTCTGCGATCTGCATTCAGCTTTACGCTATCGCGTACGCGTCTTTCTCTGTGATACGAACGCTCTGCTTCGGCGCACAGCTCGCACGGGTCTTCCTTAAGAGCACGTCGGTGGTAGTCATAACCACTTCTAGTTCCGCATTCTGGTTTGCTTCTAAATCTCTGATATTCTTTCATCTCAGCTTTACTCCTCTTTATTTAAGTAGGTGTCTACGATATTCTTTACGGTCGTAGGATACCACTTTCCACCGTTTTGCGAAAGTATTCCGTCAGCATTTAGTCCGTTGGCAATCTCTCGGTACGACAATCCTTTAAATCGCTCCGCTAGGATTCTATCCTTAAGGACGTCGGGAGTTTTGTTTTTCGGACCCATGTCCACTCCCCAAACAATTCCTCGAGCTCGGCGGTCCTTATGTACATCCTTCTGACGCGAAGCAATGATTCCTCGCTCCATCTCAGCCAGCGCAGACATGATGGTAACCACGAAGCGCCCCTGGTACGAAGAAGTATCCAGGTTAAGGTCCAGCATGATTAGTCGCCAGCCCTTAGCATTGGCCCTGTCCACGATGTGCAAGAAGTCAGTTGTACTACGAGCCAGGCGGTCAATACGAGTTACCAGTAACGCCTGAGCGTCTCCAGACTCTAACCTCTTAAGGGCGTCGACGAGCGCAGGTCGGCCGGTAATGTTCTTACCAGAACGGCCTTCTTCTTTGACTAGCTCCCAGCTAGTGAACCCATGAAACTCAGCAGCGGTTATCAACTGACGCTCCTGAACATCTAAGGACACTCCCTCATTCACCTGCATAGATGTACTAACGCGGGCGTATAAGAGTGCCTTACCAGGGTCGTTACTTTCTTCCAAAGTCATCTAGTCTTTTCTGCAGAATCTCAATAATCTCTTCAGTCTGCTTAGTTGGCTTCTTAATCTTCCTTAGGAACGTCAACGTCAACCTGAGCTCCTCTAATGCGCCTTGCTGTTTCCACCAAGACCTAGAAGCGTCAAACTCTGACGAAAGGTTGTCATGGATTGGAGTATCAGTCACTACTTCTCTCCCTTGATACGAGCGATTAGATGCTCGCGCCAACCACCCTTAGTACCCTCAATCGGGTCCAGGGACTCCTTCAGCTCTTCCTTAAGGATTTCAATGACACGCTCACGCTCGCGCAGAGCGCCTTCGTTCATCAGGATAAGTATTGCCAGCTTCTGGTCCTCGTCCTTAGGCTCAATGTCAATCGTTGTGTATTCTTCTTTTTCAGTCACCTTCGTAGCACACTTTCTCTATTAGTCGTTTAATTACTTTACGTTTCCATGGTACCTTGGTATCGTTCATAGTATCAAGCATTCTTTTAATAAGAACAGCCTTACCGGACTCATAAGCTTTTTGATACTCCCAGTCCCCGCCGGCATCAAAACCCTGCTCATAAGCCTCTACCTCGTCTTCATCAGCAATAAAGACGTCGCAGATGAAGTTATCAGTGCCATGCTCAATCACAAACATACTCATGGCCTTATTCTTTTTATCTGCCTTGCAGTACCACACATACTCGGACTGCCTATCCTCATCTAAGTAAATAACCTTCCACAGACTGCTATAGGACACTAGCCACCAAGTCATCTACTAATCCATTAAGGACGTCGAAAGTTTCGTAGTTGGCTAGGCGTTGGTCAAACTCGTAAGAGTCCAGAGCTCTTTCTGAATCGTGGTCATTGGCTGGACCAACGCCGTTACGCTCTATTCTCCACACCACACCGCCGGTTGCCTTAATGGCGTTGGCTTCGTTAGGGTATCGACAGTCAGGAATAACTACGTTTGTTCCAGGCTTTACGCGTGATAAAGCTAGGTCTACCCAAAAGTCCTCCCCAAACATCTGCCGACCAACCTCAGTCCCAAAACGCTGCATAAGACCACGAACGTCTGGACTCTCGCTTTTAAGAGACTCCCACCCCATTAGTCGAACCGCCGAAGCAAGCTCCGTGTGAAGCCCATCGCCTATCGAAATCTTAGGATTTAGGCGGACTAAAGCCTCGCGCATAGGCTCTGCAAAGGATACTTTGACAAAGCCAAAGTTATCCACAAGGTGGTTGGCAACAGTGTCCTTACCCGAACGTGCCCATCCTGATAATCCAATAATCATTTCATCTCTTTCCGTGTATAACCTTAACCCCAAGTTTATACGGCGTCCGGACTCTCATCCCGTTTAGCCTTAAGTTTTTCCTTATATTCTTTGGCAAGATTCTTTGTACTTTGATTTTTATAGTGTACACGCTTTACCCTGTCAAGTCTAAAGCTTCTTGTGTGCTCATAGCCTTTTGGCCCGCCATGAACGTCTATCCAAGATATTTCCCCGTTAACTACGTATCTCATGAAAAGGAAGCGTCCACGCTCTCCTTCTATCTTCAGTTCAGTTCCAGGCACTACATTGCGACCGTTGATCTGAATCTCTGTCTCAATCACCCAGTTGTCGTTCGGCCTCGGACCGCTGGGGACAGGTTGCTTTTTTCTAGCCATAGTCACCTACCATACCATAAAAGAAAACCCCCCGTGTTTCCACGAGGGGTTTACTGTTATATCTATCATCATAATAAACATACTATCCAAGCGCGACCTTGAACTCCGATGCATTCCATATTGGTTCTCTTACTACTCAACGCCTTGCGGGGTACTATTGGTTCGGATACTACTCAGGTTGCTATGGGCGATTCCTCAGCTGAATCTAGCAGTTAGTTACACATTAGCATTCTTTTCTTACGATTGTCAAGTGGACCTGGCGGGAATTGAACCCGCGTCCAATGAGAGATTCATCGTTCTTCTACAAGCTTAGGCAGTGAATATTTCGGAGACTGCACTGCCACATCTCCTGGTGCTACAGTTTTACGTCTCCAGCATGGACGTGGTGCGGGTTATCCTATTTATTTAAAGCCTAGCTGCCCACTTAGGATTAGTGCTTTGCTAGGGGTTCTAACTGCTACTAAGCAGCTAGAGCGAATGCAGAACGTGATTCAGCATTTATTTCTTTTAGCGGTTTTACGAGACTCCGCCATCTCGGCTTGCTTCACCGACTTCAGTTTCATTGTCGAAACCAGTCAGGCCCGTATTTAGTTATAGATTGATTATAGCATATGCTATGCCTTTGTTACAAGACGACGCTTGATTGCGTCAAACATCTTCGGACGCTTCTTAAACGCCTTCTTGTTGTTGCGGTCGCTGTTGCTCTCCCTTTTAATAGACGAGCCTCCACCTTTACCTTTTGCCATGGTCATTCCTTTCTTTAGATTTGAACATGCTAACACACAAATAATTCTTTTGTAAAGTACTTGACAAGTATTATTTAACCTGATTATAGTGAGTTATATCTTCCAGCACTAAGGAGCAAATATGAAAGACGAACTACTAGAAGAGTACGCGGAGAAAATCGCTCCGGTACTGCCACTAGCCAAAAAGGCATACGGATCAAGAGACACTAAGTCTCCTCAGCATGACGCATCTAGGACCTACACTGAACTTCTCGTTGAGTACTACTCAAAGGGCGGTAGCCTGTTGGCACTAGCCAAGAAGCTTGAGGTTACATACGCAGGAGTTCGACGCCGAGTAATCATGGCCGAGATTCCAGTAGCAGCTAAAAGAACTCGTAGCAAGGCAACACCAACCGAAATTCAGGAAGCAGTCGAAAGAATTCAGACTGCCAAGACTTACGGGACAGACCAGTATCACGAAGCACTTCGCTTCGAGTACGAAGACAAAGGCATCTCGCTCACTAAGATTGCAAAAGCCATGGGGCTTAGCTCAGCCAATCCTCTGTACTATGGCGTTGCCAGAACTAAACTCAAAGGCGAAGACATAATTTAGTTAAGAAAAAACCCCCTGCTTTCGCAGGGGGTTCTTTTTTATTGAACTAGTTGACGCCCTTGTTCTTAGCAACCTCGGCCTCAGCAGACGATGCGAACGCAACGTTGATTTCGTCTTCGCTTAGGTTTCCGTCTACAACATAGGCACGGGCTAGAGATTCAGCAACTTCCATGACACCGACAAACGCGGCGATAAGGGCTGACTGCCACAGCTCAACGCCACCGATAGAACCGGCGGCTAGAACTGCACTGACTTTTAGAATCACCAAAGCGACAGTACGCTTTAGGATGGTTTTTAATATGTACATGATTCTCCCGGGATAGGTATGGTTAATTAGCACCCTCTCCCAGGCAATACTATTTTACCTCATTTTAGCGATGTTTACTTGAGGGCAGGGCTATGGAAACCGGAATACCCTTCCTTATCTTAATTCGCTGCTGCTCAGTGGTTGCTCCCCAAATACCTTGCACGTCGGGGTTGTCCAAAGCAAACTGCAAGCATCGTTTCATATAAGGACACTCTAGGCATATTTGCTTTGCTTCACGCTCATAGCGGTAGATAGGCCGAATCTTTTTCATTCCATCAGGATGGTCTTCAGAAAAGAAGGAGTCAGGGTCGCTCGTAGCGCAGGGAGGAGTCCCAAATTCTTCAAAATCTGGATAATCTTCTGGGAAAAACGACTCAAACGCTGGCATATTTAGTTCCTTATTTTCTGCTTGTTGGCACTAGAAAAAGCCTATCTTGACCTCTTAATTTACGCAAGAGGCAATTACAAATTGATAACAAAAAAGCCGCCCCGAAGGACGGCTTTCCTGCTTTACAGATATTACTTCTGGTTTTCTTTGATGAGCTTTACCTCGCATGCGTCTGTGGTGCAGTAGGCTTCGCCAATAGCTTCAACGCCTAGACCCTGGTAGACGCCATCAAACGAGATAGGGAACAGCTTCTCAGTCGCGCTCTCATACTCTTCTTTTGTAATCTGGGTGTAGGGCATCTGTGGGTAGGTATAGTTACCAGATGGCAGGAACGATACCGTTTTGAGCTGACCGTCATACATGTGAAGCACAGACTCAACGTGCTGAGCTTCCCTCTCCGGGTCAAACGAGATAGTGACTGACACCGAGTTGTCCGACCAATAACGCTGGGCAGTAGCAGCAAGTGCCATCTTCTCAAAGATAGTGACGTCGCGCTCTGCACGCTTAGCACCAGACTTGATTGGAAAGAACACCACCGAGGTAGTCTCTGGACTTTCTGAAGCTGGCTCTACATTGTAGTTAGCCATCTTGAACAGCGGGAGCATCGGGTCATTGTTACCAAAGCGGATAGCACGCATAAAGTACTCGCCACCTGGAGTCCAGTGAACGCCCGGGCTCTCGCCTGCAAGAATCGACACGGTGCCTGACGGCTTGACGGTCGTGGTTTTGATTGACTCGCGAATACCTAGCCACTCCGAGTAAGTGACATCGTACTTCTTGATAACTGCGTACCCTTCATCCATCCAAGTACGAAGAGCCGGAAGCCCATGGATGTCAGCAAAGTTTGCAATACCAGACATCGAAGTTCCGATGCGACGGTTGCGTTGCATAATTGCGTTGGTCTCTTCCCAGTGGGTAGGCATGAGAGTTACGGTCTTAGCGTAGAGGTAAGCAAACTTCAAAGTACGAAGATAGTCTTCCTTACTCTCGTGGCGGTTTAGGTATGTTTCAACCAAGGTACACATCTCATAGCTTTCGAGAGACTGCTCTGCACAAGGGTTGTAGCCCATGATGCGGTGGTCCTTGTTGTTGATTGGGTCACCTAGACGGCCATAAGCCTTTGACACATCTTCCCAGATTACGCCTGGCTCACCGTTGCGGATAATGCCATCAATAATCTTTGAGAAGTCAGTACCAACGTTAACCATGACCGAGTTGTTTGACATCCAACCCCACCCTGGAGTCTCCGGGTCATACGAGTTACGCTCCGGGAACGCCTCTGCATTCTTAAGGTTCAAGAAGTTGTCGTCATCAATGCGACCGATTAGAAGTTCTGCCGAACGACGGACGTTTCCAGAAACTACACACCTACCAATTAAGTTACCAATGTCGGCAATGTCGACAGTAGTTAGGAGCTGACCCTTACGACCCAAGAAAATTGCACGAATCTTTCCGTGAAGTGCAAACAACGGGTCTGGACCTGACGCAGTTCCACCAAAGGTAGCAATTGGAGTGCCATACGGACGAATCTGGTCATAGTTGAACTCCCAGATTGGCTGCTCTGGCTTTAAATACGAATTGATTAGAGCAACAGTTGACTCCATCCAGCCTTCGCGGGTGTCTGGAATTACATATTCCTGGAACCCAGCTGGCTCGTAAATTTCAAAGTTCTTGTCAGCACCTTTGTCGTCAAACCCCACGCCCACACCGAGCATAGATGCCTCCATAAGAAATGCAAACGGTTTACCTGGGTTCTGCTTGGTCATCTCTAGAGTAGAAACAAACGCACAGTTCTGAAGAGCTGCAGAGTTCTTCTGACGGTTTACAATATCCGTCCCCATAACCCAAAGACCACGGCCAGGTGGTGACCACTTTAAATTGAATAGAGAGTCGAAAAACTCTTTTGCCGAGGCCGCAGCCTTAGCGTCTGACCATGGCAAGCGGTTTTGCTTTGCGTGGTCTTTCTGAATTGAGTAAGTACCGTTGGTAACACGTTCGCAGACTTCTGCCCATGTTTCCTTGGTACCATCTTCCTTTTTACGTGAATATGTTCGCAAGAATGTAATTTCGCCTACAGAGTTGCCAGCGGCATCTTTGTAACCAAAAGGGGATTCTTTGCTCTTATATTCAGCTACAAATTCTTTATTGAGTTCAAAAGAGAACAGAGACAATTGTGCCGCCTTAGAGATAGGGATTGATAGTTTTACAAGTATACTCTGGTTTTTGAACACCGAGTATTACTCACTTGGCAAGAATAGTCCATTTAATATTTCTTTGCAAGGGGGACACACCGTTAATTTTTCGGGGTCTCTAGAAGGTATAAAGGTTTTACCGCATAGGGCTATTACCGGAGTTCCCATAATATACCCCTCAGTAACGGAGGCCTTTTCAGCATAATGAGCAAATTGATTTGAATCATCTGTATCAGACAGGTCAAAATCTAGGTCTTCTAGTAGGTCTAACAATGCAAATCCTTCGATTTTTATAGCAGTGTATACATTCTAACATTCTTATATTTGTTGTACAATAATAGGGACTACACCTTTCTCCCGAATCGAGGCATCATGAGCTGTTGCCCACCAGCAGGACTCTATAACATCGTTGCCGACCAAGGCGCGACACTTTCGCGCACCATAACTTGGAAAGATTCAGCTAAACGAGCCATAAATGTCACTGGATATACAGCCAGAATGCACGTCAGAGCCACTGTAGATGCTCCAACAACGGTGTTAGAGCTTACTACCAGCAACGGCTATCTAGTTTTGGGCGGGGCCGCAGGCACCGTCACTATGTCTGTTCCAGCGTCTGTAACCGCTACCTTGCCTGAAGGCATACACGTTTACGACTTGGAACTAATAGCTCCTGTATCAGGTGTAGTCAACCGATTGATTCAGGGAAACTTCGTAGTAAGGCCGGAGGTTACTCGCTAATGCCGGTCGAATACGAAGATAAACCAAATATTGTCCAGGTCGATAAGACCGGCAATCATGTAACAATTGCGTATGGAGGACCACAAGGCGTTCAAGGGCCAACTGGCCCCACCGGCCCTACTGGAGCAGCTGGAATATCATCAAGCGATGTCCCAGCTCTAGTTTCATATACGCACAACCAAGCAGCAGCTTCAGCTACTTGGACAATTGCACACAACCTAAACTTCAAACCAAGCGTAAATGTCTTTGACAGCGCAGGAACCATGGTTGAAGGCGCAGTAACACACACCAATTCAAACACCCTAACCGTAGTATTTTCAGCATCAATTTCTGGAACTGCTCATCTATCATAAGGAACCCAAATGTCACGCTCATTTTTAACAGGGCTCAATCTAAATAAGAATGAGCTTTTAAATGCAAGAATCCAAAATCTACAAAACCCACCATCAAGTCCGGTAGCAGGTCAAATCTACTACGACACCGACACCAACCAAATCACCCTTTGGAACGGCACCGCCTGGGTGTCCCTAGCTGCTGGTGGCGATGTGAGCGGCCAGATTACTGCTGCCATTGACGCACTAACCACTGACGTTATTGAAGAAGGTACCACCAATCTCTATTTCACTAACGAACGTGCTCAAGATGCAGTCGGAACTCTCATCACTAACGGAAGCCAATCTGGAATCACCGTCACATACGTTGACGCCGAAACCAAACTTAACTTCTCTGTTGCTGACCAGTGGACAGGTAAAACTACTTCTGACCTAACTGAAGGCACAAACCTCTACTTCACAGATGAACGTGCTCAGGATGCAGTAGCAAACGCAATTGCGGCTGGAACCCACTCAAACATCACCATTACTTATGATGACAACACCAACAAATTCACTTTTGCAGCCGAGAATGGCGTTGCTGACTCAACTACTGACAACCTAAGCGAAGGCAGCACTAACCTTTACTTCACAGACGAGCGTGCTCAAGACGCCGTAGGTAACGCAGTCGGAAGCGGTCTGTCATACAACGACACTACTGGCGCAATCTCAGTAGACACAAACACCATTGCATCTAAGACTTATGTCGATGGTCTTGTCCAGGGTCTAAGCGTTAAGGATTCAGTACGCGCTGCTACCGCAGTTGCAGGAACCCTAGCATCTGACTTTGAGCCTGGAGACACCGTTGGTGGAGTTACTCTTGCTCAAGGTGACCGCATCCTTATCAAGAACCAGTCAACCGCTACCGAAAACGGTATCTATGTTGTAGCCGCTTCTGGTGCTCCTACTCGCGCAGCAGACGCTGACCCTGTTGCTAGCGAACTAGAAAAAGGCTCATACGTTCTTGTAACTGACGGAACCTACGCTGCTACCGGTTGGATTGTAACTGGCTACTCAGAAGGTGCAACCACTTGGACTCAGTTTTCGGCTGCTAACGAGTACACCGCCGGAACCAACATTGCCATCAACAGCAACCAGATTTCGTTTAGCGGAATTCTTCCAGTTGCTAACGGTGGTACTAACGCTAACACCGCAGCAGGTGCAAAGACCAGCCTCGGTTTCACAACTAAGTATGCTGAAAACAACACTCTCTTAGAGCCAACCAGCAACGTAGTTACTTGGGTTGTCACTCACGGTATGGCTTCTAGAGACGTAACTGTTCAGGTATTTGAGAACAGCACTTACACTCAGGTTGAAGTCGATGTTGCTAGAACTAACACTTCGGCTGTAACACTTACCTGGGTAGCTACTGCAAACGTTGCTGCCGACGCATACCGCGTGGTAGTGGTTGGCTAGTAGTAAGATATAAGCAACAGAAGGACTTATCTTGTCAAGACAGTTTTTAACCCCAGTTGGCCTACCGCCGGGAGGGTATTTCCCGACGGTAGGCCAACTGGGGTTAAAAACTGTCTTGACAAGATAAGTCCTTCTG
>Ga0247723_1000105_pt1 | contig 51556 bp, 56 predicted proteins | sample MSEWelMarce5H_FC_FD_189079 | JGI IMG/M metagenome (GOLD analysis project Ga0247723, IMG submission 189079) | Subsurface sediment microbial communities from gas well in West Virginia, United States - MSEEL Well Study Marcellus 5H_FC | ecosystem: Environmental > Terrestrial > Deep subsurface >...
GTCTACACACCGATGGTGGTTGGTCGGGCGTCGATCCTACACAATGAAGTGCACCCCTCTTTTGAAGGGGCGACCCTATAAGTTTTACCTCACAGGGATACCAATATCGGTCAGTTTTTGATTACCCATCTGAGACTCTCAGAATATAAAAGAATGTCAACTGCCTTTTCGTTAACATCAAGACAAGTATAATCGGGAACAGACATTTATCCCGATAGTATATTTCCTTTTATCGGTTTCCTATTGCCCTTGTGCGACGGGACGGCGGGAAACTACACTCGTTACACTTTAATCACAATGCCCTTAAAAGTGTACAAAATTGCAGGGCTTATCAAGAGACAATGGTGCCACCATTGCCAGTGAGGTTACGGAATTATGCTTCAGGATTGGCCCATGTATAGAATTCAATCTATGCCACAGACCTCACAAACTATTAGGCTCTCGCCCGACCAACCACCATCGGTGTGTAGACTCCTCACCTCATCCTATTGTGCATCATACGTCCCATCGGTTCCTTAGCCGTTAGGGTTGATGACACCTGTCCGTCATTTGTCCACAAGTGTTAGAAAACACAGGACGCATAACTTTCAGTTAATCACATAGAACTGGATTTACCATTCTACCTACCGCAGTACCTTGCAAATTCAATCACAAGGGTAGTGTTATCGCTACTGCAATAGACTCCTCGCATAAGACATATGTCAGACGTCTGTTTTTGTGTGCGCCCCTCCCAAGTGAGGGCTACGGCTTAATACCTGTCCACGTCTTAATCGGACATAACTGCAGGGACTAAGCGACTTAGTTAGGTCGGGTTTGCAGTGTCACACCACGCATTCGGGTGTGGGTTAGGTGTGTGCAGTCATTTAAGATATGCACTTTCCTTTGTGCCATGTTGTCATCAAAGACCACGTTCAAGACGCATGGCGATTCATATCAGTATCGGGTAGTTGTTGGGTCACGGGTTTACTTGATTTGCGCTTGCGCTTTTGCAGCGATACGCTTTTGTCTGTTGGCCTCTTGCCTCTTCTCGTACGCAAGTTGCATTTGAGGAGTCCATACTGAACCCTTCGCTTGGTCCTTGATAAGAGACATACCGAACCTTGTTTTCTTCAACTGCTCCTTTGCTTGTGCGGCTGCCTCTTCAATAGTGAAGGACTTTTGCGACTTGAAGTAGTTGTTCACGTCCGTGTGGCGAATGTAGTCAACCCTGTCACTTGCATCAAGCAAGGCAAAGTTACCCACAAGCGTTTCACGGAGCATAGGGAAATTCAAGTTGAAGTCAATGAAAGATACCTTCCAAAGTTTCTTCACTTGTGCAGGGAGTAAAGGTATTCCATTAATGCTAACCATAGGGTTATCATATTGAGAAGTCAATTTTTCCCATGCACCTGTCAGTGCCTTGCCTACGGCTTTTACCATAGTGTCGGCTTCAAAAGTTTCCGTGTGCGGGGCAATGATTACACTACCCACGTTTGTAATTGATAAAGTTGCTTTTTTCATTGTATTAAGTTTTATTTAATTGTGGTGAAATTTGCAACCCAACAACATACCCAATAAAGATAAGAACTTCGTTAACATTAGCCGTTCAGATTCAACTTCCCGACTACCTTACAAAGATACGAATATCAGTTGTTAAAGAAATGTTAAACCGCGTCGCGGGATACTCAGTTGATTCAACCCCCTTTCCCCTTGACTCTGTAAATATACGAATATTAGTTGTTAAAGAAATGTTAAACTCGGCAGGATCCGGCAGGTTAGCGTTTATATACACCCCCAAAATCCCACAAAAGCAAATATATATAAAATATATACAACTACCAAATCCTACCCACTAAACCTACCCACCGGCCATCCTAACTTATGCACAACAAAACCCCTTAAATGTGCACACCGGCCACCCCCTAAGTCCGGCCAAACTCGGAAGTAAAACACGTCCAAACTCGGAACCGGCCCCCCCCCATATTTTATCTTCGTTTTACCCTATTAGGTTTTTGCAATATTTATGTATATACCCCAAATAAAAAATTTCCAAAAAAAATGATTAAACTATTAGGTCTGCTAACGGAAGCTAAGAAAACCTTTGAATCCTTTGCTAAGAACCGCTTAGCCGGTGCAGAGAAGATCATAGCTAATGCAAAGGAGAAAGGTGGAGATGCTTTATTGACCTATAACCACTTTAATGTAAAGCCTTCTTACTATAAGAAAGCTATAGATGGTAAGTTTGATATAGAGGCTGCTAAGAAGGAATACGAAGAAACTTATAAGAAGATATCCTTAAAAATGACTCAAACGGAGTTTCAGCGTGAGGTTGGCCGTTTAGAGGTATTAGGAGAGTTGATTATAAAACAGAAATAAACAATGGCAAACGCAAAACCAAAGCCCAGGCCGATGAAATCCCACAAGTCCGGCAAGAAGACAATGAAGAGGATCACTAAGAATATTCAGGTCCTTAAAAGCCTATAGATGAAACCTTACAAAGCGATTGTAGTATCCGACCTGCATTTAGGGACCAAGGACTCTAAGGCAGAGGAATTCTTAGAGTTTATAGATAAGCACCATACGGAGCTGCTGATCCTTAACGGAGACATTGTTGATGCCTGGGCTATCAATAGAGGCTCTAAGTGGAAAAAGCAGCATACCAAGGTCCTAGGGAAGATCCTTAAGCTATCCAATAAAATTCAGGTTGTATGGATCCGTGGGAACCACGATGAATTCATCACTGAATTTATAGGCCAGAGCTTCGGAGGGGTAGAGTTCCGGGAAGACTATACCATCCGATATCAGGAATGGATTGAATACGACCATTGGGAGAATAGGTGCTATTACGTCTTCCACGGAGACGTTATAGACGTATTCATCACAAAGTATAAGTGGTTGGCCAAAATAGGCTCTATAGGCTACGATTTGGCCCTATGGCTTAATAGGGTATACAACAAGTATAGGGCTTGGCGTAAGCTCCCATACCAGAGTATCTCCCAGAAGATCAAGGAGGGCGTAAAGAAGGCTGTTTCTTACGTTAATGACTTCGAGGTTACTGCTATTAGGATGGCCGAGAAAAAGGGCTGTAATGGCGTTATATGCGGCCATATACACCAACCTAAGGACAGGATCATTGATGGTAAGCGCTATGTCAATAGCGGTGACTGGGTTGAGAACATGTCCGCTGTACTTATTGATCATAAAGGTGCTATTTCTATTTATCAAAAATAAATTTATGTATAAGTTTTTTGACCTGTTGTTTGGTTTTAACGTCCGTAAGGACGATATGATTTTGAAGTGTTTCCTTTGGGCTGTATTGATGCTTGCCGGCTGTTGGTTGCTAGCCCTTGGTATTAGTGCTTTGTAGCTGTATATATAAAATATATTAGGTGTGGTTCGCGCGACCTGGCGGTTTTGCTATATTTATAGTATATAACAATTTTAAAATGAAGAACGAAAAGAAATTTAAAGAAAAGATAGAAAATCTTGCTTTTATTATTGCCGAAGAAGATAGCTTTGATATTGGTAAATCAAGGAAGAGGCCGGAGCCAGCTCCCTTTAAAGGTATTAGCTATGTAGGCATGAAGCTTTCTCCAGGTATGGAGAAACAAGCTATGGATGTTGTTTCTAAGATTGCTGCAGACTCTACCGATGAAGTTAAGAAGGTTACTCTCACTAAGAAGCGTATTGGCGGATCTCAAGGTAGAGGCGTTAGCATTATCTTTAAAGTAGATTTTAAAAACGTTGAGTCTTTTGTAGGTCTTATTGAACTTCCTGATTCAGATCTTTATAAACAACCAATAGATCCAGACGAACCAGGATCAATTTCTCTTAATCCAGGAGTTCCTACAGACGATTCTGGTAGAATTGCAAGAGACAGTAGTGGCAATATTTATAAATCACGTACAGGAAAATCTACTGGGTTTTCTCCAGTTAGTCCTGGTAGTAAAAGTTCTGATCCTAGGAAAATGTTTGCTTATCTTAAGGAGATGGTAAGGGACAATCCTAAAATCACAGCAATGTTTGTTAACGCTAGTGGGAAAAATAGGAATTTAAAGGATGCTAATTTTGTACAGCCTCAAACTAAAGATGCTATTATGAAATTCCTTAATGATTTATCAAAAGAGGAACTTATGGAAGATAACGACAATAAAAATAAAAATATGAAAAAAGACTTTAAAGAAAAAATTTCAGAGATTGCTGCTAGGATCGCTGAAGGTAACTACGAGAAAGATGATGTTACTGAAGCGGAAGCGGAAATTCCTGCTGGTGTACTTACTCAATATAACTCTGAGGTACAGGATGGCGCTACTCTTGCTAAGGTTTTAATCCGTATTATTAATCAAATAATTGAGAAAGAGCCGTCTTTACAAGATTTAGACAAAAGATCTGGGTGGGCTATCATTATGCCTAAGCTAAAAGTTTTAGCTGACCCTAAACAAAAGAACCCAGGTGCCGAAAAATCCTCTGCTTCTGATAATTCAGATCTTCCTGCACTTCAGGAAGCGTTCAATCGCATTAACAGAAAGTAATAATTATTAAATAAGAGAAAGGCTTGCTATTCAATCTGGCAGGTCTTTCTTTTTTTTATAGTAGTCGTATAGTATAGATATCCCTGCTGCTATTGTAAGCAGTAAGAGGCCTCCGAATATCATAAGACCTACTATATCCATTGGGTTGGTTTTCTACCGCCCTTGTCCTCTATACGCTTTTGGTCTTGGGCTGTGTTTGTTAAATGATTTTTTTGCTACTCCTAATCTTCTTTTACCGAAAGTGATCTTAACGGAAGTACCGCCGCCTTTTGCTTTTGCCATGACTAATTCTTTTTTATAAATATTTAATATTTCATTGTTTTTTTAATATTTATATACAAATAAAATAAGATGGCATTATCAGATAAAAAATCCTTATTGAAACCAAAGGTAACCCCCCCAACTGGAGTATCTAGTGGTAATTTTAATTTTGGAACTACTAGCACGCAAATAAACACAGCGTTCCTGTCCCAGGCTCCTGCAGCATCAACCCCTTACCAAACACCTAGTGCAGGTGGGGGTACATATACTCCGGTATCTGCGTCTTTCTCTTTTAACAGTGCGCAATCTAATATAGTAATTAGAAGGGCTACTAGTGCTTCTGCATACCCTGTTACTTTTGCAGTAAGTGGAGTTCCTAATCAACCTCTATCTTCAGTAGCATTAACTCTTAACAACTATAGCCATACTTGGGTTAGTGATGTAGTGATGGTATTAGTATCTCCTGTATCTGGAAGTATTACCGGAAGCTTTGCCGTAGTTGCTGGTAATATTGGAGGGTCTAATATTGCTGCTAGTTCTAGCGTAACTATCACAAACAATACAACTGCTTCAATATGGGATGGTTTTTCTTCAGGATATTTCAAGAATAACTCTAATTATATCTACGCTCCATTATCAGCTCCTTGTCCTTACCCATTAACAGGCAGTGTTGGTGCTGATTTTTCTAACTTTGCAGGTCTGTCTCAAATCGCTACTAATGGATCCTGGTCATTGTATATCGAAGAATATGTCTTTGCAGACAGCGGATTTTTACAAAATGCTACACTTACACTGAATTATTATTAGATTAGTTAATTTCTAGATAAAAATCTAGCTCTTTTAACACCATTTCTAGCATTTCTATATCAATTTTGAGGTCAGGATTCATTATTTCTAGTGAGTTTCTGACCTCATTTGCGTATCCTTCTATCAGTTCTTTTGATAATTCTTCATCATCTTCAGACACAATATCGCACCAAACGCAGTCTAATAGCTCAAAAGTGAACAAAGATAGCTTAAAATTATCAGATTCTTCGATAATTTTGTTCAAATTTTCCTTAATTTCTCTGTACTTTTCTTCCATAATTTTGTTATTTTTTAACCGTTTTCAGCCTCTAAAATTAAATCCCTATACCTATTGTAGAATTTATCCAGTAAAACATCCCTAAGTCCCTCTAATGAGTTCTCACGATGTAAAAAAGGTGCTTCCTTAACAACTATTGCCATCTCATGTGGAGATGTTATCTCTATTAGTCCAGCATACTCAGGAATTTCAACTGTATTGAGTAATCCTTTGGGACAAGCATAGAAAAATTTGTTAGGTCTTTTTATATTATGAGTAGAATCTTTACCCTCTGAAAGTAATAAATGCTTAGAAGTTTTATTGAAGTCGTCTTTATAGTCACCCCTGGTGACTTTTATTTCGACTTCGTATACATAACCACTCTCTGATACTGAGAAAAAATCACTTTCCCAGTCAAAAATATAAGCATTATTAATTAAATATTTATGATTTATAAACCTGAGTCTCAGTGATTTAACTATATTTTTAGAAGTTATATCATTATTATTTAGGCCTCCTACATTTTTAGCTGATTTTTTCTTTTTATAAGTAGGTTTTTTTATGTCTCCTTTATCTAATTTGGAAAAATCTATTAACATGTGGATAAATTTTTATAATAAAATTTGGTTTGTATTTTTAAACCTACTACATTTGTATAGGGCTTTTGTATATAGTATCCCCGTTGACGGGGCTAACTCAGTCGCGGTGCCCGCGCTACTAATAAATATATAATATACTAATAGTATATATTTATATATAAAATACTTACTTATAATTAATATTAAAATCATGGTAAACAAAACTAACGCTTTAAATAAAATTGAACAAATAAAAAATTACTTGAAGAATGTTCAAGCTTCTGCCTACAGGGGAGACAACTCCCTTACTGAAAAATTTGAAACACTGGATGAATTGATAGAAGATCTAGAAAGTACAATCAGTAGTGAAAGCGAAGAGTATTTGAATCGTCCATACGGAACTTTATAAAAATAAAAAAAAGGTTATGAAATTAACAGCAGTAGAACTCCATGAAAATCTTAGTGTATTACTTAAAGTTATTGATACTAAGATTACAGGAGACAGGAAAAAAAAATTATTACAGTTGCATGATGATTGGGGAGACAGGATAGCTGTAGCCCCAGCTTCTATGAAAACTAACTATCACAATGCTTTCGCTGGTGGTTATGTTTTGCACGTACTTAACGTAGTAAAGGCAGTAGGTCTGGTAGCAGACTCCTGGAAAAAGATGGGAGTCAGCTTAGACTTCACTCAAGAGGAAATGTATTTTTCTGCTATATGCCATGATCTAGGTAAGATGGGGACGGAAGAAGAGGATTACTACCTGCCCTGCGAAGAGCAGTGGATGTTAAAGAAAGGGCAGCTGTATGTAATGAACCCAAGACTTCAGTATATGAAGGTTGCTGAGAGATCTATTATGAATCTTCAGAGGAGGGGCATTGTAATGACAGAGAAAGAATACCTGTCTATAAAGCTACATGACGGATTGTACGAAGACTCTAATAAGGCCTACTTAATATCATATAGCGAAGAGTACGCATTGAAAACATACCTGCCTCATATAATACACCAAGCTGATATGATAGCCGCTAAATCAGAAGAAAAGAAATAAATTATGATTATTATAATATCTGTATTATCTTTACTGTTAATAGTTTGTGGACTTATTATTAAAAACCTTCTTGATAAGGTTGAAAAATATGAAGAAGATATTCTATTAAAGGATGAGTATCTGGACAAGTTAAAGAGTATGGTTGATGAATCTTACAAAAAAATAAAAGATTTGGATACCTTGGAGGCTTTTGAATCTGATGATGAAGTTGGTCATTTTTTTGTAAATCTGAAGAATATAATCATGACACTTAACACCTATATGCAGAACTATACTAAATAAAAATAAAGGTTACGACATTAAATAACTAATTGATAAATTAATTTAATGCCGAGGAAAAAGAAAGAAGTTGAAGTAAAAGAACTAGACCCAGAAACGTTTACTAAATCGGGAAAACTAAGAAAAAGAAAACCTAAGAAATCTAGAGAATACTTCACTAAAGATACTGAGGACGCTATTGTAGCGTACTTAAAATCAGAAGATCCAGTAGAGAGGAATAAACTTTTTAACGAAAAAATAGACTATAGCTTTCATAAGCTAGCAGAGTTCATAATACACACTTTTAAGTTCTACTACACAGAAATGACAAATGTAGAAGATCTTAAGCATGAAGTGGTTACATTCCTACTAGACAAACTCCACCACTACAATCCAGAAAAAGGCAAAGCATTCTCCTACTTTGGTACTATTGCAAAAAGGTATCTCATAGTTTACAATGAGAACAACTATAAGCAAATGAAGGTTAGAGGAGATATGGAAGAAGTAGATGAAGACAAAAAGGTATTCACTGCTATATCTAGAGAAGGTGACAATCTGGAACTTTCTCAATTCCTAGACTCATATGTAAAATATATGGATGAGAATATGGAGAAGATGTTTACTTTAGAAGTAGACAAATCTATAGCCCACGCTATACTTCAGATCTTCAGAAGAAGGGAAAATCTAGAAGTTTTCAATAAACAGCACTTTTATCTGTATGTACGGGAGATCACCGGACAGAACACCGCCAACGTGACAAGGGTGATAAAGGTGATGAAATCGGTATATAAGAATCAATTGAATGTATTATATCTGGATGGTGAACTAGAAACCGATGAAAATCATATTTATTAAAAAGGATAAATATGTCAGATTTTGATCAAGTTGTGTTCGGTAAGAAAAAATTCTCCGATCTACTCAAAGAAGTTTACGATCGTTCTATAACTAAAGAGAAGCAGATTACAGACATGATTGAACAACTCAGGGATCTTATACAGAATACCGGAGATGCAGTCATGATGGTACCTCTAATAGCTTCCTACATGGATTTAAACCTAAAAAACGATGATGTACTAATAAAAATGGTCGCTATCGTACAAAAAGCCATGGCTAGAGGTAAGGAAACTGGAGATTTCATGTTACCAGATAATGAGAAGGAAGAGCTTCTAAGACTTGCACAAGAGGGTGTTGCTGAGAAAAAAGCATTGACAAATCAAAATATGCCTACAGCATAGTGAGTACCGGACCTAATACTATATCGTACACTTTAGGACAATCCCTCGGAGCCTCAATAGCAGCTGGTGCCCCAGGACAGACTAGCTATTTTATAGCAAGAGTTAAGTTTGTTTTACTAGATGATAGTGATTTACCAAAGTTTAATAGCCTAGGTGGGTGGAAGGCTATTGGTACTATAGAGTGTATACCCTTCATAAACTTCAACGATCCAAAAACTCAACCTATCATAGCCAGGCCATTGAGAAGCAACTATACTCAATACCCTTTGGTCAATGAAGCAGTTCTAGTTAAAATGTTAATAAGTAAAGAAGCTCAAAATAACGTAGGTAACTACAAGCCTGAATTTTATTATACAGACATTATATCTGTATGGAATGCCCCCGAACATAATGCAGTACCAGATAAGACATACTTTGAACTAAATCCAAATGATAAAACTGGTACCGGTAAATTTGTACAAACAGGAGAAACCAAAAGGCTCGTAAAAGCTCCTGGTGATGTTACTCTAGAAGGTAGACGGGGAGGTAGCATTAGACTTGGGTCCAACACCCCAGGATTTAGAACACCATGGACAGCGGCTACTTCAAAGCCTGTGTTAGTCTTATCTAACAATCCTTTCAAGACGGAAAGTCCTGCTAGATTTGAAGATATAAACAAAGACGGATCAATAATAATGATGATGTCTGGTCACAACCCAGGATTTGTACCAGCATCAGCAAACTTTGATTCTTATAGCACTACGGTTACTATAAGTGAAAAACAGAATGTAGTAGTAACGGATCAAAAGCCACAATCAGAACCAACTGCTTCACTGGCTCAACAGGATTCTAAACCTATTACTCCCGAAGTCCCTGTTACAGGGTCTCTACCAGTTACAGGTTCAGTACAGCCAGCAAAAACCTCAGATGCAGTATTAGACGAAGAAGAATTACCAGAAAGAGAAGATTTACAAGAAATAGATGTAATAGTAGATGAGATTCCAATATCATTAGGAACCTCTGGAATACTAGACACAGACGCTGCTGTAGCTAAAGATGAAGCGGTATCAAAGATAAGTACATCAAGCACAGGAGGGAATCCATCATTTATAAATTCTATAAAAGCTTTAGCAAAAGAATATAATATAAACGCAAAAGACTTATTAACATTCATAAGAATGGAAAGCACTGGTTTGTATGAAAAAGCTACTGCGTATAGAAAATTAGATAGTAATAAAGGACCTGGAAAAAAATATATAGCAAACCCAGCACCGGGATATAGACTAGCCGCAGTTGGATTGATACAGTTTACAAATCCTACATTAAAATGTATAGGTTTAAGTTCTTTAAATCAAATATTAGGTACTTCATATGAATATCAAATAGGTCTTATGAGAAAATACTTTGCCTGTAACAAAAATCAATTTATGAATGCGGATAGATATGCATTGTATGCAGGAATATTCTATCCTATATTAGCAAGCGGAGGCAGAATTGTAAAACCTGATAATTTTATATTAGGTAGTCAAATAAGTGAGGAAACGGCTATTGATATAGGATCATCAAATAAAGCTATTAACGGTGGTAAAAAAATATCAGTTGCAGATTTTAAAAGATTCGTAGACAAGCTTTTTAAATAATGGGATTCACAGATTTCAATAGCTATGAGAAGGACACAGTAATCCTTAATTCTGACAGGGTAATCCTGAACAGCAAGGATGATTCTGTATTCATACTATCTAAAAAAACAGTAGGCATGTCAGCTGCTGATTCTGTGCATTTTGATGTTGGCCCTAGAGGGACTAAGGACAGCAAGTATGTATTCATTGTCAATGCTCCATCTATTCAACTTGGGTTACCTGAAAATGGAATAAACGAACCAATAGCAAAAGCAGACTCTGTCATATCCTTTATTAATGATCTCATAGACTCTTTAAATCAGTTCTCAACAAACTTATCAGCTGCAACAGCTTTGGGTGTAGGGGTATCTAAGATTCCTGACATATCCATAGCTGCTAATTTGTTAAAGATGAGACTGAATGGATTTAAAGAAAAATATACTAAGACTAACTCACCTATAAAATCAAAAGTTTCTAAAACTATATAATGGCATTAGATTTAAATAATGTAACGTCCCCTGATAGTGTTAACAATACTATAAATGCCATATCTGGTGCAGTAAGCGATCCGTTTGGGTCTGCTATTCAATTAACTTTGAATAAAGTAAACTCTCTTACTGTAAACATAGAAAAGAAAATAGATCAGCTAGTAAAAGAGGTTGTAGAAAAAACAGACAGTAAAGGAAGGATATCTTTACAAGGTAATAATCTTGTCATAACCATTAGGAGAGAAGATCTTGCCAAGGCGCAGGAATTGCAGAAAAGAGTTCAGGATAAGATAACTTCCATAAATAAGACCATAACTATTCTAAACACCGTAGTAAATTCTCTAATAGCTATACAAACAGCTATAACTGTATATAAATCTTTATTAGATATACAAGAAATAACATTGACCGCCAACCCAGTAACTGGTCCTATATTCCAAGTAGTTAAGCAAGGAGTTAAGTTAATATTCCTAAAAGAAATAGTAAATCAGTACGTAAAGATACTCGGAAGGCAGTTATTACAAAATAGACAGGTACTAAATAGATTGATCCAAAAGTTTAGATCTATACAGGTCTCTGTAAAAATACAGGATGAAGCGGATAAAGGAAGCTATGTAAACACCGATATAGCTGAACAACTATTGGCTGACGACATGCTTGGTGACGGAATATCGTCTGATTCTCAAGACTTTACAGATAATAAGTTCAATCAATATACATTAAAGGTAGAAAAATACGACAGTAAGCAGATAATAGCCAGGGCTATTGAGAAACAATCGGGGATGATAAAAGCCCAGACTGCACCTAGTTATTTTGCTACTCCGGAAGAATTAATGGAAGAACTAAAGACAATATTAAATATAGGAATATAAAACGTGTAACTAAATATTTATTAATATGACACAAGATCAATTGATACTTTTTAAAGAACTGATCAAAGAAGTAGTTAACACAGCTGTAAAAACTGCTGTCAAAGAGGAATTAGAGACCTCCTTTAAAAAAGATTTGAAAGAAGTAAAGCAATTACTGGCCAAATCTATAAAAGAAGCTAGAGAGGCAAACTTACAACCAAGACCTCAGCAGTCTTACCAAAACCCTGAAGACTTTAAAACAAAGCTAAGGGAAGCAGTAGGATCTGATTTTTCTAGGAGGCCAGCAAGTCCTTACACAAGCCAAGTACAACAGCCTATGATGCCTCAAATAAGCCAAGAGGCTGGTATGGCTATGTCTGTTGATGGGACCTTACCTAACGTAGATGCGCCAATCCCTTTTATAAACAAAGGATCTATCGCCTGGAAAGAGATGAAAGAAAAACTAGGATAATATGAGAAACCGTATTGAGTATACAGTAGACAGTAGCACCAGAAATCCAAATAGGGGTCTTGGAATAAAACTGCCATTTAATACTCATAACGTATTCACTATAAACTACACAACTAAAGATCAAGTAAAGAGTAACCTTACTAATTACATGCTAACCAATAAAGGAGAGAGGCCTTTCAATCCAGAGTTCGGTGCTGATTTAAGAAGGTTATTATTTGATCAAAACACTGATTTTACTGTCGCAAAAGAAGTTCTTCTAGATAACTTAGGTTTATATTTTCCAATGATAACTGTGAATAATTTAGATTTCACAGCTGATCTACAGAGAAGTTTGCTCAATATAAAGTTAGACTACTCTATAAAAAAAGACGCTGATACAATATTAATACAAATAACCTAATGACACAGAAGGATATAAAATACATAAACAAAGATTTTACTAGCTTTAAAGAAGCTTTAGTAGAATACGCCAAAAGTTATTTCCCTACAGTATACAATGATTTCACTGAGGCAACTCCCGGAAACATGTTTATTGAGATGGCATCTTATGTAGGAGATGTATTATCCTTCTATGTAGATAAGCAGACTCAGGAAAACTTCCTTCTTTTTGCACAGGATAAGCAAAATCTTATGTCCATGGCATATGCCTTAGGGTATAGGCCTAAAGTGGTTAGTACAGCAACTGTAGATCTTAGTATATTTCAACAGATACCAGCAATTATAACTGGAAGTGTGTCATCTCCAGATTACTCGTATTCTCTTATAGTAGATAAGGAAGCAAAGGTGAAATCTTTTACCAACAGCGACGTAGTGTTTGTTACACAAGACTCAGTAGACTTTAGCTTTTCTTCTTCTTTTGATACCACAGAGGTAAGTGTATATCAAATTAACAATAGCACTAATCAACCCGAATACTATCTCCTTAAGAAAAAAGTTAAAGCAATTGCAGGAACAATAAAATCTCAAGACTTTACCTTTGGGACAGCTATTAAGTTTGACAGTGTAACCCTACAAGATAACAATGTAATACAGATATTAGATATTATAGACAGTGATGGAAACAAGTGGTATGAAGTACCGTACCTGGCACAGAATACTGTGTTCCAAGAAGTAAAGAATAATGAATTAAACGATCCGTTCTTATCTCAATATAGTAACACTACCCCATACCTTCTTAGATTAAAAAAAGTTAGCAGAAGGTTTGTAACTAGGTACACTGAGAACGATCAGATGATAATAGAGTTTGGATCAGGCATAACAGGAAATCCTGATGAAGAGATTATACCAAACCCGGATAACGTAGGTATGGGTCTTATAGATTCTATATCTAAGATATACGCAGCTTATGATCCGTCTAACTTTATATATACTAAAGACTACGGATTAGCCCCTAGCAACACGACACTTACCGTAAGGTATATTGCAGGGGGTGGAGCACAGACAAACGTACCATCTAATGATATATCTCAGATATATGAATTAAATACAGCAACTGTATCTTTGAATCCTACTAACTTAAATCAAGGATTGCTAGGATATATACAAAGATCAGTAACCTTCAACAATGAAGCTCCGTCTTCTGGTGGAGGTGATGGAGATACTGTTGAGGACATACGTTTAAAAACAATAGCAAGCTTCCCTACTCAGCTTAGAAACGTTACTAAAGAAGATCATATAATTAGAGCATTAAGTATGCCTCCTAAGTTCGGTACAGTAGCCAAGGCCTACATTACCCAAGATTTATCTCTATCTGAGGTTGACAGTCTGCCTGATTATATTGACAATAATCCTCTAGCATTAAGCTTATATGTGTTATCTTATGATGCAAATAAAAGATTGACAGAGGCATCTCTAGCAGTGAAAGAAAACCTGAGGAATTATATCTCTCAGTATAAGATAATGACAGATGCAATTACTATAAAGAACGCCTATTATATAAACATAGGCATAAACTTTGATGTTGTGGTGCTTCCCTCGTACAACAGTAGAGAAGTTCTTAATCAATGTCTAAATGCAGTAAGAGATTATTTCAATATAGATAAGTGGCAGATTAATCAGCCAATACTATTATCAGAGCTTACTAACATTATAAGCTGTGGAAACATTAGAGGGGTTCAAAGTGTAACTAAAGTTGAAATAGTTAATAAATATGGAGAAGCAAATGGTTATTCAAAATATGGTTACGATATCAAGGGTGCTACCAAAAGTAATATAATCTATCCAAGTTTAGATCCATCTATTTTTGAAGTTAGATACCCTAATACTGATATTTACGGAAGAGTTGTAACTTATTAATAATCATATATGAATTTAGAAAAATTAAAGGGTCATATACCAGAAGCGGTAATAACCCAACTACCAGACACTATCGCTAAGTTTGAATTAAACACACCACTAAGATTAGCACATTTCCTTGCCCAGGCAGGTCATGAGTCCGGTGGGTTTAAGTTAGTAAACGAAAATCTAAACTATGGAGCCAAAGGTTTATTGGGAATATTTAAAAAATATTTTCCAACTGAAGCAAAGGCTTTACAGTATGAAAGAAAGCCTGAAAAGATAGCCAATTTAGTTTATGGAGGAAGGATGGGAAATGGCCCAGAAGCAAGTGGGGAAGGGTTCAAATTTAAAGGAAGAGGTTATATCCAGCTTACCGGCAAGGACAACTATACTGCGTTTGCAAAAGCCATAAACGAGGATGTAGTAGCCAATCCTGACTTAGTAGCAACTAAATACCCGCTAGCCTCAGCTGCTTGGTTTTTCCATAAAAACGGATTACATAAAATAGCTGATAAGGGAGCAACAGATGCTGTTGTAACTGAAGTTACTAAAAGAGTTAATGGCGGTACAATAGGTTTGGCCGATAGACTTAAGCATTTTAAAGAATATTACAGTTTACTACAATAATAAAACATGGCCGTATATAAAATATTTGCTGAAAAAGACACTACTCTGTACTCTGACTACGGTACTCTAAACTCTGGTATGGATCCTATTTTGGAACTATCCAAGAATACTAGCCTGTTGTACGCATCACAATCATCAGCAGCTAGATTTTTGATTAAGTTTGCAGATGGAGATATATCGGATGTAGTGTCTAATTATATTGGTACGGCATCTTTTAGTAGCAGTTTAAAATTATATTTAGCAAATTCAACAGGTTTGCCTACCGATTACACAATACAGGCGTTTCCTGTATCTGGTGCTTGGGATATGGGGACTGGTAGGTTTGGAGATAGTCCTATACCTACTGATGGCGCTTCTTGGTTATATATGAAATCTGGAAAAACATCTGCATGGAAACTTTCAAATTTTTCTACGGGTGTGACAGCTTCATACACAGTCCTTAATTCTGGGGGAGGAACTTGGTACACTGCTTCTAAGGCAGAGCAAAATTTTGGAGTATATACTAACAAAGATGTTAATATAGACGTATCGTCTGCTGTAAGAGCATTTGTATCAAGTTCTATACCAAATGAAGGGTTTATAGTAAAATTATCTGGATCTTTGGAGTTTGACGAAGCTTATAATTTTACTCTTAACTATTTTGGAAGAGACACCAATACAGTGTACCCACCAGTATTAGAGTTTAAGTGGGATGACTCTAGATATTCTACATCAGGATCTTCTGTAACAGGAGTTTCATCACAGGATGTGAGAGTGTCGCTTTCAAATAACAAAGGGGAATTCAACCAAGATGAAATACACAGATTTAGATTGAATGTAAGAGATCAATTTCCTGTAAGGACATATGCAACATCTTCAATATATACAACTCAAAAGTATTTACCTGCAACAACTTATTACTCTGTAAAAGATGTAAAATCGGATATAACTATAATAGATTTTGATAACAACTTTACAAAAGTAAGCGCAGATACACAAAGTAATTATTTTGATGTGTATATGTATGGATTAGAACCAGAAAGATATTATAAGATACTTATAAAGACAGTAATTAGTGGATCTACTTTGATATTCGATGATCAATATTTCTTTAAAGTAACAGAGTAATGGGGGAGCAAGTAAACATAATCAGAAAGATATATGGTAAAAATACATTTACAAATGTGGTAGATGTAGAGTTTAATCAATTAGTTCCAAAAGAACCCACTGATATAACACAAACTCCTGCGTCTGTAGACAGCTTCTTTAGTGATTATGATACTTTGTTTTACGATATCCCACCTAGTGGATCTGAGAATTCTCATACCGAATTGGTAAGAAGAAGCGCAGAGTATATAGGTTTAAGTATAGATGATTTAAGAGAAGAGATAGCAAATTTAAGAGATGAAAACGTGTCACTAAAGACACAGATAATATCACTTACAAACCCGACTAAATAATGGTAACGTCTGTAAATAAGATAAATGTTAATTTTGATAAGTACGATACTATAGATTCATCTCTAATAGCGTCTAGAGATTATATTAGGCAGTTTGGTTTAAAGGAAGACTATGTAGAGTATCATGTGTATACTAAGAACGGGAATATTCTTTACTCAAATTACAATTATACAGACTATAAAATACCAGGAACATTACAGGGATCGACTAATACATATACAGAAGAGTTAGAATTTTTTCCTGGTGATGTTGTTGAGAGCTTAGGTTTTACATATGGAACATACAATGTTCAATTTAATGTATATAGAAAGAAAGTTGTAGATATTAATCAAAAGGTATTCTTTATAAAAGAAATATCTAATGATAGAAAAGAGCTTAGAATATCTTCTAATGATTTATCTAATTTAACCTTAGAAGAAGGGGTTATTAACTTTCTATATGAGATACAATCATCTTCTTATTTTAAAGACTTTCTTTTAAATTTTGGAGATAATAAGATTATTAATGCTGTAAACATAGCATTAGATAAGAATACAGATCCTTATAGCATTTTAATAAAACTATACCAGCCTTTACCAAATGAGTTTGATCTAAAGTCTTCTTTTTGGTTTGTTGAAGAGTTATCTGAGGCTTCTGTTTTTGAAGTTAACTTGGCTCCACAACCTGTACAAGTATCGACTCCTTTTTTGAGATCTGCCAATTTTGATATCGAAGTTGATGAAAACTCTATAAAACCATCAGACTATTTAAACATAAATGAACTCCTTTCAAACCAATCTCTTGGTGCATATCAAGAATTGCTAAATGAGGTAAATAAAAAAGGCATACAAATAAATGTAGACTATTCAGACTACAACAACTTTGTTCACTTTTCTTCTGCAAAAGAAAGATTGTTAAACTTTAGATATAAAGTAGAGTTAGTAGAGTCTTATCAAGCAGACATAAATGCTATAAAGAATACTACTAACTATCAAACTTCTTTTAACTCTAGTGCAAGCATAGTATCATTACAAGGTAAGATAGACAATATTGTAACTAAGTTTGATGGATATGAAACATACCTGTATTACACATCAGAGTCTTCAGCTTGGCCTAAATCAAACTCTAACAAGCCATACACTTTATACTCCGCTACTTCTAATGAAGTAGAAAATTGGTTAGGTAGCGATGATTATAATTCACCAGTATATGGAGGTCAGCTATACTCGGCTTCTATATATGATTTAGAAAATCAAGATAACTTATCGTATATTGTCCCAGAGTATATATCTATTGATCCTGTAAATGATGGATATACTCTATTCTTAAACATGGTAGGACAGCATTTTGATAATATCTGGATCTACATGAATAGTATTACAGATCTTTATAAAAATAATAATAGCCTAAATAAAGGTATTTCAAAAGATCTTGTTTACTATGCTTTAAGATCTCTTGGTGTAAAATTATATAATTCAAAAAGTAACGAGAACCTATTTGAATATTTGATAGGAAGCTCAGCATCAGGAAGCTATTCACCTACAGGGTCATCTTTCGATACCCTAGTAACAGCCTCAGCGTATACTGTACCTGGACAAGATATACAAAAGGAGACTTTAAAAAGAATATACCACAATTTACCTCTTTTATTAAAGTCTAAGGGCACTGAAAGGGGAATAAGGGCCCTTATAACGTCTTTTGGTATACCCGATACCATATTGGCAGTTAATGAGTTTGGGGGCGCAGATAAGCTTAATAACACCGTAGAATACACCTACGATAGGTTTTCATATGCATTAAACATGTCCGGATCGTATGTAAAGGCTTATTGGGGAGCTAAATATGACTATCCTACAGGGTCTGTCACTGAATATGTGCCAAATTCAATAGAATTTAGGTTTAATCCAGACAAAGACTACTACTACTATACTTCTTCTTTGTTTGATGTCACAATAGACAGTAATGGAAGGAGGACTATGTATGCGGATATATCCCCAGATTCTTCTAGCGGATACCCATATAGCATGGTAAGTTTTTACCTTAGTGGTAGTGCAGGGGTATCTAAAACATCTGTATCTCTTCCTATATTCATGACCGCTTCTTCTGGAGAGTCTTTATGGTGGAATGTTATGGTCAAGAGAAGAAGTGTGTACGATGTAAATACAAATAATCAGAACCAATACTACGATCTATATGTAAAGAATAAGATAGGATTAAGAATAGGACATGAAGCCTCTGCAAGCATATTTGCAACAGGAGCCGCATCATCTTCTTACAATTATAGTTGGAACAGAGTATCGCAGTCTCTTTACTTAGGAGGTACTGGATCTAAATTTGTAGGAAGTCTTCAAGAGCTTAGATACTGGACAACTCCATTATCTGAAAGTGTTTTTGACTATCATACTTTAAATCCTGAGTCTATAAGAGGAAACTACAGCGGATCATCTTATAATGAACTATCTGCTAGGTTTACTTTAGGAAATGATCTTAATATATTTAACCATACATTAATTGGATCAGTATACTCAGTACAACCAAATTATAAGGAAAGATCTATAATAGCAGGCGCTACTATAAAATCAGCTAGTTTTGTAGGATTTCCTAATGAGATAAACTACTCATCAAATGACGAAGAGTATGTTACAGATTCTCCTAACATGGTGTACTCTAACCCAGTAAACCAGAAAATTAGAATAGTAGATAATGTAATTACTGGTAGTGTACTGTCACCATTCATAAGACTTGAAGACGATACTCAAATATACACAACTAAAGACGTTCATTATATTGATGTATCTTTTTCTCCTTCTAATGAACTTAATAAGGATATAATAGCTCAGTACGGTAACTCTATAGACATTGATCAATATATAGGAGATCCTAGAGACGATTATAAAAAAGAATATCCTAATCTTGTAGCTCTTAATGAAGAGTATTACGAGAAGTATTTTAAAGATTATAATCTTACAGATTATATAAGGCTAATAAAATTCTTTGATAATTCTTTATTTAAGATGATAAAGGATTATGTCCCAGCAAGATCTAGTATTCAGACTGGATTAACAATAAAGTCTACTATCCTTGAAAGGCCAAAATCAAAAAGAACAGAGGCTACTGTAACTGAGAATTATAACTCTCAAGAAGGTGAAATAGTAGCAGGAGATATTACCGCTAATAGCATATATACAAGCGGTTATGGAGATGGTAGTGATTTTTACACAGGACAGTTATCAGGATCTATAATTGACATCAATAATATATTTGATGAAAAAAATTACAATCCATATTTACAATTTACTTCTAGCATTGATTATAATTTTTTTGATAGAAGTGTGTATAACACAACTATAAACAACGTATCAGCTAGTCAAGTATCACTGTTATTTAAGAGGATAAATCCATATCAATTCGGTATGCTTGAGCCTGTAGAAATACTGGATGAGAAATACTCAGACCCAAGATATACCAGACCAAGATATGATGGGTCTAAAACAATTAGCTCAATATATAATTTCTATAGAGCTGGAGATACTTCTTATGGCAAGACAGCTGCAGTAGATTTTAATGCAGAAAAGTTTGCATTTGCAAATAGTATTAATAAAAAAAATCTTAATTTTTACGACAAAACAACTGTCAATATAAAGTTTTTGATAGATGCTACTGGATCAATTACTGAATTATCTAGGAGAAATTATCATTTATTTGAGGTACAAAACATATACAAGAAGGGAGATCTTGTAAACGTATCTTTGATGGATAAGTTGAATCCAACAAATCAAGCATCTCTAGATGGAGATAAGGTTATATGGGAGGGAGGATTTAGTTATTCCCCAATTATATTTAGAGAAATTAATGAAAATCTTAATTTCACATATATAGAACCTACTGATTCAACTGAGAAAAAGCTAGGGCTGAAGGCTATAAATATGAGTGGGTATCTTTTCCAGACTTTAGGAGATGCCGATGGTGTATTACCTGGAGATTTTACAACAACTAACGCTGTGAATCCAAAAGTTACTTTTAAAGTAAATGGAGTAGCAGATAATGCAAAATCCTTCTCACAAAGAAAAGTACTAAGTACTAGTTGGCCTTATTTAAAAATGCCGTTAACTGATTATGTAGCAAGTACAACTTTGTATAAAGATTATACAAATTCATTAAGAAACATAGGAAGTCATGATACAGCAGCTGATAATCCTAATTATTATTCTTTAGATTGGTTTATCCCAGGAAGTACTTCAGAGGCAGATGGTGGGTATATAACAAATGATTTTACTGGAAAACTAACCGTAGTTCAATCAGGAACTGAGTATTATTCGTATGTAACAGCACCTAGGACATCCACTTATAAAGTAAACATAGACTTACCAATAAAAGCTAAAGCAACAAACCCAGAACCTACAGGATTCCTTGGTGTTGGGGTAAGGCAACAAGAAAATGGACCAGCTATTGTAAAAATTATAGGAATATTAGAAGTTCAAAAGGCAGGATCATCAACCTGGTCTTATTTAGATACCACTAACACAGCTGATCCAGTTCCTTATGGATATACTACTTTTACTGCAACTAATATACCAATAGCATCTGGAGGAAGACAAGCTACGGGTACAACCAGAGCGTTGGTTAACGAAAATAGAAGTTTTCTTTATTTTCCAGAAGACACTGTAGGAGGTACGTATAACGGAAGAACAATAAGTCCATACTTTGAAGGAAGGTGTCAATTGTTTGGAAAAGAAATCGCATTAAATCAAAATGATAAATTGAGGGTTAGATTTTATTTTGCAGAGGTAACAACTTTCTTTAGGAGATGTGATAACATATATTTTGAAATGCAGGTAGGGGATACATCTAAAGCATTTTTTGAAGTATGGGATAAGGTTACAGCAAACACAACACAAGTAACAACTACCACTATAGTAGCAGATCCGCTAGACCCATTGATAGAACCATCACCAGATAATAAAACTATTATTTTCAATGATTCTGCCTCTTTATTATGGAACAAAGCATATTTTGAACCACCAGACTCAAGTAATCCAGCATCTATAAGCAATAGTTATAGTGCCGTTGAACATCCTTTTTCTTTAAAAGTTTACGATGTAATAAGGTTTACACAGTTCAATGCTATAAAACCTGACTATTACTTAGTAATGGAAGTTATAGATCCACAAATACAGACTATATCAACAGGAACAATAACATCCTATATAGTAAGTAGGCCTGCCGCTGTAGTTTTAGACAGGGAGTATAACCCTAATCAAATAAACGGGTCTAGCTTTGCAATTCTTAGAAAGACTGAAGATGAAACTGTTATTATACTTGATTTTAAGAAAAAAGACGGTCTTCCTTCTAATGCTTTTATGATACCATACAACATAAAAGATGAGATTAAGAAAGACATAGGAAATATAGTAGCTCCATTGAAAGATACTATCCTTTCTAAAGTTCTGATTATAGGGTAACCTAAAATGATAAACTTCAATATTTATATATACAAAATACAAAAATGGGATATTTAAACAATACCGTAGTAACTGTCGATGCTATTTTGACTAAAAAAGGCCGGGAACTCCTAGCCAGGAACGACGGGTCTTTCAGAATTACACAATTTGCAATGGCTGACGATGAGATTGATTATACTCTGTACAATACAACTCACCCTTCAGGATCAGCTTTTTATGGAGAGGCTATAGAGAATATGCCTCTTATGGAAGCATTTCCAGATGAGAATCAAATCATGAAATATAAACTGGTAACCCTTCCTAGAGGAACAAGCAAGCTACCAGTTATAAATGTAGGATATGCTAGCATAGTTCTTAAACAAGCGGCTTCTATAGTAATAACTCCACAGACTTTGAACTATCTTGGAGCTACCTCTACATTTGAACCTAGCGGATACGTAGTAACCGTTGGAGATGCTAGATTGTTGTCTACCTTTACCGGCATAGGAATAGACACCACTAACTTGGGCATATCAGATTTGAACAGTACTACAGGTACTCAAATAAGTAAAACTGCTATAGGGACATCATTCACTTTGGTAGGTACTACAATAGACACCCTGTTCGGAACCACATTAACCAGCCTCAGTACAACTATAACTGTAGTTGGTAGGGATTCTGGTGCTAGGATCACCATTCCATTAACTGTAAAAAAGAATAAATAATGTCATTCATAACATTTCAAGATGATGATAGCGTAATAAGTTCGGAAGCCATAACGGCCCCTCTCTGGACTTCCAATGTGTATAACCTAACTGCCTCATTCACATCCAGTGTTCAACAGGGAGATAATACAGGAAAGTATTATTTAAATGTATACAATTTAACAGTCGGAAGTGACGGATCAGAGACGCAATATTCAGTGGCCTATGGACATATATCAGGCAGTGGATCGGCTGTTTTTAATAGTCTGGTAAATGAAAAAACTCCAACAAGAGATATATACGGACAATATAGAAATCTAGTGTATGGAGATGAGGGTAGTGTATTTAATTTTGGAGGAAGCAATGGTATATCTAGGGATATATTTGCAATAAATGTAAACAGGTCTAGATATAAAGAAAAGATTAATACCGGAACTTGGAACTTGACTTTAAAGAACGGCACTAGCTTCTTATATTTAACTGATAATAGCAAAGATACTTCTGTAAATAGCTTTATTGGAGGAAATAGGGTATATTACATCGTAAGCGGATCTAATGGTAATAGTCACAATACGTCTTCTGTACAGACCGCCAGCGGAAGCTACGGATACTTTTTCCCGGATATGGGTATATATGTTTTAAACCCAAGAGCTTTAGCACTATCATATGCAAATGGAGGAATTGGTATGACTGTAGATGAAACAAGCGCATTGTCATACACAGCCACTTATAATATAAATGCGGATAGATTATTTAGAGTAATAAACTCTGGATCGTCTTTTCAAGCAAAAAGTGAGGAGACTATATCATCTAGATATTTTTTTGTAAATGCAAAAAGCTCACAGTTAAACTATACAACAAACCCATCTATTATTGATGAGAATGGAAATGTACTGTATTCAATACTAATTGATAACCCTCAGGTATTTCCTACTACAATAGGATTGTATAATGATGCTAATGAGCTTTTGGCTGTTGCTAAATTAAGTAAACCTTTGCCAAAAGACTTCACTAAGCAGATAACATGTAGAGTCAAATTAGAATTTTAAATTCGAGATGACTACATATGTCGGCATACAAACGTTTATATAAGTCAGATATAGTTAGTACTCCATATTTAGCAAATAAAAATTGGAGTATTAGTGTATGTGATTTAGAGTCATACGGTATCAGAGTATACAACGGTGTTAAAACTAGTAGTATATTTGATTATAATAATGACATAAAAACCAATAATGAATATGACAGATTGGTTTTTCAATCAATAAACCATCTTTATTACCAATCATTTTCTGGATCATATTTAGATGATTCTTCAAATTTAGAATCTCTAAACTATGCAAGCGCATCAATCTATAGGCCTTCTGGAGCATATTATGATTATACTCCTCAGGGGTATATGGTAAAAGATTTTCCTACAGGGTCAGACGCCACTATAAAGGTATTATCAATATCTAAAGATGTATATAGTACATCTGTAAAAAAACTATCTTTTAATATATCCACTTCCTTTATGAATTTACAGGATGATGGAAAAGGTAATGTGTATGACACCTCAGGATCCGATATTTTAGTAGGAAATATATTCTATGAGCATGGCCTAATAATAGTAACTCACCCAGACTATCAAGAGATATTTCCAATACCTCCGTACGCAAAAGATGATTATATATCATTCTCATCTTCTACAACCCCTAAGTTAATAAGTCCTTTATCAAACGATAACAACAGAGGGTGGACAACTTTAACAGGATCTATAGAATTGTCAGGATCAGACGCTGCGTATTTTACCAATAATGGAAATGGTACATTAACTTTAAGTGCTAGTGTAATTGGAACATATACAACACATTATAGATTCTCAACTAGTAGTCCTAGTAGCAGTTGTATTTTGAAATCAAATTATGCTAAAATTGAAGCAAAGGTAAATAAACCATTGTGTAATTTTATTGTATATGCTATATATTTGACCCCTACTCCTACTCCAACACCTACTGCAACACCAACAGCTACTCCTACTCCAACACCTACTGCAACACCTACTGCAACAGCAACACCAACTCCAACTGGAGCTCCTACTAATACACCTACTCCAACTCCTACCCCAACTAACACAGCTACTCCTACAGCTACAGCTACGCCAGTACCTCCAACAGCAACACCTACTCCTACGCCAACTGGAGCACCTACTAATACACCAACTCCTACTCCAACACCTACTGCAACAGCAACAGCAACTCCTACTCCTGAACCACCAACAGCAACACCTACTCCAACTCCTACAGCTGAACCACCGACAGCTACCCCTACGGCTACTCCTACAGCTGAACCACCAACAGCAACTCCTACACCAACTAACACAGCTACTCCTACGCCTACAGCTGAACCACCAACAGCAACACCTACACCAACTAATACTCCTGTTCCACCAACGGCAACACCGACACCTACTGCAACAGCCACTCCTACGCCTACAACTGAACCACCGACAGCTACTCCTACGCCTACTAATACCCCTGTTCCACCGACAGCAACACCAACTCCTACTGCAACAGCCACTCCAACGCCTACAGCTGAACCGCCAACAGCTACTCCTACACCTACTGCAACAGCTACTCCTACCCCTACACCAACTAACACAGCTACGCCTACACCAACCCCAACGATTGCTGGATGTTACACTTATGAAATAACTAACTATTATACGGTTTCTAAAACTGTAAACTATAACGATTGTGCTGGAAACCCGCAGTCCTTTATTGCCCAAGGTGGAGGACTTCAGGCATATAATATATGTGCAATAGAAGGAAGCTTTAGTTTTGACGGAGTAGAATGTAGTGGAGGAAGTTCTGACTGTATATCATTTGTACAAGGATCTATTTGTAATACAACACCAACCCCAACTCCTGCTCCTACAGCCACTCCTACTAATACTCCTGTTCCACCAACAGCTACTCCTACACCTACACCAACGAACACTTCTGTACCTACTAATACTCCTACATCTACACCAACTAACACTCCAACACCTACTCCTACAGTAGTGTCCTTCTCTTATAGCTTTGACTACGCCTCTACTTGTGCGGTAGCTTGTGAGTACATGGAGCCTGTATCTGTATACAGTGCTGACAGCCCTCTTGTCGTAGGATCTAGACTATTCTTTGATAGTGGATTAACTAATGAAGTGTTTTATAATTATTATTATAGTAATGGAACAACTTGCTATAGATACGAAGAAGTTGATGGTTTTGGAGAAATAATATCAATATCTTCGTGTAATACTCCAACACCTACACCAACTAACACAGCTACTCCTACGCCTACAGCAACCCCTAGTACATGCTATCAGTGTTCTCAAGATCTTAGCATATACACCACATTAATTGAGTGTGAGACTAGCTGTGATGGAGGAGTTTGTGCAGAAGCAGTTTGCCCTTAATGTTTAAACTATTATTTTTTTATGTAAAAAATATTCTATATTTGTAAAAAATAGTATATGAGTTTCAAAAATGATAAGATATTTGTACAGATAGCTAGCTATAGAGACCCTCAATTAATACTTACGATAGACGACATGATAACCAGGGCTAAATACCCTGAAAGATTGACATTTGGTATATGCTGGCAATACGATGAAGATGAAGATACTGAAATATTTGACAAGAAGCCAAATTTTCGTATAAAAAAATATCATTATAGCGAAAGTGAAGGTTTAGGATGGGCAAGAAATGTTACTAACAGTCTATATGAAGGAGAAAAGTACACATTACAAATAGATAGCCACCACAGATTTGTTGATGGGTGGGATGAGATATTGATGGAAGATTACCTCCAAGCTTTAGAAATATCGGAAAAACCGATTATTACTACCTATTGTACACCATTTGATCCTGAAGGATGTAGATGTAAATATGAAAAACTACCATCCTTGATGTCTCAGTATGAGTTCTCGGCAGATAAATTACTTATGAGTATGCCTTGGTATATTCAGGATTATCAGCAAAGAACTAAGGTAATTAGAGCCAGAACTATTAGCGGACACTTTTATTTTGTAGATGGTAAATTTATAGATGAAGTTAGATACGATCCAGATATATATTTTGGAGGGTATACAGAAGAGACAACTTTAAGTGTAAGAGCTTTTACAAAAGGGTATGATTTCTTTAGCCCATATAGAATGATAATGTGGCATGAATATACCCGTAATTACAGGCGTAAACATTGGGAAGATCATGGTGCGGAAAGTGCTACAAAGAAGACTTCTGGAGAAAGAGATGTGTACGCTAGGAACAAGACCAGGCAGTTATTTGGGCAAGAGGATCATGGTATTGATATGGGAATATATGGACTAGGAGATGTAAGATCATTACACGATTACGAGGTATACGGAGGATTTGATTTTAAGAATTGTAGAATACAAGACTATACTCTTAAGGTTAAAGAACCACCAAACCCTATAGATTGGGAAGAACAATTTAAGACATATAAACAGGATGTTACAGTTTACTGGGATGTAGAATTCTTTAAGAAGTTTGGATTTGAAAATCCTAAATTTTTAACACTAGGAATACAAACAAAATCCGGAATAGAAATACATCGCAAAGATTTTAAAATAGACACAGACCCAGAATATGTTAATTTAGTAAAAAACATTCACACAGTCAAAGTAGATTCTCAGGACAAGCCCGCTAAAATAGTAATGTACCTATTTGATGAAATTAAACAGTGGAGTGACAGATACGAAAAAGATATTAACATATGAGAATAGCTTTCATAGTTATAGGGAATAGTCGCAGAAGCAACTATCTAAATGGAGATACTATAAGGTATGGAGGCGGAGGAGGATCAGGAACAGACGGAAGCTCAATAATAGTAGCAGAACAGCTATCTTTGTTAGGATATGAGGTAGTTATAGCATCTGAAAAGCTAGAGCCACAATTAGAAGTAGCATATTCTCAAAAAGGAATTAATTTTGATTCTGGTAAAATAGTTAGAGGAGTCCAATACTGTAATATGGACTTTGAAGGTGTTGAAAATAAAGAATTTGATATTTTAGTAAGTAGTCTGTGGTTTCATGGATATGATAAAATGCCTATAGTAGTAACAAAAGCACTGATATATTGGTGCCATATGCAATGGATTTACGGTATTGAAGAGGTTTTAAACTACGTAAATAGTAATAACCTAGCTTTAGGGTTTGTCAATATATCAGAATGGGAAAGAAGCATGAATCAAGGAGTGATTAACTCCGTTAAAACTAGATTACCCTCAGTTAAAAATACTTTAATACCAAATCCAGTAATGGATGACATAATTGAAGAAGTACTGTCAACAAATCCACAGAAAAAGAAACATAAAATAGTGTTTCATGCAGCTTGGGCTAGAGGCGGAAATGTAGCAATAGAAGCTGTAAGAAAGTTAGGATGGGATGATGCTGAGTTTCATGCTTTTGATTATTTGATGGCAACTCATGCACATAATGACCCGTTCTTTAATATGCACAATGGGGTAGATAAGAAAACATTGTTTACACATATAGCAGAGAGTGAGTATTTTATATACCCTCTGTATACTCCTTATCAAGATGTCCATAAAGATACTTTTAGTTGCGTAGTAGCTGAGGCTATAGCTTTAGGGGCCATACCAGTAACATACCCATTAGGAGCCTTACCTGAGAATTTTCAAGATTATTGTGCCTGGCTAGAACCACCACCAGGAGCAGATCTAGAAAAGATGCAGACAGAAGCATTGTCAAAGGATATGGAAGGTATATTTAAATACACTGAAAATATAGTAGATAAAATAAATTATATTGAAAATAATCCTGCAGTAAAAGAAGCTTTAGTATCAACTGGGAATGATTATATTATAGGAAAGTTTAATTCAAAAAGAGTAGGTAACATGTGGCAAAATTTTATAAATGATCTAGTATGATTAAAAAATATACTCAGTATTATAAAACTCTACATAATGATATATCAATACCACAGGACCATATAAACTATATTAGCCGTATTGATTACACTCCAAAAGTTATTTTTGATATTGGAGCTGCAGTATTACATTGGACTAAAGAAGCCAAAAAAATATGGCCTAATGCCAAATATATCGCATTTGAAGCAATGATGGAAGTAGAAGAATTCTACAAAGAAATTAATCAAGAGCATACTTTAGAAGTATTATCAGATGTTATAGGTAGAAAAGTTGTGTATAATTGTCATCCTATTAATTTAGGTGGAAACTCATATTATAAAGAAAGTGAAGAGTATTCTAAAGCAGCAAAAGATATATACACAAAAGAATATGAACAAGATAGAATTACCACAACTATAGATTATATAATGGAAGTGAGTAAGTACCCACAACCAGATTTAATAAAAATAGATACTCAAGGTTCTGAAATAGATATATTGAAAGGTGCGGAAAATACAATAAAAGGAGTAAAGCACATGATAGTAGAATTGCAACATGTGCAATATAACATAGGAGCTAAATTAGTAAATGAATCTATTGAGTACATAAATTCATTAGGATTTGAGTTAGTCCCCACAGGAAACGATAACAAGTACTTTTGTGGTAACGGTCCAGATGCTGATTATCATTTTATAAGAAAATAAGTTATGTACGATTATTTAATAGTAGGATCAGGATTATTTGGATCAGTATGTGCTAGAGAGCTTACAGACAAAGGGTATAAATGTCTAGTAATAGACAAGCGTGACCATATAGGAGGTAACTGTTATACAGAAAATATAGATGGTATAAATGTACATAAGTACGGCCCCCATATATTCCACACATCCAATAAAAATATTTGGGACTATGTAAATAGATTTGCTACGTTTAATAACTTCAGCTATAGGCCTAAAGTAAATTATAAAGGAAAGGTATATTCTTTTCCTATAAACCTAATGACTCTATATCAAGTATACGGAGTCACAACACCAGACGAGGCTGTTAGAAAATTAGAGGATGTTAAAGTAGATATATCAAACCCAAAAAACTTAGAGGAGTGGATTCTATCTCAAGTAGGTCCTGAATTGTACAATATATTTGTGAAGGGATATACCAAAAAACAGTGGAAGAAAGATCCAAAAGAACTACCCTCAAGCATAATAAGAAGGCTGCCAATAAGAATGTCTTTTGAAGACAATTATTATGAAGATACTTATTCAGGGATACCAATAGGCGGATACACACAGATATTTGAAAACCTACTATCAGGTATAGAAGTACGCCTAAATACCGATTATTTTTACAATAGAGATTATTTTAATGATATTGCTAAAAAAGTTATATACACTGGTCCTATAGATAGATTTTATTCATATATGCATGGAAAATTGGAGTACAGAAGCCTTAGATTTGAAACTGTAAAGTTAAATATGCCTGATTATCAAGGTGTTGCTGGTATGAATTATACTGATGAAGAAGTTCCTTTTACAAGGATAGTAGAACATAAGCACTTTGAATTTGGAAAACAAAATAATACGATAGTCACATTTGAGTATCCGGAGTCTACTGGAGAGCCATATTACCCTATAAACGATGAAATAAATAACTCTGTGTATAAAAAATACAGAGAAATGATGGATAAAGAGACTAAATACCTATTTGGTGGTAGATTGACGGACTATAAATATTATGATATGCACCAAGTTATAGCATCTGCCTTATCTAAAAGCCAGAAAGAAAATATTTATAATATATGAACACGTATCAAGTCTTTATTTCTGGGGACGCCGCAGGTCCATTTGATATATACTATGATAGTATATCAGTTGGTACACAACTAGATACTGGCGTTTCTAGGAGTAATCTCTTGGCAGGGTATACTGTAACTGGTATACCTGATTCCGCATCTAGCATAATAGTTTTTAATACAGACTCAGGATGTAATAACTTTGTTACTTATTTTATAAAACCACCTACCCCAACCCCTACACCAACACCTACACCAACCCCAACCCCAACTGTAGTAGTAGATTGTTCAATGTCTGGAGGTTCTATAATAGAGGCAACCCCTACTCCTACGCCTACCCTAACTGTAACGCCGACACCAACAGCTACAGCAACGCCAACTCCTACGCCAACAGCAACGTCAACACCTACCCCAACTCCTACATTAACAGCATATGATCACTATATAGCAGATGAATACTATTGTCCTGGATGTACAATAAAAACATCTGGAGTAGTTGTAGCATTCCCAGCTGGTCAAACAGTTGTTGTAGGAAGATGGTATCCTGATGCAAGTGATACATCCCACACATTCTTGATAGTAAGTACTACATCATCTGGTCCAGGGTACATACTAACGAATGAATTTGGATCGTTTACAGCTTGTAATATAGCTTGTTCAATATAATGAAAATAAAATAGTATATGCCTACTAAATCAATAACAGTAACAATAGCAAGCATAGGATCTTCTGCAGGACCTTTTAACATATCTGATAATGTTTTGGGAGTTGTTGCTATGAATGTAAGCAGGTCTCAGCTATTATCAGGGTATAGTGTAAACGTGGACACTACTGCAACTGTAGTAACTGTCGCATCTGTTGGAGACTGTACAACATCATTAAACATACTTTTATCAACACCTACACCAACTCCTACTCCTACTGTAACTCCAACTCCTACTGTAACTCCAACTCCTACTCAAAACCCTATATACTTTGATAGTAACTTTACAAACACTGCAAATGTTTGTGGAGGTAATCCTACTAATACTGGAGGTAAGATATGGTCAAGACTGGTAGCTCCTTCAGGAAGTACAGTAGAATTTACGGTTACAGCTGAACAGTTCATAACTAGCATAAATGCTGTAAGCGCATCTATATCAGGAATATTATATAAAACAACACTACCTTCTGCAAACCCAACAAAAGGTACAGTAGTTACTTCATCATACGCAAGTATCATAAGTGCGAATGTGCCTAACTATATATCAGATACAGAAGTAGTCACAGTAACAATACCATCACAAGGATATCAAGATTACTTGTTAATATATAATACTTATAATATAGCTTCAAACTTTACAAATGGAGAAGTTAGGGCCACAATAACAAAAGTAAATGGGGTAGCAGTAAGCAATGCAGGAAGCTTGGCAACATCTTATAACTGTTCCAATCCGTAATAATATAAAAATATGGTAGAATATCAAGATTTTAAACTTAACTTTACTAATAATCACATGATTATAGAACGTACTATAAAGTGTACGATCAAAGATCATGAGATGGGATATAGTTATAATCCATCATTATTGACATCAGGAAGTCAAGAAAATATGTTAGGTTTTGCCACAGGATCTGATTTCATGCCATATGTAACCACAGTAGGGTTTTACAACGATGCTAATGACCTGTTGATGGTAGCCAAGTTTGCCCAACCAGTACCAATATCAGCAAATACAGATACCAATTTCTTAATCAGAATGGATATATAATATGTGGTTTTACAAAAGACAGGTTATAACAGAAATAGCAGAGTTTCCAGAAAATGCATACGGTTTCATATACAAGATAACTAAGGTAGATGATGGGAAGTTTTATATAGGACGTAAGAATCTTATATCAGAACGTAATAAACCCCTTACAAAAAAAGAACTATCCGAACACACAGGTAAAGGCAAAAAACCTACTAAAAAGAAAGTAGTTTCTGAAAGCGATTGGAAGACCTATTACGGGTCTAATGCTGCTCTTAAGGCTGACGTAAAGGAACTAGGTAAAGAAGCCTTTGTTAGGGAGATACTGCACATATGCACCCATAAGAAACAAATGACATACCAAGAATTAAGGCACCAGCTTATAAACGGGTGCCTAGAGTCTACAAACTGCTATGTTGATAACATTCTCGGTAAGTTTTGGAGAAAAGATATTTAGTCGTATCTTTGGTCAATGGAGACCATTCTCTCAGGATTAATAGACCAAGTTTTAGGGTACGGTGAAAAAGCCACCAAGACCAACAGGAAGTATCACTGCCCTTTCCCTGATTGTCCTACCCATGGTACATCCAAGAGAAAGCTAGAAATAGATGTTGTTACAGACTCGGAAGGCAATAACAGATGGGCTTGCTGGGTGTGTGGCAATAAAGGTCGCACTATAAGGTCGCTATTCAGAAAGATTGGAGCTACGGCTAGTCAGCTGAGAGATCTATCCACAATAATAGTAAGAACAGATAGAGAAGATCAGGATACTGCAGAATTTGATGGAGTTCTTCCAGTTGAGTATAAGTTCCTATTAGATGTTAAAAAGAGTGATATACTTGCTAAACATGCAATGTTATATCTCAAGAAAAGAGGAGTTACCGAACAAGATATTATTAAGTACCAAATGGGGTATTGCGAAGAAGGACCATATGCAGAGAGGATTATAATGCCATCTTTTGACTCCTCTGGTAAGATAAACTTCTTTGTAGGTAGGTCATTTGATCCAGAGGTAAGACTAAAGTACAAATATCCACAGGCTTCAAGGGATATTATACCATTTGAGATGTATATTAACTGGAATGTACCTGTAGTTTTGTGTGAGGGAGGATTTGATATGCTGGCTATTAAACGCAACGCTATACCCCTCCTAGGTAAGTCTATAACTCCAAAGCTTATGAAAAAGCTAGTAGAATCTAAAATACAGAAAGTATACGTAGCTTTGGATAAGGATGCTATATCAATGGCTTTAAAGCATTGTGAATCCTTAATGTCCTTAGGAAAGAAAGTATTTTTGGTAGAAATGGATGACAAAGACCCATCTTCTATGGGGTTTGAGGCGTTCCTATCCTTAATTCAGCAGGTAGAACCTCTTACAACTAATAAACTTTTAAAATATAAAATGTCACTATAATGGAAAATAAAACAAACTTTCTCATCCAGTTGGATGAAACTCAGTATCAAACTCCAGATATCACCAAGAAAGGGGTTGCTAGGGCTGCTACAAACATATATACAGCTGTAATGGATGGAAATATGTCTGCTGTTGATGTAGCTGTTATGCTAAAGTTCGTAGAGGAGACAGGTAAAAGTCTCAAAGAGTTAGCTGACGATAACGGTAAAAATACTTTTGTAGACCTAGTAAGGGAGGAGATTGAGAGAAACTCAGACGATGGAAAGACTTTTAGCACTAAACATGGTGTTAAATTTGAACTGTACGAGGCGGCTACCAAGTTTGATTACGAATCTTGTGGAGATCCTATTTGGAATAAGCTTAGCAAGGAACTGGAGCTTACCAAGGCTAAGATGAAAGAAAGGGAGTCTTTCCTAAAGAGTCTGAAGGGTTCTACAACTATGAATATAGTAGACCCAGATACCTCTGAATTACATGAGAATGTGGAATTATACCCTCCGGCTAAGACCTCAACGTCAACATACAAGCAGACGATGATTAATGGATAAATTCGATATTTATAGTAGTATCGAATAAATATGCAAGAACAACATCCGTGCTACTATCCAGGAGAGTTCGCACCTCCTACTAAAATGCATTTGAATGCCCTTTACTGGTTGCTAAACATACCAGAAATTAGTCATGTGCATGTAGTAATAGGCAAAGACAATGGACCTATAAGTCAAGATCAGAAGGCTAAAATGTGGGAAATACTTTTAAAATCTGAGTATTCCCCACAGGCTACTGTTATAAAGTCAAAGGATAAGGGACCTCTTGGAGAGGTATATTCTATATTTGAGGAAAAAGGAAAACCAGCTTATATAGCCTTAAATGAAAAAGCTGCTAGAAATAAAGGATTGCAAAAAAAGTTTGCAAAGTTCCCCAACTATGGAATGCAGCTTCTTCCTTCTCAATTTTCCAAATCTTCCCTAAAACTACATCAGGCCGCTATAGATGGAGATCGTACATCTGCAAAAGCAGAATTACCAGATGATTTTTCAGATTCTCAGATAGATGAGTATATGAGAATACTCAGTAAACCAGTTGTAACTGACGAGCCTTTAGAAGATAAATCCCCTTTAATTAATTATAAAGAAGAGTACACTAAGAAATTCAGTGATGGATTTTGGAACAGTGTATTTCAGCCTCTTAAAGAAGATGACATATGAAACTAAGAGAATTATTTTTAGAAGCATTTGACGATTGCGGATGTTCCGGAGAGCAACTATCCGAAGGTATGCGGTACCATGTAGATAATAATAGACCCCTTACAGAGAATATCTATAGACCATTCTCTAAAAAGTATTTTGAGCTTTTTAAAGAAGCTCGTGAACTTTATAAGCAAGGTCTATTAGTAATAACTGAAGAAGAGGAAAAGATTTTAGCTAATACAGATCTCGGAGAATATGGGTATTTTAATGGAGTAAAAGTTCCATTAGACTTCCCAATGAGTTTAGAACAAATACAAGAGGTCAAGCACCAAGGTAAAGAAGTGCAACTTAATAAGCCAAAGCGTGGTGGAAGTAAAAAGTTCTACGTATATGTACGTAAACCAGGCGGAGGCATTAAGAAAGTATCTTTTGGAGATACTAGCGGTCTTAAAGCTAAGATAAACGACCCTAAGGCTCGTAAATCTTTTGCAGCTAGACACAAATGTGCACAAGCTAAAGATAAGACCATGGCACAATACTGGGCCTGTAGACTGCCTAGATATGCAAGTATGCTTGGGTTAAAGTCTAATTTTACAGGATTCTGGTAGTATAAATAATATTTATAGATAATAAAAAAAATAAAATGAACGATACCGCTAAGATAAAAAATTTAGTAAAAAAGATATTAAAAGAAGAACTAGCAAACATAAAAGAAGCTGAGTCTGGAAAAGAATGGGAAGACAGGAATAAACCAGAAACTTCAAGTACTTGGGAAAAGCTAAAGTATGTAGCAGGTCAACTAGGATCCTATAAGGTTAATGGTAAGTTCTTTGGAAAAAAGAAAGAAAGAGCTGCTGCAGAAGAGAAAATGAGGGCTATCATAGATAAAAAAGGAAATGAGTTTATAAAAAACCTAGATACTCTAATAAAGGAGAAAAACCCAGAGTTCCCAAATAACCTAAAAGCAGCTGACTTTTTAAGCATGGTAATGAGTATAGCAGCTACTTACGACTCTATTATAGCAGCCAGTAAAGATGGTAACATACCTGTAGATGCTGCAAATGGAGTAATTAATGATTTAAGAGAATATGTTAAGAATATACTGGATGTAAAATTAGCAGCAGCATATTCTACCGTAGACGAAGATAAAGATAATGAAGCTTCAGAAGAAGAGTTAAAACAATTGGACGAAGCTTTTGGATTGTTAGAAGATCAAGCAGCAGACGTTAGAGCTAAATTTAAAGCAGATAGAGCTGCTAGAAGCGGAGAAACTGATAAAGGAGATTTTCAAAGTTCTAAAATAGATACTTTAAAATCTAATAGATTACCATTGCTTTTATTAGCGGCTGCTGGATCAATGGGAGCGTATAGCTGGATAGCTAATACAGAATGGTTTAAACGTCTTTTTGATGTAAAATTTAATTATAAAGACACCGAAACAGTTAAAAAACTAGTTACCCAAAACGTAGATTCTTTTACGGATATTAAAAAAGGAGAAGGCGTTTACAAACTATTATCAAGAACTACAGGTATTAACTTAGATGGAAACCAAAGTCCTAACTCACTTATAAATGCTCTTAAACAATTAGGTGGAGGAGATGCTGATAAAGGTATTGAAAAACTTTGTGCAAAAGGTGGAGTAATGATGCGTCCTGAAGATGCTTCAAAAGGTCTTAAGGAATTAGTAGACAATCCTTCTAAATATAAAAACTTAGGACAGTTTTTTACTGGCCAAGCTTCTGGTACTGGTAAACTAGTTCCAACAGATACTACTTTATATGGTACCATAGAAGGTAGAGCTTTGGCTTCTATATTGACAAAACAAATTCCAATATTAGTAACAAATGTTGTTATTAAATCTGGTATAAAAACAGGAGCTGGGTATGCTGTAGCTAAAGGATTGGGGAGTGTATTGATACCTATAGGTATTGCAGCGTTTACCGCAGGCGCTTTAGTTAAGATAATGAGAGAGAAAGGGCAGAGAACATCAAGAGCAGCCACTCTCAATGCTTTATATCAATCACTAAGAAATATCCCAGGAGGAGAAGTAGTAGAACCAGAGGGAAAGGTAGACACCTCAATCAAAGTACCAGTAGTAAGTCCGGAAGAAACACCACAAAAAGCACCAGGCACTACTAGTGCAAAAGAGAAAGGAAAAGAAAAAGGTAAAGGATCTGGCGCGACTGCTAAAGAGCCTAAAGGAGAAAACGATGATTTATATAATACTTTAAAAAAGACCTTTCAGTATATTGTTAATAGCAGAGATAAGCTAGGTACAAGATCTGCAGATAATGTAGGGACAGGAGCGGCTTCTAGAAAATCTAAAGAAAAAGGAGAAAAATCAACATCTGAACCTACTAAAAAAGCAACTGCCACAGTTCCTGAAACCCCATCTTTTAAAGAAGGAGAATTAATAAAAATAGCTTCTCGTAACGGAAGAACAGTTGAAATAGAAATAGTTAACGTAAATAAAAAAGACGATACGATAACTGTAAAAAGAACAGATGGTAAAAAAATTACCAATCCTGTAGTAGCTACACAAACATTAATAAATGGATATAATTTATTTAAAGAAAGGCAATCTAATATATCAGAAGGAAAGTATATATCCGATAATATAGTTCTAAATTATTTAGAAAAAAAGCTATCTTACGATAAATTGAAATCTTTTGAAGATTTACTTAAAAAAGTAGAACAACTTAGGAATAAGATTAGAAATGTAAAGCCAACAAAAGATAAAGATTTTAATAGGATAGTGGATAAGTTTAAAGCTAATCCAATTATGGCTACTGATTTTGAAAGCTTATTTAATGTGTCATCAAAAAATGAAAAAGATATGGCAGCTTTAAAAGCTTTGATTGATGATGTTTTCATAACCGTGTATTCTGGCAAATTTGGAAGAAGTAATATAATAGATAAAATGTCTAGCACAGCTGGTGGTAGCATAAACTCTATAAAGGAAGCCTATTATGGCTCTGACGATCCAAATAAAGCTTTTATAAAAGATTCACAATCAAGAGAAAGGTTTAAAAATAACTTGATAAGTTTTTTACAAGAAGCCATCAGGTTGTTCCAACACATGTACAGTAGAAGAAGAAACGGGTAATATATGCAAGAAAGACCTTATACAGAGTCATATAATGAAGGTTGGTACGAAAGGGTTTTTAAAGCTGACGTAGACTCTGGAGAATTAAGGTGGCATAGGGATAGGGAGGATCGTGTAATTGAACCCATAGAACCAACCGATTGGTTTTTTCAGAAAGACGGAGGACTTCCTATAAAAATAGAAGGTCAGATCCATATACCAATGGGAGAGTGGCATAGAGCTATAAAAGGAACTGGAGATTTAAAAATAAGAATTAAAAAACTATAGTTATGTCAGATACAAAATTAAAGAAAGAGTTTAGAGAGAGGGATGTTCAAAGGCTGAGAAATATCATAACCAAAAAGTACGGTAACGCTACTGGTGTTCAAGTTGGATATGAGAAACAAACAGAGGAGAGATTAGAAGGGGATGTGTGGGAAGATAATGGAAAGACTTGGACTATAAAGGATGGTATTAAACAAACAGTTACTAAACTAGATGATATAAAGAAGGCAACAAGAATGCCTTTATTATGCCCTAATTGTTCTCAACCAATGAAAACATCTTTAGACAAGAAGATGTACCCTATCCACAAGATATGCTTCAGTTGCGTAGTTAGTATGGAAACTAAATTGAAAATGGAGGGTAAATACGAGGAATACTCTAGAAATATGGTAACAAAGAACATTGTAACTCATATAGAGGAGGCATCACAGTTTATAGAAGAGTTTGCTAGAAACACAGTAAAAGAGACCTATGTAACAGAACAAGGGGATGTAGAAGAGTGGGAAGGTGGTGTAGACAAACAAAAATTAGTAGAAAAATGGAAAGAAGGCCTACAAGAAATGAAAGAAAGGCTGGAAAACTAAGTATTTATATTTATAAATAAATAAAATGAAACTCTCTGAAATTTTTAAAGAAGCCTTATTAGAGGCAAAAAAGAAAAAGCCATCTGAAGGATTGTTTAAAAAAGAAAAGTCTGATGCAGTTAAAGAAGGGTCTGATGGTCAAGATCACGAAGTATCCATGGCGCAAAATAGCCTAAGATCCATCATGCTATCTTGTGTAGAATTAATGGATAGATTAGGAGATGATGAAAGGGATATACCAGGATGGATCCAAGATCATATAACTAATGCAGAAAACTTTATAGATCAAGCAGCTCAAGGATTTCATGAATTAGGGGGACACGAGGAAGAAGAAGAGGATGACGAAGAAGAAGCCATGATTAGTCCTGTAGATGAGAAAAAACTCACAAAAGCTGAGAAGTCTAAGAAAGAAGATATAATAAAAGCAATGGCTATGAAAAGTGGCGGTAAGAATAAAATGGGCCCAAAACAATATGCCATAGCAACTGCACAAGCTAAAAAATCTGCAGAATAATGAAATTCTTAGACATGCTAAAAGAAATGGCAGAGGAACAACAATCCTCCAAAGTCGTTTGCAAATGCGGATGGGGTTGGGAGATATCTAAAGGCGGAAAGGATCCGTATGTGTGTCATAAGTGTGGAGAGAATGTTATGTACCAAATGATAACCGAAAAGTTATGCCCTAAAGGAAGGGCATATGCTGAACGTAGAAAAGCCGCAGGAGAAAAACACTCAGCGTATCTTATGGGAAGAGCTGTTCAAGTATGTAAAGGGGGAATAGGAAAAAAGAAAAAAGTAAAAAAAGAAGAAGTAGAGGAGTTAGAAGAAGGAAGTTTACATAGCTGGTTTAAAAAAGAAAAGTGGGTTCGTATAGACACAGAAGGAAATATAGCAGGTAAATGTGGCAGTATGAAAAAAGGACAGCCTACCACAAGATGTTTACCTTTAGCTAAAGCGAAAAGCCTATCAAAAGAAGAAAGGGCAGCTACATCAAAAAAGAAAGTAGCAGCATCCAAAAAAGGAAAGCAGTTTGTGTCAAATACAAATAAAGCTAAAGTGTCTTTTAAATCAAGAACAAAGGATAAGTAATGAATACAGAATTAATAGTAGCTATAATAACTGCTGTAACAACCTCAATATTGGGTCCAATAGCAGTTCATTATGCTAAGGCTGCTACTGATAGGAAAAAGAAATGTGAATTATCAGATTCCTTAGAAGTTAATGAAATGATTAACAATAAGTTAGAACAGATAAAAAAAGATCACGGAAGCGATAGAATATGGCTGATTCAGTTTCATAATGGCGGTAACTTTTACCCAACAGGAAAATCTATTCAAAAGTTTAGTATTGTATACGAGTTAGTAAACTCTGATATAGTAGCATGCCAAGGTCAATTTCAAAGTATACCGGTAAGTTTGTTTAGCAAATCTATGCATTCTTTATATAAAGGATTTACAGTAGCGGTACCAGACACTTCGGTAGCCGACAAGCAGTTTGAAGGGTTTACATCAGTGGTGTACGGGGCCAGTGTAAAAAGTACTTATATGTTCCCTCTCTTCAATATAAAAGACGAATTTATAGGTATTGTAGGTATAGATTATGTAAATAAGAAAAAAGATTTAAAAGAAAAGGAAGTATTTGATATTGAATTAGAAATATCTTCCATAGGTGGCGTATTAAACAATTATTTAAAATCATGACAAAGTTTATAGATTTATTAGAAGAATACGGTGGAGGTGAGTATGTATTACCAGAAGACCACAAAGCAGGCATGAAAGTGCCTAAAGGAGGAGCATGCTGTGCCAACTGCAATTATTGGAATGAAGGCAAAGATGACAATCCAGGACATTGCGGTAGTGATTTATACAAAAAATGGAAAGGCACGGATAGTATACCATACGATCCATTAGAGTATTGTACTGACTGGTGGGAACCAAAAAAAGTACAAAAGGCCAAGTAGATAGATATTTATATATATGAAACCCAATTACTATCAAATATTTCAATATAAACTGCTAGAAGCTGCAGAGATTACCCCTGTAAAAACAGAGTCTAATTTAGAGAAGGTTCTATCCAAATCTCCTAAGGTAACATCTGTGTTGTTAAAATTACTTGCAAGTCAGAGTAAAAAAAATGACAAATCAATAGAACAGATAAGGAATACCGTATCAGACATTAGGTGTATTTCGTATAAACCTACTACTTTTAGAGTAGTAATACCTAATGGCAATTATTTTGATATAAAGTACGATCCAACCCCCCTTGAATTAAACTACCCAGAAGATTTTAATCCAGCAGATTCTTTTCAGGTATTAGTTAGTGGTAAAAAGTATAACATATCAAATAATTCAGAGTACGAACAAGCTATGGATTATATTAATACCCTATTGAAAACCAAGCCTATAACTAAAGAACCGGAACCAGGAGAAGAGCCTGCAGCTGCTGGAGGAGAAACACCTCCAGGAGGAGAAACCCCTCCAGGAGGAGAAGCGCCAGCTGAGGAAACACCACCAGAAGAAGAAACCCCAGAACCTAAAGCATAATGGATTTAAAATATCAAAATATTAACCAAGACGTACAAGTATCTGGACATAACATTGTTCCATATTTGCTTAACTTGGCTGAGTATATGCAAAATTCAGGTATTAAAGTAATGCCTTATCCTAAAGTAATTATAGCATCAACTACTGAAAATGCTAATAATCCTTTTGGGAAGACTGCATACTATGATCCTATGCAAAAGGCAGTAACTCTATTTGTAGCCGGAAGACATATAAAAGACGTACTCAGAAGCTATGCGCACGAACTAATACACCATAACCAGAACTTGTCTGGTATGTTTGACAATGATAATATAAGTGCATTATCAGATCCTAGATATGCAGAAAATAATAAACATCTTTTAAATATGGAAAAAGATGCATATCTTCGAGGAAATATAGCATTTAGATTTTGGGAAGATTCAATGAAATAGCATGAAAAAGTACATTATAGTAGCCTTAGTTCTGATAATAACTGCATTATTACTATATCCTGGATCTTACAACGAATCTGAATACGAGCAAGCTATAGATAGCTTAAACGTAGAAATACACCTTAAAGAAGATTCTATTAAAATATCTCAAGTAAAAATAGATACTCTTGAGAATATGGTAGAGGTAGCTGAGACTAAGCTGGAAGAAAACCAAGGTAAAGTCAGAAAAATATATGAAACATATGAAGTACAAATACAGTCTGTTGATAGCTATGATATTGATCAGCTTGAGCAGTTTTTCTCAGACAGATATAAAGATACATCAAGTCCCGAATAATGATACTGTAAAGTTGCATAAAGATGTAGCTAAAAAAGTAGCAAAAGATTTGGTTTATTTAGATGCTTTAAAATCTGAGAGAGTAATACTAGTAGAAAATATAGATAGTTTAAAGTCAATAAAAAACTATAAAGATTCTATTATAGTATATAAAGACAAACAGATAAACGATTATAGAGGTATTATAAGAATACAAGAAGATAAAGAAAAGGTGTATACTGATAATATCTCTAGTTTAAAGTTTGAATTAAAAAAGCAAAAACTATCTAAGAAACTATCCTTAGGATTAGTATTATTAGCTATAGGGTTTGCTGTTGTAAAATAGTATGGCAGACCAAGAAAAGTCTATAAAAGAAATAATTAGGGAGGAGTACCTAAAGTGTGCATCAGACCCTGTGTACTTTCTAAAGAAGTTTGTATATATACAGACCAGTGAAGGTCGAATGTTATTTAATCCATATGTATTCCAAGAAAAGTTATTATTCCTACTTAACAAGCACGACAGAACTCTTATCCTTAAGTCAAGACAGCTTGGTATTACTACTCTTACTGCTGCGTATGCTTTGTGGTTAATGATCTTTAAAAAAGATCAATCTATTTTAGCACTGGCTCCCACACAAGAAAAAGCTAGGAATATAGTAGATAAAGTAAGATTTGCTTATGATAATTTACCTAGTTGGATCAAAGTTCCTTCCGTAGAAGATAATAAGTTAACTCTTATATTAAATAATGGATCAAAGATAAAAGCAGCATCTGGAGCATCTGAGAGTGCTAGGGGGTATACTGCTAATGTGTTAGTGTTAGATGAGGCTGCGTTTATTGAAAATGCTGAAGACTTATGGGGATCTGCACAACAAACCCTTGCTACTGGAGGTAGGGCTATTGTTTTATCAACTCCTAATGGAGTAGGCCAGTGGTTCCATCAACAGTGGGTAGGGGCAGAATCTGAAGACAATAACTTTATACCTGTAAGATTACCATGGAGCGTACATCCAAGTAGAAATCAAAAATGGAGAGAGGATCAAGACAAGGAACTTGGTAAAAGAATGGCGGCACAGGAGTGTGATTGTAACTTCATATCTTCTGGAGATACATATTTTGAATCTGAGGACCTTGAGTATTATACAGAAAGAAGCAGAGAGCCTATAGAACAAAGAGGACCTCATAAAGATTATTGGATATGGGAATATCCTGATCCTAGTAGAAATTACATGGCTATTGTAGATACTGCTAAAGGGGATGGGTCTGATTCATCAGTAATCCAAGTAATAGATGTTTTTACTGGATCTCAAGTAGCTGAATATAGAGGAGATATGGATACTAAAAGCCTATCAAAATTTGCTGTAGCTATAGCAACTGAGTATAATAGTGCTTTATTGATTGTAGAGAACACAGGATTAGGACACGCTACTATATCTGATGTATTAGAGCTAAACTACAACAACATATACTACTCTCCCAAAGGAGATACCTTAAACGTATCACAATACATTACTCAGATGTATGATTATGATACCAGTAAAATGACCCCAGGATTTACAACATCAACTAAGACTAGGCCTGAAGTATTATTGTCTTTTAAACAATACATAAGAGATCACAGTATTTCTGTAAATTCTAGAAGATTGATCTCAGAAATGTCTACTTTTGTATGGAAAAATAGTAAGCCACAAGCTCAAACTGGGTATCATGACGATTGCGTAATGGCATATGCAATAGGAATGTTTCTAAGAGATAGTGCTATTCATTACAAAAATAGAGGAATAGACATGCAAAGGGCTTTACTAAAAAATATATCAAAAGGATCTGGCTTTACTCAAAACAGTTTACCAAACCAAGGACAGTTTGTTAATCCTTATAATATGAACGTAAACGGACAGCAGGAAGACATTACCTGGTTAATACGTTAATATTTGATATTTATATATAATAAAATGATAAATTCTTAATAATATGCCTGTTGATAAATCACTTTTTCCTCGTTTAAAACGTTTATTTTCCACTGACGTTGTCGTAAGAAATGTTGGAGGTAAGCAACTGCGTGTAATGGACGTGGAGAGGATTCAATCTTTTGGCCAACTACAGACTAATTCACTGGTAGATAGGTTTACAAGGCTCCATAAAGCAGGCCAAAGAATGCAGTTTAACCCCACGTTAAACTACCAAACTCTTAGGTTGCAATTATATGCTGATTATGAGGCTATGGACACAGACGGATTGGTAGCCTCTGTATTAGATATTATATGTGAAGAAGCTACTTTGAAGGGAGATACTAATGAAGTTCTTAAAATTAGAAGTTCTAATGAGAATATACAGAAAATTCTATATAATCTGTTTTATCAGGTATTGAATATAGAATTTAATCTACCTATGTGGATTAGATCCATGTGTAAATATGGGGACTTCTTTTTAAAACTAGATATTGCTGAGAAGTTCGGAGTATATGGAGTACGACCATTGTCAGTTTACGATATGATCCGTGAAGAAGGCCAGGATCCTAATAACCCTTCTTACATTAAGTTTATATACGATCCAGTAGCTGTAGCTGGTGGCACCACTGCTACTAAAAATAAAGAATCTTTTGAGAACTTTGAGATAGCTCACTTTAGGCTATTAACTGATACAAACTATCTTCCATTTGGTAGGTCTTATATAGAGCCTGCAAGGAAGTACTTTAAGCAGTATACCCTTATGATGGATGCTATGCTTTTGCATAGGATTATGAGGGCTCCTGAGAAGCGTGTATTCTATATTAACGTTGGTAACATACCTCCTAATGAGGTAAATGCGTTTGTGCAACAGACTATTAATGGAATGAAAAAAACTCCATTTGTAGATAATCAGACAGGAGACTACAACCTGAAGTTCAACGTACAGAACATGATGGAGGATTTCTACATCCCTGTAAGACCTGGAGATAATACCACAAAGATAGACACTACAAAAGGTTTGGAGTATGCCGGTATAGAAGACGTTGAGTTCCTCAGAGACCTCATGCTGGGATCTATGAAGGTGCCAAAATCGTTCCTGAACTACTCAGACGAACTTAATGGTAAATCAACTATCAGTGCGCTGGATGTAAGATTTAGCCGTACGGTTGAACGTATACAAAGAATTATTATCAGCGAATTAGAAAAGATAGCAATTGTACATCTATATGTTCAAGGGTTTGAGGATGCAGATCTTTTGAATTTTGCCTTAGAATTAAACAACCCTTCTATAATTTACGAACAAGAGAAGATAGCCTTGTTGAAAGAGAAGGTAGATCTTGCTGGTAATATTATGGATAAAAAGCTATTCTCATCCGATTGGATTGGAGATAAGATATTCCAAATGTCAGAGGATCAGATTAACGAACAAAGGGATCTTATTGCTGAAGACGTTAAGAGAACATTTAGATATAACCAGATTGAGAATGAAGGAAATGATCCATCAATATCTGGAGAATCATACGGTACCCCTCATGATCTAGCATCCGTATATTCAGACGGAGGTAAGGAAGATCCTAAGTTGGACGTACCAGATCCATACAATGAGTTTGAAAAGACTCCTGTCGGAAGACCAAAAGAGAAAGCGTCTATTTACAAGACAGATAAGTCAGCTTTTGGTAGAGATCCTATGGGTTCTAAAGGAATGAAACCTAGCACTCCTTTGGATAGAACTAGAGTAGATAAGGTCAAACCATTTGCAATGGAATCTGCTCTAAAAGGTCTGGAAGGTAAGAGGAAAAAGAAAATTGTTCTGTATGAACAAAAAGATCAAGAATCTGGACTTTTAGATGAAAGTAACCTTATTAATCACGATATTTAGTCATATTTATAGAAGATCAATATACAATGAAGCTTAAACATAATAAACTTCGGAATACCGGCCTTTTATTTGAATTGCTTGTTAGGCAAATCACTAGTGATACGCTTAATAACAGGGAATCCAAAGCTGTGGATATTCTGAAAAACAACTTTAACAATAACGCTATTGCTAAAGAATATAAGATATACAAGGCCTTATTAACCAATAAGAACCTATCTGAAGCCAAGGCTAATATTGTCATTGAATCTGCTATAGAAGCGCATAAAAAGCTGAATAAGAGTCTCCTAAGTAGCCAGAAGTATAAGTTAATATCCCAGATTAAAGAGAACTACGACATAGAAGAGTTTTTTAAATCTAAGATTGATAACTATAAGACACTAGCATCTGTGTATATGCTGTTTGAGATGTACCAATCTGACAGCATTGACCCTCAAAATGAGGTTAAATTTAAGTTTTCCATTATGGAAGATATCTGTGCTGGCGTAAGAGAGGCTAAAAAAGATCCTGTATTGGAAGAGTATGAGTCTTTTGATAAAGGAACTAAGGCTTTGGTGTACAAATTGATGGTACAGAAGTTTAACGAGAAGTATAGCGAATTTAATAAAAACCAAAAAAGATTGTTAAAAGAGTATATAAACAGCATAACAACTCCTGAGACCTTTAAGGAGTATGTAAACGAAGAGTTAGAAAAACTTAAAACAAAACTGACTACTTTGTCTAAAAAAGTAAATGACGAAGTAAGGAAGATAAAAATACAAGAAGTTATAAATATAATTAAGCCGGTATCTCAGCATAAACAAGTTTGTGATTTGGATTTAGAAAACCTCCTCCACTACTACGAACTGGAAAAAGAATTAGAAAATGTCTAAGAAAAGTGTAAAAGAGATGTCCTCTACAGGAGGAGGAGCTCCTGCAGCTGATCAAGGACACGCTAATCCAGGAGAAGGTGAAGGAATGGCTATGAAGTACGGATTTGGAGGTGCTGGTGGAAAAAAAGCTAAAAGAAAAAAAGGAATAATAAAGAAAAAATTTGCTGAGTCTAAAGACATTGACTTGGCTTTAGAGTATAAAAGACTATTTAAAAAGGAACTATAATGACAACACAGCAATTATACCACAAGGTATTAAATGAGCAAATGACTGAATCAGAATTTCTTTGGCACGTTAGGAGAAATCCTGTGTACAACGAGATGTTGACTAATACTATGTCATACAAAGATACTGTATCCAAATTGAAAGGAAGAGGACATATATCTGACCCAAATCCTAAATCAGAAATAAAGACTGGGTATAACTTCTTTAGCACATTCAAAGCACTGCAAGAGTCTCTTACTGAAGGTAAGAAGCAAAAACTTAAAGGCGGAAAAGGCGACAAGCTTACCGCTGATCAAGTTAATTATTACGAGTTTACCAAAGGATGGAAGCATGAGTTAGAACATACAGATGATATAGACAAAGCTAAAGAAATAGCTATTGATCATCTTGCTGAAGACCCAAACTACTATACTCGCCTTGAAATGATTGAGTTCAAAGCTAAGAAAAAGAATCGTAACGATCTTCCTACTGAAGTTAAAAAGAATAACTTTAAAGATAAGGAAAATCAAATGAAAAATGCTCCTAAAAAGAAAGCTCCTAAAAAAGATAAATAACGGTGAGTCTTTATACTGAAATATATGAATTTTTTAATGAGGCTCGTCCTAGAACTGTAAATAAGGATGTTGAGGATATAGAGCGCCCTGGAACTGGCAGAAGGTCAATAGATGCTGATTTATATAGTGATGAAAAAAAGTATAAAGATAGGACCGTTAAAAAATATGAAATAACTACAATCACAGATAAAGGGGTAAAAAAAGATACTATATTACCCCCATTTGAAATACTTCAAATTATTAAACTTAACCCTGATAATAAAGACATAAAATTTGAAGATATTAAAGTAGGTGAGAAGTATAAATATTCTAAAAAAACACCTGGTGGCGTAGAAAAAAAAGGAGAAATAATATTAAAAAGCAAAATTCCTCAAGAAGTAGAAATTAACAGAGGTATAAAAGACAAGAAAGATATAGCAAGAGTAAACCCAGAAGGTTTAAAATCTATTTACAAGCCTGGGGCAGTACATGAAATAGTATTTAATAATATTACTAAAGGGGTAAAACAAAAAGCCTACACTATATATAGAAATATAACAGAGCAAGAGTATAAAATTTTAAATAATAAAAAGTTAAATTTAAAAGTAAAAAGAGATATATCACCTAGCGAAGAATCCAACCATTTTAAAGATGTTTACTACATAACTATACCAAAATATAAGTACGGCACTAGGTCTGGAGCAGATTATACTTACTTTATATACTTAAAAGAAGAAGTAGTTAAGGATTTGACAAGCGAACAAAAAAATAAATTAAAATTAGTTTTAATTCCTATAAAAGACATTTCTGAAGGCATAACTAAAAGACCTTTAGATCTATATACTTTAATGACTTTTCTATCAGATAAAGACAAAGAAAAGGTCAAAAAGAAAAAAACAAAACCAGCGCCATCTTCAGATGAAGAAGAGCCTTTAGACATAGATCTTAGTTTTCTTTCTGATGATGAATTTTTTGATGATGAGTTCGATATAGAAGAGCCACCAGATGAAGAAATTCCGGAACCTGCACAGGTTCGTAAAAATCCTCAAGTTCCTAAAACAATAGATGCGGGGGATAATTTTTCAAAAGAAGACAAAGCAGCTGCATCTGGATTTGTGATAGATAGTGATAGGATATTAGATAAGATAAGAAATAATTACGATAAATCAAAAACACCGTCACTGCCAGTCGCAGAAAAGAAAAAAGCAAAAGAAGAATTAGGAAATGCTATAAAAACTTTAGTTGATAAACTGTATAATTCTTTACAAAAAGAATCAGAGAGAGACGCTGCTGTGGAATATGTAATAAAAAATAGACTTGATAAAGACAATAAAGCTTCGCTTTATAATATGATAAAAATAATATACGATAATATGAAAAGCCTTAAAGAAATATTTTTTTTAAAAGAGGAAGAAGTTAGGAAGAAATATCTTGTTAAGACCGATCCAGGAACTAATGGAGATAATACTCTACTTAATAGCAAAGTGGCTAAAAGAAACAAGGATGATAAAGGAGAGTTTATTAAAAATGAGTATATTCTAAATCTTACAGATAAACAAGCTAAAGATCTTAGATCTAGAAATGCATTAGAACTCGGATATAAATCTGTTGATGATTACATAGAAGATCCAAAAGATGATAAAAAAGAGCCAAAAACTGATAAAAAAGCGCCAGTAGATAACAAATCTATAGCTAAAGCTGATAAAGGTCCTAAGTATAAAGTAGGTTTGACAATAGACGGAGGTAAGGAGATTGTCACAGATATGAGCGCAGGTCAGATAATTAAATTTATTAATTCTGATCCTAATAATAAAGATATAGAGTTTAAAGATGTTGAAGTTGGAGTACCTATTAAATTCAATCAAAAACTATCCGTAGGACCAGATAGAAAAGGCAGTATTGTGTTAAAAAGCAAAACTCCTCTAGGTCAAAAAAGTGCAAGAACAGAGTTTGAGACTATTTTTAAATCTGATACAGATAAGCAAAAGGCTAAGCAAGACAAGGATAATGAAAAAGCTGCAAAAGAAAAAGCTAAAGCAGATAAGCCAGAAATGAAATCTGTCGTTCAAATGGGCAGAACAATAAGCGTTCCTGTTAATATGGGTGTAAAGATGGCAACTATAAACCCATCTGATTTAACATACAGGTATTATATAGTAGACAAAAACGACACAAAAAAGTATCCAAACGGAAGATTATTAAGAGATGCCAATGGAAATCCTCTTGGAACAGATAATAGAACAGAAGCTATGGAAATAGCTAGAAAAATGGGATCTGGATATTCTGTATTCCAGAGAGCAGAGATGAAAGTTAAAAGAGTCGATATAACAGAAGCTTTATCTAAAGAAGACATAGCTAAATTAAAAAGTACTAGAGTGTCTTTCACTATCCAAAGTGATTTAGATCCAGATAAACAATTTAATATATCAGACAACGTAAGAGAAGTAAAAGAAGAAAAAGGAAAAGTGATATTAGTTCTTGCTGAAGCTGGAATTGTAACTTTTGATAAAGAAGGAACTGGTGTATTTAAATACAGTAAAGACAATAAAGAGTACCAAGCTCTTAATGTACCATCTGATTTAAATTCTATAGTTAAAAAAGCTTTAGCTCCAAAAGAAGACAAAAAAGAACCTGAGTCTCAATTAGAAGCCTACATACGTAAACGTATCCGTCAAGCTATTAAAGAAGCAGAAGTAAGCCAGTATTGGGGATACCAAGGTAAAGAAGTAAAAAAAAAGCGTTTTGAAGAGTATCTAAAGAGGTATGAGTGGGGATTTCAAGACAGCGATAACCCATATACACACGCTAACGGTAGTGCTATGCATGCTATAGTTTCTAAACTTGTACATGAACTAGAAGCAATGGGCGTAGACGCAATAGCAATATTCAACTCATATGCACCAGATGGTTACCAAGTATCAGATCTAAACCAATTAGACTATGCTTCTGACTCTCCTTTAGGATCACAGCTTACACAGCCCTATAATCCAGATTCTTTGACTGCTAGAGGCGGTAGGATAGCTGAGGCTAACGAAAAAGAAATAGACTCTATGTTTGCTGACAATGTCCCAATGGACCAGCAGCTTAAAAATGCTGAAGAGTTAGCTACTGATTACATGAGAGATAGAACATTGTCTCAAGGAATACAAAAAAATCCTAATTTAGGGCACGTAGAAAAAACAATAGTAAAGTTTATACAAAAAGCCTCAGAAGAAGGAACTAGAAAAGATATAGATCCTAAAAGTAAAATACTACAAGCACTACGGGTAATATCCGATAGACAAATGAACAAATATAGATAATTATAAATAACATGCAAGTACTTACAGAATATCATCAAATACAACTACCAAATCAGCTCCTAGAAGCATACGAGCCAGGGAAACCTATGATAATTACAGGAGTGGTTATACAGCGTTCTAATGCTAAGAACAGGAACGGTAGAGTATATCCTGAAGATGTACTGAGAAGGGAAATAGATAAGTATAATGATACTATGGTTAAGACCAATCGTGCTTTAGGAGAACTAGATCACAGTGATTCTAATGTAGTAAATCTAAAGAATGTATCACACAATATAAAGAAGATATACTGGAAAGGTGATGATGTGTGTGGAGATATTGAAATACTTGATGGGGATGAGTTCCCAGCAGGCCGTATAGCCGCAGGATTGCTTCGTAGAGGCATTCCAGTAGGAATTAGCTCAAGAGGTATGGGTAGTGTACACGAGGGAAATGATGGCACCGTTACTGTTAATGACGATTTTAACCTTCTTACATTTGATTTAGTATCTTTTGAGTCAACTCAAGGAGCTAATTTAAGTTTAAAAGAAGGGTATGAAGCAGTTAAAGCCTCTTACAGTAACATTGATCGTATAGTTAAAGATTTAATTTGCAACAATACTGGTGTCTGCCACTGCTAATTAAAAAATATTTACAAAAAGATTGGTTTTTATAATTTCTATATATTTATTATAGAAATAT
>Ga0247723_1000106_pt1 | contig 51471 bp, 79 predicted proteins | sample MSEWelMarce5H_FC_FD_189079 | JGI IMG/M metagenome (GOLD analysis project Ga0247723, IMG submission 189079) | Subsurface sediment microbial communities from gas well in West Virginia, United States - MSEEL Well Study Marcellus 5H_FC | ecosystem: Environmental > Terrestrial > Deep subsurface >...
TTACAATATCGCCAGCAAGTGGTCTTGCTTTCTCAACTTCAATTTTTACATCAACAACACATGTATGACGATTGTTCTTTACTTTCTGACTTACAACTTTCTTAAGAACACCAGCAGTTTCTATCTCTGTTCTTTTTATAAACTCACATGAAACACCAGTCGAGTTAGTTTCTCTGCATGTATGTCTCTTGATTACCTCAAATTCTTTTTCTGCATATCGTTCCAATGCATTATTAACTGCATATGCTTTGGCTATGTTACAGTCGTTATGTTCGCCTGTACCAAATTCTACATCTGATGCATATACACTACCAGAAATAAGCAGTGCAAGTAGAAATCTCATTCTGTTTCATCTTTATTTTCTTCTACCCAATTCTCATGCTCTTCCATTAGACCACCAAAGTCAACCAACTCTTCTGGAAGATCTTCGATTGAAGCACGATCTGTGATATCATACTCATGACAATCATCATATCCATCTACATATGAACCAATATATGCCATACCACCCTCGTGATACAATGCATTTACAGTCCAACCATTATCTTGCATAAATTCATACAAAGTAATTGGTGGAGACCACGGAGAGTCAAAGTGCATCACAATTGTGGTGTCATCTTCTCGTTGCCAATCATGCGGAGTTATATCCCACTTACAACCCCAGTTGTTGATGTTCCAATCATACCAATTTTCTTCTTGGTCTGCTGGACGAGGACGCAAATGTTGAAAAGGATTACTCTCTTCTTTTTGCAACTCTTGCTCAAGAGCATCAATCTGTTCTTTGCTAGCAGTTAGCGTAGCTGTATTGTAGCACCAATTAGGCATAGTTCACTCCATTCATAATAAGATTAATTATACTACTCTGCGTCTTGCAACGCAACTTTTTCTTTCTTTGCAGGTGCTGGAATAATGCCAGCATCAGATACAAGTTTCCATGTAATCTTAGGATAGAGTTTCTGCAACTTCTGATCCTTAACTGCAATTAGAACTTTTGCTTCTTCAGGATGAATACCCTCTAGCAATCCTACAAACAAAGACTCTCGTTTGATAGGTTTAAGATCTTCACGCATGAACACATACATTTTCTTTGCTTCAACAAACAGGTTTGTATCAGTCATACCCAATGGCTGGTCAGCAGGTTTAAATGGTGGCTCACCCTCTGGTAGAATAAACTTATGTGTAGGTAAAAATGCATGAGCAAAGATTACCTTGAGTAAGAATTCACTCTTGTAATTGTCAATTGCCTTTGGATTGTCATTAATTTCCTTCAGCATTTCTGTAAGATATTTTTTCATTAAAAGTCCTCGATTTCGTCTAATAGTAATCGGCAACGATGTTCCATAAGATAATTCATAATAGACATCTTATCGCCCTTTGGTTTACTACTTATGTATGATACAATAATTGATTCTTTAACATCAGGCGGAATATGATCAAAGTCCACAAGAGTCGTATTACGATGCCAATTGCGTCTTTCTTCATCATTCCTACAAGCAGTAAAACCATTATCAAAAAATTCTTGTAGTCGTTTAGCACTCATTGGCTTTTGTCGTTCGCCCTTCATGAATACATCGTCTTTGCTTAGGATATTTGGCACTCCATCACCAGTATCACCCTTAACGATATGCTCAATCTTATGTTCGATAATTTCTTTCTTTGTTGCAGTAATATATTTCTTCTGCATTGGAGACCACTGCTTAACAGTAGGATACAATTGCAGTTGCTTGAAGTCTTTATCAGACGACAAGATCAAAATCTTCTGTGGTTCTTCAACCAATCCCTCTTGAATTAAGAGATTCTCTTGAAGATATTGTGTCATAACTGCAATGATATCATCTGCTTCTGCACGATCAATATGCATAACACGATATGGAAAGTGTTGTGAAATATCCTCACGCATTTCTGATAGCGTATCAAAGATCAACTTCCAATCGAGATCTGATTTATCACGATTGCTCTTACGCATACCTTTATAGAACTCAAAGAATTCCTTACGCCAATACTTACGACCATCGCAACAAATGACTAACTCGCCATACTCTTTACCATACTTCTTCTTGTATGATTTAAGGGTGGACAAAGTCACATGACGAATAAGATTCTTCACTTCGGACTCTGTCCCCTTCAACTCACGCTGGAAGGTAAGGATGGCTGCAAGTGCCACCTGACTATAATCAACTAATATCATCAAAATGCTCCCAGCAAAATACACTCTTCATTAATACGACCATTCGGCACAGTTGGCTTTGTGGTCAATGTCTTCATCGCACTATTCAATGGTCGTTTACCTAATGTCAATCCTTTAAAGAATACATCTGGCTTACGCAACATTAGTGTCTTAGATTCTTTCACATCAAAGCCAATCAGAGTCGTACCCTTAACTGTCAGCACATCATTGATGGCTTTATACACAGTCACCTTACGATACTTCGTGTTGTATACCCATACTTCAGACGATCCAACGATAGTCTCTGGCTTGATAGACTTGAGATTGAACTCAGCAAATTCTTTCATATACTTCATTTTGGCAACCACTTTACTCGGTGGTTGTGGTTTGCGTTTGCGTGGTGCACGACTTGCTTTGGCAGTTTGCACTTGTTGCTGGCAATCAGCAATCATAGTCTCAATAAACTCTGCAAACTTCTTAAGTTCTCTCTTCGTAAAGTGTGAGTATCCTTCAGCAAGTTGCTCATCGTCGCCATCAATGGCTTCACGAATTTCTTGTGCAGTGCCAACAAACAATTCACCGATTCGTTTAGCAATGGGTGCACTCACCTCATTTGACATGAGATAATTCTTAGCAGAGAATGTGCTCTTACCTTTAGTGACAACCCACTCGTCAATCGCACCTTCGAATTCACCAGCATGTTCTCTGGCTTTTTCTTCCATTCGTTCTTGAATGCTAATTACATTTGTTGGTGTTTTCACAATCTCAATCTCTTCGATATATTTCTTGGCATCATCCAATAACTCTTTCAATCTATTTGTAAAGAATGGACTAGCATTATTTAATTGCTTTAAGTCTGTCTGATCATTGGACATGATGCGACATAGTGAACCAAATGTCTGAAATTTATGATCGGGGAGTTTCTTAAGTTGTTTGGCAATCTTGGGTTCTTTCTTTGAGAAGAACTCAATCGCAAATAACTTCTGCTCTTTCGCACCAGTGTACGCAGAGTAATAAGCCAACGCACGACTCAAACTACTCGTATAGTTCAGTTGGTCGATTGTTGGTTCGTGTTTCTTTTGTGATGCAAGAATTGCATTATTCTTTGCACGACGCTTTGCAGTATTCACAGCCATAGGTTTGTAACCTCCATAATATAATATCTATTATACCGCAAGTCGCAATTAAAGACAAGCACTATTTTGCAGTAATTTTCTCGTAGAGAGCAACGAAGTCCTCGTGGTCTGCAACTTCTTGATGCAGATTCTGCTTGTGATATGTTTTTGCAATCTTGGAAATAACTTTCTTTGGAATTTGCAAAGTGTCTGACTGATCTTTTACGATCTCTTTAATCAGATCTCGTTCTGCTTCAGTTCGTGTCATTGAATCACTAATCTCACGAATGGCTTTTTGCAAGTCATTCTTTTGCTCTGGTGTTAAAGCATAATTCATCATTTATCCTTTTTGTAACTAATAGATGTTTTAAAGAAAATTTGTAGTAGGACAACTGCTGACCAAGTCTCCAGCGTATAAGGGATAGTCAGCGAGAACAAAGTGTTCACTGCCCAAATAGTTAAGAGTGGAAATACAATAGCAATACCAATAATAATGGCGATGCCTACAATCACTCCAAATGTTGTTAAGATTTTATTCATAGATTAAAACTCACTTTCGTTACGGATTCCCAGCGGAAGGATCTCCATTCTTGTTTTTCTGTATCGAAGACACGAACTGCGGATCCAGAAGTTTGGCTACTTTTTCCTTCGTTGGTTGGTGTCTTGTCTGCTGGAATTCGTCCTGCACTGAGAGTGCATCGCATATCTCTAACTGTACCATCTTTTTTGGTGAAAGTAATGCACAAATCTTTGGCATTTTCATCGTGAAGTATCCCTAGAGTCCATGTTTTAAATTCCTCGAATTCTTTATCCGTTTTGAACACTGTCTGAAATGTCATTGTCAATTCTCTCTTTCATATCATTAAAAATTGGACCAAAAAATTCTTTAAACTCTTTTGGAGAAAAGAAAGAAGTGTGTCCAGTGTCAATTATAACTTTACCATTATCATCAGTCAACTTATTCTTGATTGTGAATTCAATCGTTTCATAAGATGTACCCATGTTATGTTCCTTAATCTTAACAGTCTTTAACAGACCATTGCGATAGAACTCTGCCTCATAATTAAGACTCATATGTGTCCTTTTTGTGCTTAGGTTTACGAATGTACTGAACCTTGCTCTCCACTTTTCGCATGCGATACTTTGGAGTGCGGAGATCCTTTGCAATAGGATTTCTAGGTTTCAAGGTTCTATTATACATTTACTTTCTTTGCAAGGCAAATTTCTTTAGGTATTCTTTTGCTTCTTTATATTGTGTTTGTTCTATTGCTTCTTCAGCGTGTGCAAGGATAATCATCTCTTGCAAATAGTCTGCAAGTTTTTGGTCTTCATCATCCAATAAATTGTACCACTCGAAGAACTCTTCTTCTGTCTCAAGAGTCCACATATGGTCTAACATTTCGACTTCATAAGGTGATAGATTATTAATCTGAATCATTTTATGTTACTCCACTTTGCAAGTTTATGTCTTTTATTTACTGTGGCACGATGCACAACATTCGCATCTAGAATTTGATTCTCTATCATAAGATCAATCATGCACAATAGATCGCCAACTTCTTCTTCGAGTCGTTCACGATTAGTAAATCCATTATGCTCACCTTCAATTCCAAATCGAAATACTTTACTTATTGCTTGTGTGACTTCAGCACACTCTTCTTGAGCAATAAGAAGAATCTCTTTGTTCTGTTCATTAATCGCTTTATTCAATACAAACTTATCCATTTTACATCCTATAAAAAATTCCACCGACATACACGAGCAGTAAACCAGCGTTCACTGCAATCATCGCTTTTTCTTTGATTAGGACACCCCAAATCAAAAACAAGAAAGCACCTAAATTTAACAGCCAGATGTTTAATGGGTCAATCATTAATGCAGTTGCGATAGCACCTGCGATTGTAACGATGGTGGCAACCCACTTCAACACATTAATCATCTTACTTCCTCAACAGTTACACGATAACACTTTCCATTTCTGTCAACAACAGACATGGTCTTTTTGGTAGAAAGGAATTCTCCCTTCTCTCCGAGATCCCACTGGATCTTTCCAACATTATCAATGTAAGACATATAATTATTAGTCGAGTCTTTCTTCATTGATTCGCTAATCACTTTAGCGATGTAATCACAATATGCTAACATAACAACTCCTTCAAAATTAGTGCTGGTTTTTCTTTATAGTCTGTAACCAGCAAAAATAGACTGCATCAGTTTATGACTCTTTCTTTATAGTCTCTCAGTCAAAGGACGCAACGACCTGTAGATATAGACTGCTGTTTTGGCTGTTTAAAGTCTGCCACGGATATTCCTCCAGTAAGACTTTGGGGTTTTAATCCCAACTCTTTTTACCACCAAACTGCTCATTGTATTCGTAACCCATAAAGTATGCACGCATTTCTGCAATACTCATATCTTTAGGTTCAACTCGTTTACCATGACCAGTTCCCTCTGGATACCAGTGTGGATCTTGTGGACGACTGTACCAGCTATCAGCACTGCCACGATCGAAGGGACTTCCATGAGTACGATCAAAAGTTTGACCACGATATTCAATAGGTTTAAGCATTTTGTTCTCCATAAGACATAAATTCATGTTGTTTCTGCAATTCAAGTTCATGACGCTGAAAAATGTATTGCATCGCTAAATCATAAGAAACACCGAGTTGATTGCTAATTTCAGTAGCAGTGAAACCCTGCTCGACCATTTCTTCCAAAGTAATCAAAGACTCTTTTAATTTACCCATTATACACGCTCCATTGCTTTAGCACCAGAGTACATCAAACCTAAACCAACTGCAGCAAGAGCAAGTCCTGCGAACAGAGGATTCTCTGGATTGTCTAGACCACCAACAGCACCAAACACGAGAAGAAACCCAACAACTAAACGAATCGAACCCTTCATTGCAACTCCTTTTTCACTTTTCATACATCTATTATGCCCTAATTTGCAATTAAAGACAAGCACTTTTTACAAGAAAAAACCCCTGTATCTACAGGGGTTTAGGATAACCTTACAGCCTGTAGGGTTATTTGGAGACGATTCCTATGATTTTATAGGGCAAAAACCACAGTTCCAACATGGCTCTTACCCATACATCAAAAGGATTAATCATTACGGAAGTTTCTGTGAGTAGGATCTCCAGGTTCTAAGTCTGGCATTCTAGTCATTACTGGTGCACCTGCACTCATTCCAAAACCAGTAGCACCTGCTGCAATTCCACTCATCATTCCACCAATTGATGGACGAGGTGGCATACCACCAGAAGATGGTGCTGGCGCAGGTGGTGTTGGTGGTTTATCCCAACCTTTGTTTGCTGCTTGTAGTGCTAGTTTCTGTGCTTCAGGATCTTTACCAGCCAACATAATGCCTGACAAAGTTCCAGTCAAGAATGTAGCGATAGGAATAATTAACTCAAAGAATTTTTGGTCAATTGGAGAGATAGCGTTTAGTGGTTGTGTTACAAAAATAATTGAATATAAAACCACGAAAACGATGCCAGTCAATGTTAGTGCTAAACAGATTCCGATAAAGAATCTTAGTCGAGCCATCAACTGGTCTTCTGTGTACATAAATTGTTCACTCATTTGCATGCTCCTGCTGGTTGTTGACATATTGGTGCTGGTGTTGCACCCATTGGTTCTACTCTAGTTGGTGGTGGACCAAGTCTAGGATCTCGTTGTCCTTTGAAGATATGTTCAGGACAAGTTCTGGTTACATCACATCGAGGCATTTTACACATCTCTTTGTCCCAGTTGTCTGGATCTTGACATGGATATCTAAAACGATCTCCACCGAAGTATGCCAAACCAATTGGTAACAAAAGAAGTAAAATTATCCATTTAAATAATTTTTTATCATTCATGGTCAGTTCCTTATTATTATTTTCCTGCCAATGGATTATCTAACGCTTTTTGGATCTTACTATCTATTTCTTTTCGTAAGTTGCGAACATCTTGCTCAGTCTCTCTTTGAGATTGTTTAGATGATCTTTCCACACTTTCAACAACTCCCTCTAGACGACGGATGTCGTTCTTAAGATCGTTCTTGATATCACGAGTATAATCAGATGACTTTTGAGAATTCTCTTCAACAATAGCCAACTTCTTTTCAATTTCTGTTAGGTCTGGTGCAACATACTTTTCGATTTTAGTCTTCATATCTTGATATGATTTATAGACTTCAAATGCTCCGTATAGTCCACCGAGTAATGATGACACAATAGTTGCAGCTATCATAAGTTTAGCTGGAGTGAATTCATATCCACCAATGCTTATGACTGTATCTTTGCTAGCATACTTCTTAACACCTGCTTCTAACTCATCAATCTTTTTATTTACATCTTTAATTTGCTCTGCCATTTCTCTTTTCCTAGTTTGATAGAGGATTATCCAATGCTTTTTTAATCTTCATATCAACTTCGCTTCTCAACGCACGGATTTCCGCTGTTGTTTCTTTTTGGTTTTTTACCAGTTCACGATTTACATCTCTAATTGTTTCATCAGTGTATCTTCTGATTTCTTTAACTGTTGCGTCGTTCTCACGCTTGATGTCTTTGACTGTGGCATCTGTCAAACGCTGATCTGTTTTGCTAGATCTTTCAACATTTTCTACTACACCTTCTAGTCTACGAACATCATTCTTTAAGTCGCCTTTAATAGATTCAGTATACTCAACCATCTTACTAGTGTTAGCATCTAACACTTCCATCTTTTTATAGATTTCAGTGAGATCTGGTGTAACATACTCAGCGATCTTTTTCTTCATACCCATATAATCTTTATAAACTTCGAAGCACCCATATAGACCACCAAGCAATGATGATACTAAAGTAAATGCTACCATAAGTTTAGCTGGAGTAAACTCATAGCCACCGATACTAATTACAGTATCTTTGCTGGCATATTTTTTTACTGCAGCTTCTGCCTCGTCAATCTTTGCATTGACATCTTTAATTTCTTCTGCCATCTTGTACTCCTTAGTCCCAATGACCTTTTAATTTCTGTGCTTTTGTAGGTTGTCGTTGGATGTGATGTCTGTCTTTTGGTTGATGTAATCTATCTTTAAGTTCACTTAAAAGATAAGCCACATATATCGATATTGCTAGAGCCACAACTGCTAAAATATAAGCCACTAGTGCTAATTGTGTTTCCATAATTACCTTTTATATTGAGATTCAATCATTTGTTGATGTACTGAATCGGTGCCACCAAACATTCTCAATGTGCTACGATTTTCAACATTTCTCTGATTAGTATAAACTGCGTATGGTTTATATCCTGCAACATCTGGTAACATTGTTTTACCATAGGTGTCGAATCCAGGTGTGAATCCCATTGCTTGAATAACTACATTCTGAACTTGTTTTTGCTGTTCCATGTTGTCAGCTTTTCCCATTTCGCTGGCAAGATTTTTACCCTTTTCTATTGCTTCTGCTTTTGCTGCAGCTTCTCTTCGTTCTTGGAGTGCTTGGCGAGCAGTTGGTGCTGCTGGCTTATCAGATGACGATGCAGTATTATTAGTATTCTGTGACGGAGAACTGCCTCCAGAGCCTTTCGGAGCATCATCTTTTTTGTCCTCTTGTTTATTGGCATTACCCTTTGGTTCGTTCGAACCACCCTTTGGTTCGTTCTGTGCCATTTGTTGTTGTGGTGGTGGTGGAGGTGCTAACTGAACTGGAGCAGATGGTGCTGCAGCAGAATTTGTAGTTGGTGTTGGAGAAGCAATTGCTTTATCCACATTAGAATCACCTGTTGTGGAAACTCCAACAGAAACTACACCATCTGAACCAACTGTAGTTGAAGCAGTTGTTGTAGAAACAGGTGCATTGGCAGGATCATTTCTTGCCACCGTACCTGCTGTTGCTACTATTGATGCTGTACCTTGTTGCTCAAGCAACATTTTAGTTGCATAAGCAGTTGCATAATTTGGACATGTTCTGTCATACAATCCATCTAATGCACATTGTTGTGCTTTATATGCCTCAGCATATCCAGAACAAGTTGTAGAGTAAAGAGGATTAGCAGTACATTGTTGGTTATGATATGCTGATGCATAACCTGTGCAAGTTGTTGCGTATAATGGATTTATTGAACACTGTTGGTCGTGATACGCTTGTTGATATCCAGCACAAGTAGTGCTATACAATGGATCAATTGAACATTGGTATGTTAAATATGCTGATGCGTATCCAGGACATGATACATCAAACAATGGATTGGCAGTACACTGTTGAGTAAAATATGCTGTAGCGTATCCAGGACATGATGGGTTATATAATGCACTTATGGTGCACTGTTGTGCTGTATATGCTGCTTGGTATCCAGGACATGCAGGAGATGATAATGGGTTTATTATACACATATCAACAGCACCAGTACCACTCAATGCTTGCCAGCTAAAAATACTTGAACTTCCAGGAGTAATGTTTATACCTTGACTATGATATGATTGAAAATATTCACCCTTTAACAAATCACCTGCCATACCAGATGTAACTCTGTTCCAACTCACCATAGCACCAGCAATTCTAGTGTCTACTAAACCAGATGAGTTGATTTTAATTTCAAAACTATTTCCACCTTGTGATGAACAACATTGACTTGAGTTATACCAACCATAAGTCATTTCGTTTGTGCCACGAAGATAATATTGATTATCAGTCCACGAATATAAATCAGTATGCATACCATAGATGGTATAGTTATATCTTGAATCTCTCGTGGTGCGTAAATCTATACCTTCACAGCAAGCACCACCCAATCCAGATGTCGCTGGGTTCTGGAATGTAACCAAACCATTAGTCATTGCCCATGATGTAGTAAAGTTTTGTCCATAGAATGGAAAATCAAATCCAAGTGGTACTTCTGTATAATAATCATCCCATGTTGAGATGTTTACAGCATTTGGATTATTCTTTATTTCCTGAAGTGGTAATGCAGCAGAGCCAGTACCAACAGTTACTGATAAACCAGAACCACCTGGAATTGGTACTGATACTAAACCACCTGTTCCACCATTAACTGGTGTTAAAGTAAAATCTGTTCCTGGAAGTTGTATTTGTGCTTTAACTCTTGGTGTGATTAGCACCAAGCCCAAGACAATAACCAGTAAACCCCAGAATCTCATTAGTCTTTACTCTTAACTTTTTGTGGGACTCTGTCTGGATTTTCTTCCCAGATTTTCTTGGCTTGCTCGCCAATTTTACCATCTACTGGACATGGAGTTCCAGCATTCATCATTGCTGTAAATACTCTTTCGTCTTGACACATAATAGCAACTGCTGCTACTTTCATACCCATGTCATATGTAGAACGAGCTAATTTTAATCTTTCGCAATTCTTGTCGGTCATAGTAGCACCGAATGAAATACCAAGAATTTGAGTTTGAGTTGCACCAGATACAGCAACTGCACACACATCACTATTGATAATCGTGATTGCTGGAGCCACTGCTGTTGGTGGAGGAGATTTTATTGTTGTAGTGCTATTTGAAGTAGAATCAGTTGTACTTCTACTAGTCGAATCAGTCACGATGGGATCAGCCATCGCAGAAGACAAATACATGACAAAAAGCACCGCTGTAGCGATCTTTTTGGTCATTTTTAAACCTTTTTTTAGTTATACGGTAATAATGAGTATACTACTATCACTCTAATATTATTTAGGAACTAAGGGTTATTTCTTTTGTAACTCTTCTACTTCTTTTTCGATAGTTTTTACACTAGGGGATGAAAACACTTCTTGTACTTTATTTAAGAAAGATTGTGTTTTAGTTGGAGGGTTTAATTCTTCTTCTGTAATAGGAGTAATTCTTCTTCCTGCAGAATCATACTCTATCTTTTTAACCTGTTTTCTATCAAACAGTTCTGGTTCCCAGTCTTTGTTATGTTCATCTACTTCTATCTCTGGTAACTCTGAATCTTGTTCTTTTGGATTAAATGCATCTTTAAATTCTATATTGTCTTCTATAACAATGTGTTTAATCTCAGGTTCTTTGTCTGGAAAATCATTTGCTGGTTCTTTTTTGAAAAACTTGTCCCATACTTTTTCTTTGATGGGTTCTGGTTCAATAGTTCCTCTGTCTTTTCTCAATTGCCAGTTTGCTGCAACTAACATTAAAACAGCAAGTGGATCAAATACAAGAACAATTAATATGGTGACAAACCTAACTGCCTTTTCTAAAAGATCAGTATCAGCGTCACCATAGATTACTTGAGCAATGTATTTAATTGGTCCTACTTCTGCTTCGACTTTACGGACTTCGCTGGCGATTGGAGCACGCTCTTCGTTGAGTTTGGCGATCTTGGTTTGCGCACTACCGATTTCGGTAAGGATTCTGTTTCTATCTTTTTGCTGGTTTCTTCTGATTTGGATGGCTCGTTCTGTTCCACCTTGATCTGTGGTGCGGGAGATAGTTTGATCCAATTGAGCATCGAGTTGAGAAAGTTCTTTACGACTTGCATTAATGTTCTCCTTTTCTGTTTTGATTTTCTCATCAATCAATGCTAATTTAGATTGAACATCTCCTGTAGGAATTGCTTGGTCTAAATGTGCTTTTGATAAGAATCCGAAAATGCCCATTGAAGTTAGTAACATCAACACAACTAGGGCTACGGTAAAATATGACTTTAAGAGAACTGGTATTTCTTTCCAGTTTCTATAAAGCCATGATGCCACTACGAGTTTCGATGCTTCTAACAAAGAACCCATAATTGCAATTGGAATCACAGCTGCAGCAAAAATGGCAATCAGACCAACAACTGCATAATATGCAGCTACTGCTGAAAGTCCTAGTGCAACTGCGAATAGTAAGTATGTCATAGTTTGTTTTTAATATGAGATCCGTGAACTCTTACAGATATTTGTCCGTTATAAAATTCATCAGATTCTAATACCTTTCGTGCAAACTGTTCTCGTGCTTCTATGTATGAACATTCTGCTTTTGATTTACAGAAAAATAGAATTTCTCTGGTGAAGTTGTCCCTTCCCAGTAACTCTACATCTTTATTTAGTTCTATACTTGAACCATAATACTCTAGCCAATCAGAGTCTATTTTACTACGGATCTTTTTCTTCTTCTTCGTTCCGTTTTTTTGTTTGATTATTTTGTATGTAGTTTTAGAGAACTTTGCTAATTTCTTACCCACATACATACGACTGGTGGCTTTGTTCGTAATTAAATAAACAAAGCCAACGCAATCTTCAGGCAATTCCTCTACGGGATTGTTTTGATAATACCAAGTCATTCTTCATCGTCAAGATCCTCCTCTTCATAGATGTCAGCAGAACAGACTGGGCAATATACCAAATCTTCCGTGCTGTGGTCATCTCCTTTGAGGACAATCTTTCCTCTCGCTCCACATTCATTACACTCAAAGTATTTAGTTGTCATCTATTGTCCTATACTGAAAACGAACTACCACAACCGCATGTAGTTTTTGCGTTTGGGTTAGTTATTACAAATTGTGAACCTTTTAATTTATCACTGGTAAAGTCAATCGTGGCATTGTCAAAATATTGCATGCTCATTGAATCGACTATAAGATTATCAATAACAAAGTCATTTTCTTCTTTGTTCTCTTCAAGAGTGAATCCATAGTTGAAACCAGAGCACCCACCACCAGAGATAAATGCTCTTACAAATTTGGCAGTTGGCTCATCCAAAAGAATTTCGTTGAGTTGTGTTTTTGCTGCTTCTGTTACGGTAATCATGCGCACTCACATTTTAATTGATAGTCGTTTATTGCTGCTCTGATGGCATCTTCAGCAAGGATGCTACAATGGATTTTGACTGGTGGCAATGCGAGTTCTTGAGCAATGTCTGAATTTTTAATAACTGCTGCTTGCTCCAGTGTCTTTCCTTTAACCCATTCGGTAACAAGAGAGGAACTTGCAATTGCAGATCCACACCCATATGTTTTAAATTTCGCATCAGTAATAATCCCATCTTCAACTTTAATCTGTAATTTCATTACATCACCACATGCTGGTGCACCAACCATACCTGTGCCAATATTTTTATCGCTCTTATCAAAACTTCCTACATTTCTAGGATTCTCATAATGATCTATAACCTTATCTGAGTAAGCCATTATTGTCTTTCCTTTGATAAACCTAATTTATTAAAAATCTTAAACCACATCCAGCCCATATCAAACTCTAGTGGCTTTCTACTTAGTTTTGGATTTGCTGGATCTCCATGATGATTGTTATGCAGTTCTTCACCACCAATAATAATTCCCCATGGAACTATATTAGTTGATTTATCTTTGCTGTCATAATTTCTATATCCATAGTAATGACCAACACCATTCACAACACCTGCTGCCCAAAATGGAATCCATACCATTTGAACTGCCCAGAACCAAATACCCCACCAACCAAACAGCATTAAACTAATTGCTAGCATTAGCACTATTCCAGCATATGGGAATCTAGAATAAACATTTCTCTCCACCCAGTCATCTGGAGTGCCAACACCATACTTCTGAATCATTTCTTTATCTCTTGCTGATTGAACATAGCAAGAAACCCCAGCGAATAAAACAAACCAGATACCCTCATTGTGAGGACTATGAGGATCTCCCTCTTTGTCCGAGTTCTGATGGTGTTTACGATGTATCGCAACCCATTCTTTTGTAACCATGCCAGTTGTTAACCACAACCAGAATCTCATAAAATGAGATAGTCCAGAGTGAAACTCTAAACCCCTATGTGTTTGTCCTCTATGTAAAAACAAAGTAACACAAACAATGGTGATGTGTGTCATCACCAACAGATAAATTAACTCAGCCATCTTGCCTTTCGTACATTACGGTATTGGTATCTCCCAATGACCATTTTGCGTTTGTTTCGACAGACCATCGTTTAGTTGCTACTCTAAAATCTGGTGTCTTAAGTTCTTTTGGATTACTACTTGGCTCTAATATAATTAAACGATTATTTGGCTGAGCAGCAAACTGCCCATTATCACACTGAATAAAATTATAAGACTTATGGTCTTCGACATCCTCAGAAAAGCCAGTATCAAGAATGTTAAAATCAGGATGGGCACTATCGACTGTAAAAAGATATACTCCATACATCCAATCTCCATTCTTTAATTTAAACTTACATCTCATTGATTGTAGTTGTGCTTTCTTCAGCACAGTTATGTCATATGATAAACAATCCCACAACTGAAGATAATCTAATGGTAATGGTTCACCATCAATTGGTTTCCAGCAATATGCATGTAGTGGTAGTTTATCATAGAGAGCACCATACTTGTTGAGATAAGATTCAATACGAAATGCTTGCCCTCTTAAAGACTTAATACTTATCCACCAGCAAGGTTCAAGTTCTCCATGACCTTTCTCAAAGTCATAGAGAAACTCTCTGCGAACGAAACACTTCACAGGTGGAAGGTTCGCAATTATATGTGCCATTATGCAGCTTTAGCCCAAACATCTTCCCATGTACCAGACAAAGCACCTTTAGCATAGTCAGTGACACGATTCTCAAAGAAGTTACCATGCACTGGGGCATTGATCATTTCTTCAACCCATGGCAGTGGATTCTTCTTAACTTTAAAGATGCCTTTCATGCCAAGAGAAATCAAGCGACGATCTGCGATATAACGAATGTATTGTTTAACATCTTCTGGTTCTAGATCACGCATGTGTGTTCCATTAAAAGATAGATCAATAAACTTATCTTCCAACTGAACCATCTTTTCAGCGATTGTATAAATCTTACCTTTTAATTCATCACCCCAGATCTCTGGGTTTTCTTTAATATATTCTTTGAACAGTTTGATCATTGATTCAGCATGCATTGTTTCATCAACAATAGACCAAGTAACAATCTGTCCCATTCCTTTCATGATGCCATGACGAGGAAAATTAAGCAACATGATAAAAGAACTAAAAAGCTGCATACCCTCTGTAAAAGCAGAGAAGACAGCGATGTGTGTCGCAGTTGATTCAAGAGTACCATTCTTCGAACTGAGTTCCGTAACATAATCGTGTTTATCCTTCATTTCTTGGTATTCAAGAAACTCACTGTAAGTGGATTCTGGCATACCAAGTGTTTCAATTAGATGAGAATATGCAGCAATGTGTAATGCTTCTCTTGCAGCAAAACCAGATAACATCATACGAATTTCTGGTTGTGGAAAATAAGGAAGATAGTTCTTAACATATCCACCTGCCACATCGATGTCGCCTTGTGTAAAGAAACGGAAGATATTAGTGAGGAATTGTTTTTCTTCAGCAGTTAGTTTCTTCTTCCAATCTTTTACATCCTCTGCCATTGGAACTTCTGTATGTAGCCAATGTGCTTGCTCATGTTTTAACCATGCATCGTATGCCCAAGGATAATTGAATGGTTTGAAATATGTTCGTTCATCCGTCATCCTACTTTGAGTCTTCTTAATCATTTCTTTTTCTCTCTTATTGTTATCCTTCACAAGCCAGACATGCACCTTCGTCTGTTGTGAGTGCTGTTAAGTCAATCTCTTTAATAATTTCTCGTTCAATTCTCTTAGAGACTTTGTCTGCTTTAGCAATCTTATCGCTTCGGCAATAATACATGGTTTTCAATCCAGACTTCCATGCTTGAAAATGCACAGCATGAATGTATTTGATATGAGAATCTGGACGGAAGAATACATTTAACGATTGTGCTTGGTCAATGTATTCTTGTCTGTCCGCTGCATGTTGGACCACCCAACGCTGGTCAATTTCCATAGATGTTTTGAAAACATCTTTTGTCCATTCTTCCATCCAATCAAGGTGCTGAACGCTACCATCATTCGCAATAATACTACGCCAAACTTCTTCTGCCCATCCTTCATTATGTTTACCTGCTTCGATTTGAATTATCTTATCAAGATAACGATTCTTGTTTAAGTGAGACCCCGACAGAGTGTCCTGCCTATAAGCATTAGCCCTATAAGGTTCAATACTAGGAGAAGTATTCCCCATAAGAATGGAAGAAGAAGCATTGGGAGCAATTGCCATGAGATGGCTGAAACGATTACCAGTACCTTCAGCATCAGGAGCCTCACCTCTCTCCACTCCAAGTTCTTTATTAGCTGCATCTAGTTTTCCTCTAACACTTGCGAAAATTGTTTTGTTAAGACCAACAGCCATAGATGATTCCCATGGAATGTTCTTACGCTGTAGTAGTGCATGCCAACCCAATGCACCGATACCAATACTTCTTTCACGAATGGCAGAATACTTTGCTCGTTTGATTTCTTTTGGAGCATTGTCAATAAAATACTGAAGAACATTATCTAGCATTTCAGCGACATCTTTTAGGAACAACGCATCATCTTTCCAATCATCATAATACTCTAGATTGAGAGAAGATAAACAACAAACTGCTGTTCGTTTCTCATTTGTCGGGAGAATAATCTCTGAGCAGAGATTTGATTGGTGGACTTTGAGTCCTTTGTCTTTTAACCATTGTGGTAAATGACGATTGCTCGTATCAATAAAATGTAGATATGGTTCACCAGTCATCATACGCATCTCAAGAATTCTTTGCCACAATTCTTTTGCACTTACCTTCTCACGAACAATCAATGATGCTGGATCGATAAGTTCCCATGAGTCATCAAACTCTGGATCAATCATTGATTGTTCAATGATTTGCATAAATGTATCTGGAATATTAATACCATGATGCATGTTCAGGGTTCTCATATTCTGATCCCCTGTTGGTTTACGCATCTCTAAGAAATTAATAATATCTGGATGGCTAATGTCAAGATAAGCAGCATAACTGCCACGACGGGTACGACCTTGGCGATATGCCAAACTCGACGCATCGTAAATTTTGAGGTGAGGCATAACTCCAGTCGATTTATCATCTGCCGAACGAATACCAAAACCAATACCGACACCGCCACCAAGCATACTAAGCCAATTAGTTTCACTAAGATTATCAACTAAACCCTCCGCTGTATCTTCAATATAATTTAAAAAACATGAGATTGGCAAACCACGCTTGCTTCGACCAAACGATAAGATAGGTGTTGAATACGACAACCAATGTTTGCTACTGTATTCGTATAATCTCTGTGCATGTTCTGGATTAGAACTAAACTTACTACTAACAAAAGCGAATCTCTCTTGAGGACTCACTTCATCATCTTTCATATAACTTTCTTTTAATCGTAACTTACCTAAATCGTCAAACAAATTATCACGAGTGTAATCAACCTTTATGCCATGCACAATTTCCATATCTTGCCCCAATATTATTATAGTTTTACTAATTCTTTTGCCAAAGGAAATACTTCAGCAATAACCTTTGCGCATTCTCGTGCGACTTCTTGATGTTCCTTTTGTGTGCCATTTGCAGAACGGAGTTCAATAAAATGAATCCAGCTACGCAATGTACCATTCATGTATAAACGACTGACAGTCAATCCTTCTGGCAATACTGCTCTTGCTTGTTCTTTGGCAATACCATTAGTGATTGCCCATTCATAAGCATTCTTCGCTTCTTCAATTACTCGCTTCTGTCTTTCTTCCCACCAAGCAGCCAATGCTAGATTCGTATTCTCAACACTATTTTGACGATTCTTCGTATCTTGAAGTCGGGCTTCCCTAAGAACGAAAGATAAGTCTTTTGTTGGATCAGCATATCGCTGACTGAATTCTTGGAACGAGAAAGAGCGGTGACGCAAGATCTGTCTTGCTATATCACGAGTAGTTTCAATTTCTAAACACGCACTGACCATTTCTAGTGGTGACCAATGCTGATGTTTAATCAAATACTTAATTAACTTCTCTGATGTCTCTGTGTTGAACTGGTTGCTAGGATTACTCACTCTTGCGCAAAAGGCAACTAACTCTTGCACATCAACTAAACCCTCGTCATACATCTCACGAGATGGTTTACTATAACTCACCATTCTAACATTCATATTTTCTTCCATGTGCTGAATTTCAATTTTGCTTCCATACCAGTATAGGTGTTTGTATTTATTAGATCCATAATCTCATTGGCAGTCTTTCCGCCATGTAAAATCATTTCATTGATATCTTTTTGCTCTATGAAATCTGGGAACATACAAACACTATAACCTAAATTGATATACTTCTCTAACTGTTTGACAATGTCTTTATTTCTTGGTTCATTGTCCATTACTATAGTAGCATTAGTAAGGATGCTACGAATAGTAGGGGTATCAAAACTTGCTCCTGAAACAGCCACTGCATTTTGTAGAAACAGTGAGTCAATTGGACCTTCCACAACGATAATTCTTTTAGCATAATCAATCCTTTCAAGACCATAAATCTTTTCCTGCGTCTCATCTACCTTGATGGTATAATACTTAGGCTCTTCATTTCCATACGCTCTAGCCTGAAATGCAAAACACTTCCCAGCGGAAGTGAAGTATGGAATAATCATCCTTGGATGTTCATCAACAATTGGCTCTACAAACTTCGGTGTAATAGAGTTTGTGTATGCTTTAAACTTTGCAGTGAAGTAAAGAAGATACCATTTGTCACGAGGAATCTTTCTGTTCTCTACATATTTTATCGCAGGATGATCTGGTTTGTCAAGTGCAAGTTTATCAAGACGAGTTAATCCACCGAGGATATCGTCTTCAAGTAATTCTTGTTTCGGTTGCTCTATTATTGCAGCAACATCTTTGTGCGCATTGTAACGAGTAGCACCAGATTTATATCTCTCAAGCACATACTGATCATACAATATTGGATCGACATACTTAATTAGATTGCCGATGTTCGTACCATAACCACAATTATGACACTTACAAAATAGATCTGACTCTGCACGATAGATGTAACCTCGTGCCTTCAACTTATTTTTAGATGAGTCACCACACACTGGACAAGAATAGTTCCAGAGATAATCTTTCTTTTGTTTGAAGTTTCGCAAGCGACTACCCAGTATTTGGGCATACTTTGCATCAATGTATAACATTACAAATCTCCACTAATAGAGTACAATTATACTCTACATATCATTACAAAGCAAATTTTATTTTAGATATTTTGCAATTTCGTTGATGTGACCAAGAACAAAACCAACTGTTGCTGCACCACCAATAACATACCACTTCCACTGCTCAAGAGCGGATACTCGGTTGTTCATTTTCTCTAGATCTTCAACAACATCTTTTTTAATCTCAGCGTGTTGCTGTTGCGATATTTGTGATGTTGCTTGCATCTTATGCTCAAGACGAGTTTGCATATCGTCAATCTTATCAACGATTTCTCTATTAGAGGTAGTGATACGAGAGTGAATCTCTTTGATGTCATGTTTCACTTCTGTGACATCTTCTTTCAGGGCATCCATTTGTGCTTCCAATTTAGCAATTCTTTCTGGCGATTCCATTTATTTTACACTCTCAAAAATGTCTTTTTGTGTCTTATACCATTCTACCCAAGTGTCAACTTTAACTTTGCATTCATGATACTGCCCATAGTTATCAACAACGACTTTAAGAACCTCAGATAACTTCTCAGTGGACTCTGTTTTCTTTAAATCAGGGCATGCTTCCATAAGTTCTTTTGGCACTTCTGGAAAGTTTCGTTTGACAGGAGTTGACACTAAACATCCTGTCAATAATAATACTGGTAATATTAACAGAAGTCTCATTTCTTAACTCCTGTGTTTATTGCATCGTTTAAAATTGTTATTGTTTCTGGAACAACTTTACACTCTGCATCAATAATCTTTTCTTTCTCAACAATCTTTTCTTGAACAACTATTTGTTTCTCTTTAACAACTCTTACTTTGTCCACATAAACTTTTTGTATCTGAATGTTTGTCTCTTTGGACTTTGCTTCAGACTCTTTAATCTGTGCTTCTAATTGAGCAACTCTTGCTCGCCATTCCATCTCAACACCAACACCACCTTTAAAATATACACCACCAATTAGAAGAATCAAACTGATGATTTGCAGAGGCATTCGTATCGCATATAATTGCGGAATGAACCTAGCGAAGAATCCAAAGAAGAATGAAACAATCGTACCAACGATACCGCTGATAAGGACTGCATTTACTACCCAAAGAATTAGGGCATCAGGAATAAAATTAAGTAGGAACATTTACAGGTTTTCTCCTAGCCATAACCTGATATTTCTTGATGTCTTTCTTTTGGATCTTTGGTTCGCTTACTGCAGCACCAGCAGTAGAGTTCGCAGGTGCTTCTTCATCAAGAAACTTCTTAACAATAATCTCTTCTTCAACAAGGACACAGTTATTATCCAACAACTTCATCACTCTGTCAAATTTATCTTCCATTAATGCAGTTGAACGATTACCAGATTCATACTGCTCTTTGACTAACCATAGTGCTGCAACTAAAGATTTAAGTTTGTTTTCACCACCAATTTTATTGATGATTTTCTTCATGTTGAAAACTAAACGAGTCAGATAAGTGTAAGCATCCTTCTCTTCAGATGTCTTAAGAGTGCTTGCTTTCTTTAGATTTTTACCATTCTTATCAATGATATTTAATTTGTATGCTTTTGTATCTTCAAAGTTAGTTACTAACATTGAAAGGATTTTATAAGCAACCAAATTATCTACAATGCGACTCATTAAATCTTCCTTAGTATTGCAATAATCGTTTCATCCAAAGCAATTTCAGATAAAACAATATTAAATTCTGGCAGAGACTCAGGCATTCTATCAAGATAGACCAAGAATGTTATTAAAGCATCCCAGCAGGATTCTTCAATTTTATGAAACAACATCCTTGTTGCAGCATCTCCGAATATATTGTAAAGCACAATAATGTGATTGAGGATTAATCTTTCTCTCAGTTCACCATTGTTCTTATACCTCGAAAGTAATTTCTTAAGATATAAAAACTTTTTGATGTCTTCTTCAAACTCTGCTAAACTATGACACTGTGGGTTATCATAGTGATGCATCGCATAAACAAGAAAGTTACCTTCATTTATTTTTTCACTAACCATATTCTCTTCACAGGAATAGAGGGAGAACATTCTCCCTCTTTACATCATGTATTTATTATGCGTCTGGTAGAACTGTATCGTCAGATGCGTCGCTAGACAATGAGCCCATAGCAACAATAGTTTCATAGTGAACACGACCAGCACGACCACCAGTACCTACTGTGCGTAGATTCCAACCAGCGTGAGCAGCACCACCAACAGTGCCTTCACCTAGTGCAGCAGTTGCTGTTGCAGCAGTAGATGCTACCTTCTCAAAGTACTGAGCATTGTTACCAGTATCAGAAATATCAACTGCAGTACCACCTGAAGTAGCAGAAACTTTAAATGCATCTGCAGTTAAACCAGAAGCGATAACATAATATGTTGTACCTGAAGTTAAACCAGTAGCAGAAGTACCACCACCATTGTTATAAACAACTGCATCAGTAGCAGATAATCCGTGAGCAGTATAAGAAATAACATCAGTTGTTGTATTAACACCAGAAGTAGGAATTGTTACTCGTGCTTTTGGAATTGTAACAGTTGGAGCAGAAGTGTATGCTGAGCCAACATTGGTTACTGTAATAGCAGTAACTGCGCCAGCAGAAATAGTAGCAGTGGCTGCAGCACTTGATCCAGCACCGCCAGAAAATGTTACTGTTGGTGCTTCTACATATAATGTTCCGCCACCAGCAACTGCGACTGATGTTACATTATCGCCACCTGATTTAATCTCAGTGGTATCCATACCAAATGTTCTTGTTTTTTCAGCAGCAGTTAGAAAAAGTGGTTTTCCACCAGAGTTGTCAGTTGATGTCCATAGTGCCATTTTTAATTCTCCTTAAATTTATTTTGTATGCAGTTTAGAACTGCCAAAGTTTTTGCGTGCACCAGATTGTGATCCAGCTGGGCGACCACGACCACGCTTCTCAGCTGTAGGTTTCATTGGTTTTTTGTCATCATAATCATCAGCACCTTCTGGGTCAGAGTAATCTGCACCATAAGAGTGACCTTTAATTCTACGAACAGGTAAGTCGGCTAACTTAATTTCGTTAATCATCATTAATTCTGTATAAGAAAACTTTACTTCTTCGTCTTCTTTTAGTTTTTGTCCTGGACGAACTTCTTTGTATCCATCGCTAGTGTAGTTGTCAATGTTTTTACGATTGATTACAACACGACTTTTAGTTTCTGGATGAACCATAACAGCATGATTCTTGAACTTCATTCCTGGAACTGGAGCAACTGGTGCTTGCTCATCCAACTCAGACATCAGATAGTCATGAGCAGTTTGCATATAATCTGTTGCTAGAGTAATCTTAGATTGTACCCACTCTGGCAGATTAGTATCTGGTTTCATCTTTGCTTGTAATGCTTCAGCGTGACGAGAAATAGTCTTAAGTTGAGTAACAGCCATCTCACCTTCGTAGTTATACTCTGAATCATCTTTCTCAAACAAACGATCAATATCTTCTTTCATTGATTTCTTCATAGCCATTTTTGCTAAATGTTTGGCACGACTCATTGGTGAGTGAACTGCACCAGACTTGTCTGTAGTATTACCTTTAGCCTTAGTGTATGGACCATCGAATGGCACATCATTCTTAGAAGAACCACCACCAATTTCATCACCCTTACGACGATAAGCAGATGCTGGTTTTTCATAATAACCTTCTTTGCGCAAGGCACGACCAATTGCTACATTATGTGCTCTAGCATTTTTGTGTTCTGGTTCTGCATCTGGAACTGGATTATTAAGTTTAAAACGAGCACCACGAGATGCGTCCATCATATTCTTCATTGTCTTATTTTGTTTTGCTTGATCAGATTTTTCATCTAATTCTTCAGCTTCTTCTTTCATTGCCATTTTAGTGGCAGTAGCATACATAACAGTTTCAGCACGATCGCCATAACGATCTTTAAATCCTGCTTTGTCTTTCTTCATTGACTTGACGATTTCTTCACGCTTTTTCATCTGCGCATCAGTCATTTCTTCTTTAACTGTTTCTTTTGTTTTGTCTTCTTCACCAGAAGTAAAAACAATTTCTTTGTGAGATTTGCGACCAGATGGACTAACTTTGTAATCTGCACGAGCCATGCGATCTTCAGATTCTTCTATTTCTTGTTCTTCTTTTCGAAGCAATTTGAAGTCGTGAGCATCGATCTGACCATTCTTATTCTTGTCGATCTTGTGCTGTTTACCTTTCAATGCTTCCATAAATGATTTAAATTGCATCTTATTCTCCAGTTTTCTTAAGACTTGAACGAATCATCCAAGCATGTTTCTTATGTGAATCCAATCTTCCTGCTGCCCAGTCCGCTAAACCCTGTTCGTTCTGTGCATTTGCTAATTCGAATAATTTATTTAGGCTGTCTATCACTTTAGAGTTTGCAGTCTGTAAGTTCTGTAGCATGGCACTTACATTGGCTGGTTTATCATCGTCTTCTTGGATGGTTTTAAATGTGTGAATCTCTTCAATAGAGATCGGAGCATACTCATCCAACGCTCTTAGTTCCTCTGCAGCAGTATCAATTGAAGCATAAACTTCTTGATAAATGTTACCGAAGAAATCATGAAACTGAGAGAAGAACATCCCCTCAACATTCCAGTGATATGATTGTGCCTTAAAGTACATAAAGAACTTATCGGCTAGAACAATTTTAAGTGCTACTTTTAATTCATCCATTATGAACCTACCACGCTTTCGTTATCGTATGGACCAAATACGGCAGTCTCAACTTTAGGATTCCAACCTTCTTTTCTTAATTTAATAATTAAGTGTGCTGGACCATCTGATGTTAATCTAAGATCTTTATTAGCATAAATTCTATCAGCAAACCCAGCGTAATCAAAAGAACCATTGTTAACCAAATAATAATGATTATGTAGAGTAGGAGTAGCATCTAGTAATCTAGCAACATCCCAGTGTTTATTGTGTTTACATCCCCAGTGAAGTTCAGTGATGTAAACTCTTGATCCAGTGTATTGAACAAGAGCACCACCCGATTCATCAGGAATTGATGTTGGTGCTACATACGACTGAGTAGATTTTGTCATATCAGTTTGTAAACTTAAATCAATAGTTCCACCTGAAGAATCTGTAATATAACACTTAAAGACAATTTCTGTCTCTGTGTGAGAGATAATGTGTTTGCCAGCCATTTAACAGTTCCACTTTCTAAGAGCAAGTGCTTTACGAGTTGGACGACCCTTATCATCTTTCATTGGACCTTCCATGCCACCCATTCGTGCACAGAAAGATCTTCTGCGTTTTGCTGCTTTGCTATCAGGTTTTAGTTTAGAAGGTGGTGTAGTAACTGGTGCTTGTAGATTAGCACCTTTAGCATTATATGCGTCACGACCTTTTTGTGTCAATCCACCAGTTGAAGACTTATGTCCTTTGGCATCGACTGCTGCTTCATAAAGAGCAACATCATCTACCACTTCAAACTTTTCCCAAACAGTTTCTGGATCGACATTATATTCCTCTGCCATTGCCATTACCATTTCTTCGATGACATCAAACTGTTCATCAAGAGATAATTGCTCGTTTATGTATTGGTTAAATGATTTAAAAGACACTTGGTTGGCTCCCCTGAGTATATTTTGTATGAGACAATCTTGCTTTCTCTACTTTACGAACACGAGGTGCTAAGCGAGTGGCAATACGACCAATAATTGCTTTTCTTTTCTCTAATGTTCTTTCGATTCTTTCTTTCTCACCAACAGAAACCTTTGATGGATCTCTGCCACGAAGTAATCTTTTCTTCATTAGTTTAATTGCAAGTCTGCGTGCTCGTTTATTGATTGTAGCAGTATTTGAATATCGTTTTAGTGCAATCTTAGTTGCTCGTTCACGCTTTGCTTTTGTGCGACGAATTCTTGCTTTGGCTTTCATTCGTTCGATGCGAGATAAAACTTCCATCAAAGCAGATTCTTTGAGTTTCTTTTCTTCCTCTTCATCTGCTTCTAATTCTTCTCCAGTTTCATCATCAACGATACCTAATTCATCTTCTTCATAAGTGTCTAGGTAATCATCATCTGATAATTCATCTGCCATACTATCAATTTCATCGTCAGATGGCTCTGGGAAGTCAAACTCATCTTCATCTTCTTTGAACATCGCATCAAATGGTTTGTCTGTTGCAACTGGACCAGCATTTGGTTTCTCGCACTCACATGGACTCTTACCACAAACTGGGCAAACTTCTGCTTCTTCATTCTTTGGTACGCAGTCAGGAACCATGCGGTCGCCTTTCTTCTTCATACCAACTTGTTTGTGAGTATCCCAGCATGCTTCATACAATTCTTCGTTCATGTCTTCATTAAACATTGCACGATACTTTAATGTATGCTTGCTTGGTTTAGTTTTGGCAGTTGCATCTCCAGGTGCTGGTTCGTATGCTGATGGATCGCTATCGCTTTTCTTATCCATTTTATCCCAATGTGCTGCTCTTGCTTTTGCAGTTGCATTAGATAATCCTGCCACATATTTCTTTGGAAGACCAGACTCTTTATCTTTTGGCACTTCTGGTAATTTCTTTTCGTTTAGTTCTTCCTCACGAAGATCTTTATCTGCTCCGTGATATGTTCCCTTACCTTTTGTGATGTAAGAGTTTACACGAGCCATACCCCACTGCTGTGGAGTTGTTCCTGGACGATGACCAGAGTTCCATGCAGCTACACCACGACGATAAACTTTGCGCAATGTGCCGATTGAAACACCAGACTTCTCTGCTTTAGCAGCAAGTCCTGCTTCTGCTGTTTCGCAGATTTGTACTTCTTCTTTTAGATCAGTATGTTTAACTTTAGTAGAACTACCATTGTTAGCACCTTGGAAATGAACTTCATCGCCTTTACGACGAGCAGTCCAATGTTTTCCATCTTCAGTTTTAAACTTATGTTCTTGTTCGTCTTTTAATTTTGCAATGGCTTGATGATGTTCTGGATGTAGAGGAATAGAGAAATCTGCACCATGATGAACAGTCTTCATAGTTCCCCATGAATACTTTTGAGTCTTAACAGTCGCTTCTTCTAATTGAATTTCTTCATGTAGATCTGCATAAACAGATTTATGTGGTGATTTTTTAACATGATCAGCAAAGTTTTTAGCATCTGACTGAGATTTAAATTTGAAGTAAGCACCCTTGTCAGAATGCCCATCAAATTCACCACCATGTTTTTTAACTCCAGCATTAACATGCTCTACATCTTTAGGATGTGGTTTGTCACCGTAATTACTACCATCATCAACATGAACAATGTGTTCTTCTTTTAATGATTCTTTTTCTCTGGCATGTTTGTCAGCAAGAGATTCTTTTTCTCTCGCATGCTTAGCCATTAGATTTGCTTTGGCAGTCTCTAATGCAGCTTTGTCTTTTTGCTCTGTCATACCCTGCATCTTGTCAAGGAAAGACTTGGCTAATTTCTTTTGTTTAGCAGTATGCTCTGGATTAGTGGCGATATGCTGTGCAGTGTTCTCGTGTCCTGCTTCATCACCATATGATGTCATATCTACATGAGGAATCTTGTGTTGCTCACCTAGATGATACTTAATTTTACGACGACGGAGATTGTCTTGTTTTCCTGCACCAACTAATGTATGACCAACTTCTGTCGGATCTGTAATCTGTACTTGATGTTCGTAGTCATGATCAGACTCGTTGTCTTTTTTATCGTCATTCTCAGACTCTTCATGTTCCTGCATCTTTTGCAGTTTCTTAAAGTCATTGAAACGAAGAATGTCTTTTGCGAAATTATACTTGCTATTCTTATTCACAACAACTGAATCTGTTGGTGTTTCAATTTTATCTGTGCCACCAATCTGCATCGCACCTTCTTTTAATTTAGATGGTTTTAATGTAGCATCGTATTGAATACCTTGCTCTGTGGCAAGATTAAGCATTTTGTCGAGGATATGAAGTGCTTCTGGATTAAGTGCCTTTGTGCGAACTTTACGCAGTGCTTGATTGATAAGATTCTCTGGATTAGATGATGTCTCTGCATTATCAACACCAAGCATGGTTGCGATAATACGAGCGACTTTAATCTTGTCGTTTGGTCTTAGTGTCTTGTCTGTAAGTGCTTCGTTCATATCTTCTTTTTCTTCTGTTGGTTGAACATCTTGAATCCACTTTGATACTAGGTTTCCAGATGCTTCTTTTAGTAGTAAATGATTTGAACCACGCTTGACGATTGTAAATCTTTCGCCAGCGGACTCTACAATATCTCCCTCATTAAAGATCTCTCCACGAAAAAACTTCTCACGAAGTTCATCTTTAACAAGGATAATCTGTTCTTTGATGGGTTCAAGACCCATACCATCACGAATGTCATTCATCAATCGTTTACCATCAATGTCACGAACAGTGGATGGCAAACCTTTTTTAAATTCTGAGTAGCTACCTTTAACAGCAAGACTACGCATCTTAGATGCAGACATGCCTGTAGCGTCATCCGCATCAGGATCTCTTTCACCTGCAGATACAACTTCAATGGTATCAAAGTTAAACTCTTTACCATTATATGTATTTAACAATCGTTTAAATTCAGCAATACGATCTGAACCAGCAATCATAATAATGTTCTTATACTTCTTATTCAGTGCCTTTGCTGCTTCAATGAATGTTCTTTCCTGATCATTGGCTGCAGCAAAGTTAGTGCTCTTAAACATCAGCTTAAGATACTTAACCTTTTTCTCTACAGATAGGGGATTCTTTTTAGCATCTTGTGACCTAGATGCATAGATTACATGGTCAGCGTTTCTTTGCTGAGCCAGTTTTTTGACTGCCTTAACCAATAGTTCATGACCGATAGTCGGAGGATTGAATCTTCCGAATGCGAATACCACAGACTTCGCTGGTAGTTCTTTGATTAGCTGTTTGTAATCTTTCATTTAATCCATCTATAAAAAGGGTTTTACTACATTATTTAGGAGTTATGCTACTGCAATCAATGCCTCTGCTGCAGCAACGATCCAACGACAGGCGATCTCGTCTGACGCTAATTCTTGTTGAGCACGGATACTGGCGATCTCTTGTAATAGGAACTCGTATTCTTCTTTGGTTAATTGTCCTTGCTCGTAGTTCTCACGAATTACTAGCATTTCGTTGGCTAATACTGCAGCTGGACCACCAAGTCCTGCTTGCTCTCTTAGGGAATTCATTATGCTCATTTTCTTCCTTTCCATGCATCGATGGCTACATCGACTCTAGTTCTGTTAAGTTTTAGGACACTTTCACAAAAGGTAACACTCTTACTATCATATGCTTTAGTGACAGCATCTTGTAAACTCTTTAATGCTGGAGCCTGTGGATCGTCTCTCAAATCAGAATAGACTTTGACAGTCTCGATTTTATCCATCACAGGTTTCCAATCTTGTTTTGCGTCACAACTAACCTTACTCAATCCTACTTTAACATCAACCATATATCCAAACATAACTGGATCATGTGGCTTTGGGAAAATAAATGCACAACCAGATAAAGCAAGTGCTAGAACTACTATAAGTTTTTTCATCGTTGCCATCCTTTAATAATATCAGCAGAGAAGTTAGACTTGCTAAACTCTAAACGATCTACAATCTTAACTGCTCCGCCAGTTAGGTGATCAATCGCCACGAATCCTTCAACACCAGTCACTTTATAACCATTGGTAGTTTTAAGGAATGTATTGATATGACCTGCATCATTCATCTTTGTTATAATCATTAGTTTTGCTTTGGCGAGTAAATTAACCAAATCAAATATCTTTACAATCTCTGCTTTATCATGAGTTGCAAAGAAAGATAAAACTGCTTTTCGCTTTTCTTCTTTTCCAGCCTTACCCTTTTCTGTTTTTAGTTTATCAATTTCACCTTGATACTTATCGTGGATATAATTAAACAAACCAACCACATGAGCATGAGTGTCGGTGATTTGTTCACCAGCACGAACTTTAGAGTTATTGTATGTATTGACTGCCATGTTAAGATCTTCATTGTCTTTAATGGCATTAAGAGTTGCAGCAGGAATAGAACTAAACAATGTTCCAGCCTGTGACAGAATGGCAGTTAGTTCTTTGGTCTGCTCTTGAGTAAATGTGGCAGTACCAGAGTAATCTTTATAGTTTGCATCGTCCATCCAGACAGATGCAGATTGCGTCATTTTTGATACGATTGATTTACCAAACGATGCAGTCATTGACTCAAATGTAGAGCCAGTGTATGTTGTGTGCCACACTACACCAATCTTTGCTTTCATAATCTTATTGGCTAACTCTGTGCCAACAGGAACAGCATAGACGATTGTATTTGGATGAAAGGTAACATATTTCTGTCCATCAATAGTGACAATCTTTTTATCGTCAGTGAACATAAGGTCACCTTGATAAACACCAGACTTAATACCGAGTTTCTTAAACTCAGCAAGAGCCACCTTTAACTTTGCAGCAAGATCGCCAGAGGTATCGGCATCAATCTGTGCATTTGTTTTGTAGACTATTGGATTCTTATTGAAGACACCTTTCTTAGCAACAAAGAACTTCTTGTCTGTCGGATCGATACCAGCAAACACTGCTGGTGCACCATCCCACTTTACAGTGGCAGTAATTTTAGTCTTTGAATTGCCAGCAAGCATATCACGGAGATCTTGAAGGAACTTAATTGCTTGACGAGTGCCATCAACACCACCATCAAATACCAGATCTTCCACATGAGTCATGTGAGTGTTCTTTTGTTCAACGATATAATTCTTTAGTGTTTTCACTTAATAACCTTTACTGAACCATCTGGATTTGCGAAGAATGCTTCGAACTTAATATTTCTAAACTCTGTTCTTAACTTTAAGAACTCTCGTAGATTACTCATTGAGTCATCAAATAATCTTACTTTACCGTATTGATTGCTTTGTAGATATTTTCTAACGATGACTACTTTCTTAATAGCTGGAATCTCATTTCCAACTAATTCACCTGCTCTTTCAACACGAACTCTGTCGATGTCGAAACCATACTTGCGGAATGTTGATAGGAATTTATCTCTATCATCAAAGTTTGCACGAGCAGTAAGAATGATAACTTTACTTAATGGATTCTTGACAGAGTTAGTCAAGATTGCTTTCGCTTTTGCCAGCATTCTACCAATTGGTTTGCTTTCATGATAGAACTTATGTGCATCTTTAAACTCAGAGAAGTCAAACGACTCTCCGTCACCTAATTTGTAGTTGTTGAATTCTTGATTGGTAAGTTTAGCGATAGTCTTACCATCTTTGACAACTGCGATTTGAGCAGTGGTGTGGAACAGAGTGTCATCGATATCGAATATCGTTAGACTCCCAGTCGGCTCTACCACCGCTTCTTCTATGTATTCTCTAAACCTTTTCATACCTCTATTATACCGCAAGTTGCAATTAAAGACAACACCTTTCTATAATAACCCTACAGACTTGAGGGGATTATCCTAGAGTGAAAGTGCCATTGGCTCCCTTGTGTGGACCAGAAGATCCCTTCATAGTCATGGTCGCCACATTCATAATCTTACCAGTTTTCTTATGTGTACCTTTAATGTTGACAGCGATGCCACCATTATGAACTACATGAAGATTCTCAAAATTATCTAAGTGTTCATCAGCAATTTTATGTGCAGGTTTCACTACAGGTTTTGATGAACCATCATCTTGAACATGAGAGTGAGCCACAGTGTGTGGAATTTTAGTTGGTGCGGATACATGCTGATTAACAATTTCTCTAAGTTTAGTATCATCATGTGTAGCCAAACCATCTGCAAATTTCTTAGCGATTGCTCGTTTGGCAATCAATGCACCTTCTTCAGCAGACTTTGCTCTTGCTGCAGCCATCTGTAGAAACTCATCTGGTTTCTTATGCTTGTCGTGAGCACTAACAAACATCTCAAAATGTTTATGCGTATTCTTTTCTTTTGCGGATAGTTTTCTACCAGAGGAAAGTAGTCCAGAAAGACGAGCATGCTCTGCTCTTACCTTCTCAATGCCCATACTGTCTGCTTTGTATTGAGCATGGCGATCTTCAGCTGAACCAGTATAACCTATTTTTTCCATGGCTGATGCATGTACTTTTAAATGCGAGTTTAAAGAACCAGCTGGGATGTTTGCAGTTTTCTCTAAAGAGTCAAGTCCTGGATTGCGATAGTTTGGTTGTTTGTTTGTTCCGTACTTTGCTGAGATTCCATGGTGTCCAATAACTTTACCATTTTTATCATGAATCTCGGCAATCAAATCTGCGTTTGAGTTTACATCTTTAATACCAGTAGTCTTCTCATGATCTCCAGGTTTGTTTGGTTTGTCAGCGTTGGATGTCCAATAAACATTTCCAATCTTATGTCCAGGTTTGATATGTCCCTGTTGAACTAGATGATCGTATAATGCTTTGGCTGTAGACTTTGCGTGGGAATCAATTTCATTGTATGCAGCATCGCCAATCTTTTTCTTTAAACGATCGTGAACTTGTTGTGGTGTGCCAGCATGGTCTTCATTTTCAGATTCTGCACGATGGTGATCAGGCAATTTAGTTTCTGGGTGCAGGTGTTTTGATAAAAGGATTTCATGCAACTTACCTTTGTCATCACTGTCAACTGCACTGCTAAGTGCCTTCTCTACTAGTATAGTTTCTTCTTTTAAGAATGATTTAAAATTTAACATTACGCAAATGCTCCGATTAACTGTTTGTTGTACTCTGTCTGATATGCCATCTCATTAATTGTTATATTAGATGCATTCATAACTGGTGCAATATTATATAATGATTTAGCCATTTTACTAAACTCTAATGTCATGACAAATTGATAATCCCCAGAACCTTTATATTGGCATCGCACTCTAATTCTAGATGATGCAATGTCAGCAAAGTCTGGGATTTTGTTCTTCAGTTTTTGATTTAGTTTTAATGGATCTGCTTTGTTTAGTAAAAAGAATCCATGTGTGCCAACATTAATATATGCACACTTCTTTGAGTTATAGTAGTCGCAAATTGCTTTGGCTGGGACAGGTATATGGACTTCGTTTGGACCACTAAACTGCTTTATGTCTTCTTTGTAGGCATCTGCTTTAGTCTTACCACTTGGAACAATCTTCTTACCTGCTTTATCATTTTGTAAAAAAGGAACTTTACCTCTCCAATTCTTACCATATGTACCTGAGACATTCATCTCATTTAATAGTTTGTATTTGTTTCCAAGTGCTACTAATAATTCCTTTTCAGGATCATCATCAGTCACACCATATGCCCATTTACCATCATAGTATTTAAGGACTAGTGAACCTGCTGCAGTGGGTGCAATCTTTAACTCGCATCCCTCTTTATTGACACCTGTTTTATCTCTAATAAGTTTGATTTCTAGATCTGGGCGATCGGACGATGCTCCAGCTGCACCTGACCCAGCACTGATACCGAATTTGGCAAGTGCTTTGTATGCATTGTTTTCGTAGGCGAAGCCCTGTTGTGCTGCCATCACTGTCCCTATTAGTAAATACTAATTATTTAGGACGACGAGATGCTCGGACTGTTTTTTGATATTTACGATCCCACTTGATAATCTGTTGCATAATCTTTGGGATTGCAACATTGTTCTTGTAGTCGTAATTGAAGGACTTTAGATAGGATCTAAGGGTTGATGAGTCTCTGTATTTCTTTGCACGAGATAACAGAATGTCAATAGGAACATTTGGACGATAGGTTTTAAAGTCTAACAAACAGCAATGTGCATATGCTTGTATTTCATCAAACTCAGAGAGATACTTTCTCTCGTCGTTCTTCTTTTGTGACTTAACCTTTTTGTAAGGAACTACATACCCACTCCACTCGTCTCCTCTACGATCGAACTGCATGAAGTGTATTAACTCATGCATAGTCACTTGAATTAGACGATACTTGAATTTGTCCCAAGTTTTATCTGTGAATGGGAATTCATCGAAGTAATAGGTGTAGATGAATATTGTAGACTGGCGAGTAGTGGGATCGTATTCTCCACCACAAGCCACATAGGATTCATACATCTTGGCTTTGGATGGCTCTGGTCGAAACTCTATCTTTGTTCGCCACTTACGGAAGTAGTTGGAAAGACCCTTGCCATCGTTGCGATAGAGATCAAGATCTTTCCAAACCTTTGCAGGAATGAACTTCGCTCTGAATGGTCGTTCCCCAAAGTTGAGTAGATCCATCCAGTCGAAATTGGCATTTTCTAGGAACTTCATTTTACATCCTAGAAAGGCATTTTATCTCTTGAAATGTCCTTCCAAGAAACTCAAAACCTTTCCCTGCTCCTCTAAGTTAGTATTAACGAACTCTGTAATGTAGGGCATCAGTTCAAAATTAGACAATATATTACTATATTTAGTCGCACGACCTTTTAGGAAAGTCTCAGATTGGTCGGATCCTCGTTCTGCATAGCGTTCTTTTAGCATAGCATCTGGAACTTTAAGGTAAATTACCTGAAGATCCGTATTAGGAAGTCCCATTGCAAACTCTAGGAAGGACTGATTAAAGATTCGGTCTCCCTCGAATAGAATATTGGAGGTGGTCTCTCTAACAAATTCCTGTGCCACTGGTTGAACAGCCATACTTAGACGATCTGTGCCAGCAAAGGTTTCTCCATCATCATACTTACCTAGAATGTATAGGTCTAGTTCTTTACAATATAGAGCAGGAAGCATCTTTTTAGGTTCGACTTTCTCCCATTGATACTTCTCCATAAACTTACGGAATAGAGTGGTTTTACCAGTTCCAGGTTGACCACCCACAGCGATTAGTTTACGCACCTGTGGTTCTCCACGAATAATCTGAATTGAAATTTGATCAGTTGTTCCTACAATTTCTTTAAGCATGTTTCACTTCCTCAATAAGTTTTCTTAGTTCTTCCTCTGTAAATACCCAGACTCTTCCAATAAAGTGATGCACATCAGAGTCAACATCATGTTTCTTTGTAAAGGTAATCTTCTTTACCAATTCTCTTGATGCATTCTTAGCAAGGTTTTCTTTAATCTCGTCTGCATAAGTTGGAACAGTATCTTTTAACTTTAAGAGTTCATGTGCTGATACTTTATGATCAACAGTTAGTTTATTAAACTCATACTTGTCTAGTAAGTCATCGGTTATTACACCCATGGCAATGGTTCCATAACTACCACTGGTGTTTGATATAGTTATACTCCCAGTGGTCATATCACTAATGCTTACTGGTAAAGAAACAGAACTTGTCGTTGTTAAACTCATGCAAAAATCTCCAATCCATTTAATATAGGTTGCTCATCATCAAACATCCACTCTAAATTCTCTAGTCTTCCTGTATTAATAAAACTAGAAAATCTTTCTTTATCAATTCCTCTTCTGTGGTCTAATCTCAAGTCGATAGTTTCTTCTCGTGATTGCCACAAAACATCCCAATCAATACCATACCATCCATCCTTCTCACACTGCATAATTTCTTCTGCCTGTCTATCAAGATAGTATCCAAGATAACGACCATGATGTGCTCTAAAGATCTTCTTAAAAGAACACAAACAAGTTTCCATGGTAAAGTAATCTATCTGATCAATTAGTTCTGGAAATCTCGCTTTCGTCTCGCAAAGAATCTCGTACGCTTGTGCTTCAAGGTTGCTATAATGTCCTCCAGTGAGTTTTCTATCCACAAAGTCTTCCTGTCCAACGGCATAAAGCAATCCATTACGATGAGAGCGAGAGCCATCATAATCATCCAACATGAGAGAAGTAGGATTGATACGGACACCAGCAGTATGCTTAAGATGCTGAAGATAAAACCAAGTGGAATAACGACCAAACTTATGCAACCCAGACTTAATGCCTGTCCACAGGTTATTAAAGTTCTCTTCTTCATTGTGTCCATAATATTCTTCCAACCTTTCTCTCTGTGTTTTGTCTCCCACAAATTGTTGGTAAGAAGCGAACATGGTAGGGAGGTGTCCTTTGTTCCACTTTGTATCTGTTTGGTATCTTAATCGTTTATAGTTTGTAGTGTTCCACTGTGTCATACGATCTACAGTGGCTAACTCGAAGTCTGGAAACTCGTTCATTAGAATCCATGCAGTTGGAAGATAGTATGTATTACCATACAACCAACACAACCACAACTTCTGCTCATCATTATGTTCATAACGATTGTTCAGATAGTTTGTTGCCCATACAGCAGGGTCGCAGTCATCATATTTCAATGACCAAGCATACCAGCGAATGAACGCTTCTTTACGATTTTGTTCTAGTCTGTAATCAGGCATACCATCTCTTAAATGAAGTCTCAGGAACATCCCAGCATAATTGGTTTTCCCATCTTTCGTTTTTATAAAACAACTCGTCTTTTATATCTTTTAAATTTACAATGGCATATGTGCCAGTGAACAATCCAATTAGAAAACAATAGGATGCTCCATCATGTTTCAATGCATGGTCAACCTTATGTCTTTTAATAGTCGCCACACCTTCACCTGTTCCACATTGAACATCAATACGAACATCGGCAGTCTTATCAATCAAATCTGCATCACCTGTTCGTTTAAAAGTATCAATGCTCGTTAGGTCATCTCCACCATTTCTTTCTAGTTTACCTAGTATCAATTTATCAACGATGAATGGTGTGAATATCTTTTCAGTTAGATAACCAAGCATCCAACTATAATAAACATCTTCCATGGCACGACCATTATTTCTCATACGAGGAAGAATATTGTTATTCTTAATCTGCATAAATGTATCAATGATGTCTTGGCTAATGTTTCCATCGTATGGAACTTCCAATCTCTGATTGATTTTATTGAAGATATTATCTAAACGAGAATTTTGTTTTTGAATCAGTGTCCAGTTTGGCTCTTTAATATCCTTTGCTGAGAGATACTTTTGGAATTCATCTTTACGAGTAAACCCCATCGCTTTACGATATTCTTTTGTCATACTAAAAACTCTTCCAATGATGGTTGTTCCATCAATGCCTCTCTCAACCATGCTTTACCCACTGCATCAATTGCTGCTTGGCTCTTTGCTTTCTTTTTCTCACCCCACTTGTAGGATTCTAATCCCTCTAATCGGAATTGTTCTCTGGCTTTGTATGGTGGTAGTGCTTGAAGTGGATTCACAATAGCATAATCTCGATAAGCAATCTGCTCTACTCTCGTTGGAAACAATGGCTGATCAGAACGAAGTGAACCTGTTGGATCTACTGCCCACCAAATCAAACCATTTTTGTAGTGCCATGTAACAGATGATGGTGTGCAGGACATTTTCAATCGAGTCATCTTTCTTTCTTTGACTGCATAATCAATCCATGCATCCCAACATTTGGATGCGTATCCTTTACCTTCATGCCCTTCAAGTGTAACAATCTCATATAGATTTGAGTAGTTGTCACGATTGAATGTAGCGAAGATAAGAGATACAACTTCACCATTTACTTCATAGGTCATTGGTGGTGCTTTGTCATAATTGTGAAAGCGATACCACAATGAGTGTGCAGCCGATAAGAACTTAGTGTTCTTACCAGCTGGACTGTTTTTAATTAGTTCTTCTACTCTCGTAGAATTAACAAAGTTCATAGTGTTGAAAATCCACTGCGTCGGCTATCGTTTCTTTCTCAACCATCATAGCCAATGCATCATCAAAAGTTATATAAGTGTTCAAAGGTAACTCAGTTGTAAATCCTTCAATACCTGCTCGTGCAGGAATGTTTTCAGTAGAGGTAATTATACATCCATTGTTGAAAGTTGTCAAATATAATGGTCGTTTACCATTGCGATATGCACGAATAACTCTATCAACATGCAACTCACAAACTGCAAGACTGGAATCTTTCCAACGAATTAACGGAGAGATGCAATCTTCTGCTGTATGTAAGATTAGTTCTGTATCATTTTTAGTTTCACAATCATAACCATACAACTCTTTCCATCTCTCTGGTAGTTCTTGAGTAATAACTCCATTGTGAACTACTGAAAGATTTTCATTAGCGATTGGCTGATTATACTCAAGATCACTAGTGCTATAACGACAGTGCCCAACAAGGTATAGATTTCCATCTTCATTGACATACGCTGGCAAATTAAAAGGAAATTCATTAGCTGGAACTGGATACTTTTCAGTATGGATTTTACCATGCTTAACATAAGAGATTCCTGTGGCATGCATCCCACGAATCTTAGACTCATGGAATACACGAAGTAGATTTTCAAAATCCTTTGTTGAAGGATTCTGAATGATTGTTCCAATTACGGCACACATTATCCGAAGAACTCCTCGAGTGCATTGACAGTTGTAGTCTTTGGTGGATGATACTTGTTCAATACTTCTATGCCTAGTTTTGATTCTAGATAGTCAAACCATTCTTTAGAATCCCACATTGATGGTGATACACCATTCCACAATGGTCGTTGCTCTGGATGTTCTTTATTAAGTCTACGAGATTCAACGAAATCATAACGACAATCTTCATACTCTTTAGAACCCAACTCAAGCATCTTCTCACGGAAATACACAACCAATGAAATTCTTTCTGCCACATCGTCAAGCAATTCAATCTGAGTATTACCATGCATCACTTCATGATTGTTAATCAAAAGCAGATCTCCAGGTCTTGGATTTACTGCGACACGATACTCTGGTGCAACAAGATGACATCCTTTGTAGTTACCATTGTTTGATAATGTCAATAGATTTGATAGACCAGAAGTTAGGTCACCTGCGTCAAAGTGGCATGCAGTTCTAAAAGATCTATTCACAGTGACAGTAGTAAATGGAGTTTCTGGAACTAAGAAACGAGGATCCATTTTCTTTGCTGCTTCCATCTGGTTACCATATCTCCATGGCAATAGATCTTTGAAACCCTGTGCAAGTTGCTGGAGGAATGGATATGCCATTGCAAACTTATCTGGATGATTCGCAGTATAAGAAGTGGCACGACCATAAGGAATGCGAGGATAACGATCGAACCATCCAGCAATACCAGAGAACACACCATTGGCATAAGTTGTTGCACAGATATATTTCTCAGCAACTTTTTTTGCTTCTGCACGCATTTCGTTTTCAGAAAGTTTTCGTGTTGATTCAACCCAGTCTTCAAAGACAAAGTTATCTTTCTTTACAGTAGAAATACCCCAAACATTATTACGATTGGATGGAGATGGTTTCTTGTTCTTGTGTGACTGGCGAATTGCTTCAATGGGATCTTCACCAAACAGATTGGCTTTAGGATTGCTAAAGTAATCAATGATATCATATTCATACTCAGTGACCCATTCACGATTGCCCAATTTCTCTGCTCTTGGTCCAGCTGCAAGTCCACGATTCTGTGTCTCAGTTGCAGCTTCACGAAGTCCAATGTATGCTTGGTCTTGTTGTTCTTTTGTAAAATAATTCTTACGGAACTTAAGAACAATTCGTTCTTCTGAATATGTCAGTTCAGGATGACCTGGAATCTCTGGCATATAGACATCGGTGTCTTCTTCAATGAGGTGATCATAATGCGACTCGTCAGGGAACTGTCCCAACATATGAGTCATATCATGTTTTTGTTTTGCTACAATAACTTTTACTGACATATCCTTCTCCTAAAACTTAAATCCCTCGAATGATTCTGCTTTTTGTCTGCGACCAAAACTACTCTTATCAAACACTGGTTCATCATCTTGACCAGAGTCACTTATATTAACTTGAGCAGATGCTTCTGTGTCATACAATTTCATCTTTGCTCTATCAATTCCAATCACAAATCGTTTGTAGAAACTAGGATCGTTGTAACGATTCTTTAATTGTTTCACAAGAATCTGATTTAATGCTTCCAATTCTTCATTGCTGACCAAAGCAAACATAAAGTCAGCTGTCGCTGGCAAACCAAATGATTCACTCGTATCTTCTAGTCCTGGATCTGAGTTTGTGTATCCAGAACGAGTCGTTTGAGTTGCTGAAACGATTGGCACATTATACTCTACTGCCAAACCTCTCAACTCTTCTGCGATTGCCTTAATATATGTATAAGAATTAATACTTCCACCTTGCTTCATTCTCTGACTTGCACAAATATTAAGATAGTCAATAAAGATTATGTCAGGTCTAAAGTCTCGTTTCAGTTTCAATTCTTCCAACAATGCACGGAAATGACCAGAGTGAGCACTTGCTGTTGGATATTCTTTGACAATTAGTTTACCTTTTGTCTTGCTTGTAATCTTTGCGATACGAGTTTCAAAGATATCCTTGTCAATGACTTTCAATTCATCCATGGTAAGGTTCAAAAGATTCGCATCAATCCTCTCAGCGATTCTTTCTTCTGCCATTTCCATAGTTATGTATAATACATTTTTACCCTGTGTCAAACAACCAGCACTCATGTGACACATGAATAATGACTTACCGACACCAGTACCAGCCAAAGCAATGTTTAAGGTTTTCTTTGAGAGTCCACCTTTGGTGATTTTGTTGAACATGTCAAGGTCGAAAGGAATCTTCTCTTCAACCCTGTGATAAAAATCAAACCTCGAAAGATGGTCATCCAGATAGTCATGACCGATGTGATTATCAAAAGAAACAGCGAGTGCATCGCTAAGGATGCTAGGTATCGCATCTTTTGTATGAATTTTATCTCGCCCATCGATGATACTAATTGAATTAAGGATCGCATTATAAACCGCTCTATCTTTACAAAACTTCTCGGTGTTTTCTAGCATCCAGTCTTCATTGACTGGTTCATGATTCAAACTACCGATATAATCGGTGATTTCAACTAACTCTTTGTCGTTAAGATCTTTTCTATTACTAACTTCAATAGACAAGATTTCTTTTGTTACTGGTTTGTTATACTTTGTGAAGAAAGAAACAATCTCGCTTGTGAGTATTGCTTCTTTACGATCTGTAAAATACTCTTTCTTTAGAAACGGAATTACCTTACGACAATAATGCTCATCATGTATCAGATTGCTTAGAATCTTCTGTTCTATTCTCATCAACTCCGCCTGTATATGTTAAATTATTTTCTTGGATACCTTCATGAATCAAGTGTTCAAGAATATTTCCAATGTATTTCTCAAATGGTTTTTTATCAGACAATCCTTTTTCGGCATAGTCTAAAATCTCATAATCAAATTTTAATGTTGCAGAATCATTTTCTTCATCTGTTTCAAATTCAACTTTACCATAACAATAGATTATACCAGCAAATGGTTCTTCTGTCAACTTAATTGCTTGTTGCCCATCTCGTTTATCTTCGAGGACAATAATTGGAAGATTACTCTTCATCGAATTCCAATTCCTCTAGTGCTTTATCTAAGTCATCTGCCCTAATCATGTCACCCTGACCCATTGAATATTTGTTCTTGACATAGTCATAAAATGTTTTATCTGTAAGAAGTGGCAACCAGAACTCTTTAGTGTCAGTATCTTTTATACGATATTTCTTTTCTTCTACTTCGCCTGTGACTGGATCACATTTGGAATACCAACCATTGGATGGTTTGACCACATGTTTGGACTCAAGAGCAATATCAAGCAAACCGCTCCACTTACTAAGACCACCATCAAAAGATACGCTAACAGGTATCTTAGATTTTTCTTTAACATAACGACTCTTCTCGACATTAATAATAAAATTGTAACCAGTCAATTCAGTTCCATCTTTCTCTTGCTGACGACCAAGAATAAAGATGTTATCAGCTGAGTAGTAAGAACCAGTGCCACCACCAACGATGTCTTTTGGATAAAGACCAATCTCTTTATATGTATGATTCACTACAACGAGTGGAATATCTTTCATTGACAAATGAGGTGTAACCATACGGAACAAAGACTTCATCTGCTTTGCACGACTCATATCAGCAACTGCCTTCTGATCCAATGCATCCTCTACTTCTTTCTTGGAAGCAAGGTTTCCTATCGAATCAATGATGATGATGAGGTGATCTCCTCTTTCGACTGTTGACAATTGTTGCATAATATCGAACTTGAGTTGTTCAACATCTGTGACAGGAGTATGGAGAACTCGCTTTGTATCAATACCAAAAGTATCGAAATAAGATTGAGGAGTACCAAACTCGGAATCATAAAACAGTAACGCTGCATCTTCATATTTGTCCAGATAAGATTTTGCCATGAGCAAACTGAAAGCTGTTTTGAAGTGCTTGCTTGGACCAGCCCACATCGTCAATCCTGGAACCAATCCACCATCAAGACGACCTGATAAAGCCACATTGATAATTGGTACTGAGGTTGGAATCATATCCTTCTTAGCGAAGAATTTAGACTGAGCAAGAATTGCTGAATCTTTGATTGTTGTATTCTTTTTAATTTTGTCTAGTATGCTCATATTAACCTTTCAGGAATTCTAATAATTTCTCTTCATTCACTAAACCGACATGTCGTTTAATTTCATTTTCAGTATCATCAACCAATACCATAGTCGGAACAGAACGAACTCTAAACTCTTGTGCAAGAAAAATGTTTTCATCGATGTTTACATTCTCAACTGGGATTGTAACTTTCTCTCCAGCATTATTAATTACTTGAGTCAATGCTTTGCATGGACCACACCAGTCGGCATAAAATTTTAACACTTTCATTTATATCTCCTATTATACAATAACTTTTGTTGCAAGACAATTATGGATTGTTCTTGGAATGTGGAACATCAAACACAAATGTAATTCTTACAACATCTCCAACATTCTTTGTTCCATGAGATTGTTTATTATCAAACCAAATCAAGTCACCTTCTTCTACTCTTACAGTCTCTCCTCCAACTGTATAGTCATATGCACCTTGGATTGCAAGATGGTATCTGTCTCTTGTTTGATAGTAAGACCCAATATCAATATGTTGCCCAACTTCTCCACCCACTGGCAATGATAGGAATCCACATCTATCAAATTTCTTAAAGTGTCTCTTTAAGAAAGAAATAATCTCTGTATGATGATTGCATGCAGGTGTTGATGTAGAGATCTCACTGTCACCAACATACTGGTCTTTAGATGAGATAACTCCCATGACTAATTGCAGAACACCTGCTTCAACTGCAGGGAATCCACAATCATCTACAAGATCTCCCACACCCTCAATGTTTTTCTGAGCACCCCAATCCTCTGGATACTGATGCAATTGTTTCAGTATCTTAGATACATTTATTCCTTTTTTAATTACTCTGATATTAGCCAAAGAAATCCTCCAATGAACTTTCTTCTTGCGTCTTCCAACCTAGTGGTTCAATGACAATCTGTAGAGCATCAAGAAATACCTTTTCAAATTGTTTGTCATAATCTATGTATGCTTCCAGTCCAAACTCTTTTGGAAGATGCTGACTAAAAGCAATCACATCTTCTTGTAGAGGATTTGGTGTGCGGACATAAACAAACTTAATCTTATCACCATCACGAATTGGTTGATACTTCTTATCTAATCCCATTCGTTTGCAGTGGTGATTGTAAAGCAATGCACCACGAACATGAATTGGTGTTCCCTTTGTATAAATCGGAGAACCAGCATACTGCTTCATACCATTCACACCACGAGGAAATGCCACTTCATGCACTGGCAGTTTATCAAACTCTTTCTTAAAAGCTGTTACATATGTATGTAGGTCTTTTTGATCGCCAGCAAGAATAACTTGTAGCGAATCCCTAAGTTTGTCACGAATAACCGCAGGTGTAGACGACTTGACCATCTCCAAACCCATAACTTTGATTTTAGGTTTCGCAAATTGCACTCCTTCCGAATTATGAACATTAATAACATATCGTTTCTTGGCAGTCCAGATTGCTTTGTCAGCTAGAACTTCTCGTTTCATTTGCATCTTCTGACCATATGCATTCATGTAGTCAGCCAATTCGCTGTAACCTTGATCAATGAATGGTTGAAATACTTCTTCGCAGATTTTGTCCATCGTTTTAATCTTCTGCTCAATAGTTTTACCTTCACAAATCTTCTCAATCAGTTCTTCCAAAGTCAGATAGATTGAGTCAGTATCAATAGCAACAACGAAATCTTTACCCTCTGTCTTGAGAGTTTTGTTGAGGAATGCATTCAACTTGTTCGCCATCCAACGAATGGATAGCTGACCACTGGTGGTAATACCTTCAGCCATACGAATATCAAAGTAACGGAAGTACTGATTACCCATTGCACCATAAGCAGAGTTGAGAGCAATCTTCATAGCCATCTGTAGATTGTTTAGACGAGAGATATCTTTTAATAGATGAACCTTTGTCTTATCGTTTTGATATTCTTGTTCAACCTTCAACATCTGTTTCTTAAACTTGGAACGATTTATATACATCTGTTCCATCAACTCTGGCATAAAACCTTTGATGTCTTTACGATATGTCCAACCATTTGCAGTTAAGGTGAGGTCTCTTCGTTTAACATAAGATGTATCCACTTCTTGATTAAGCAATTTATCAACGCTGACAGAAAGTTTCTCGCTGGTCAATGTCTCAGGACTTATGTTGTACTGCATAATCAAGTGTGGATACAAACTGTTTAAGTCAAAGGATGCTACCCATTTATGCATACCGATAATTGGGTCTTTAACGAAAGCACCTTCGAACTGTGCATCTTTACCTGAAGAAGTCTTTGCTGGAATGACAATACCTTTCTTGCGCAGGTGATTGTAAATGATAGTATCCCACATACGAACTTGTGAATAAACATCTTCAGGATTAATCTTAGCATTGTATGCCATGGTAAGATGCAGTTCAATCAAACGCATCTTGTCTTCGAGTTGATCAACCAACTCCACATCGTGAATATTATATTCAACAAACTTATCCCAGTAGTTTGTATAGAAATCTTTGAAGTCTGTTCCTGGATTCTCTTTCTTCTTGTCGCCCAATTCTTCTTGTGCGATATAATCCAAACGATAAGACTCTTGCTTTGTATATGTATATTTTTTGTAAAGTTCCAAATAGTCTAGTTGAGAAATACCTAGAATGTCATAGTGAAGTTCTTCGTTACCTTTGATGAATGTCTTGCGTTCATTGATGTAACCCCATGGACTAATTTTCTTGGAGAATGAATCACCGAGTTCTCTGTCTAATCTTTTGATAAGATATGGGACATCAAAGAAGTCTGTATTCCAACCAGTGATACAATCTGGGTAGTTCTGTTGCCACCAAATTATAAACTCTTTCAGCAGTTGTTGTTCATCACGACAATAAACATACTGACAATCTTCTCGTTTGTTTTCATATGGCTTAGTGCCAAAGGTGATAATGTTCTTTGTTTGTAGATTCTTAATCGTAATTAGAAGAATCTCTTCATTGGCACTGCGGATATCTGGGAATCCATTTTCAGTGGCAGTTTCAATGTCAATGGTGAACACTTTGATTTGTTCCATGTCCCAATTGACATCGTCTTGATAAGTGTCGCTGATATATTGATATGCGTAATTGGTATTACCATACACAGCAAAACCTTCTACATCTTCGTAGCGTTTGACAAACTCTCTTGTATCTTTAATCGTTCCAGGTTTTACTTCATCAACATATGTATCATCCAAAGTCTTCCACTTAGATTGCTTCTTAGAAGTGACAAAAAGCGTAGGGTAGAAATCTACCTTACGCTGATATGCTCTTCCTTTATCGTACCCTCTAACGAGTATCTTATCGCCCAGTGGATGGACGCTTGTGTAAAATTCCATTAAGTTGTTTTTCCATACATTAGTTGCATAGCATCAAGTGCACAGTCGTGGACAGGATGATGTTTGATCACTTCATGTCGTTTAAATAGTGGATGGTCTACATCTACATATCCATTTGTAGTGCCATAGAGAATATCAATAGCAGTTCTGACATCTCTCCATACATTATACCCTGTAATTTCTTGCATGTCAACTCTAACTGCCAATGAATCGATTGCCATCTGATCAAGTGAACCTCGTGCCCACATTGTTTGTTTATCGGCATTTGCAAACTTACTCATATAGTTATAGAATGCATTCAATCCATTTTCTACAGTCATGTCTTCACGAGATGGATCCAAAGAAACCTTACGAACATATTCGTGCTGTCCTTTCCACCAATCAAGTGTGCCCTTGGATGATGTTCTTCCTAGTTGTAGTTGCTCCTTCACATCAAACTTTACGAAACATGCATTGTCAAGTAAGTCTTGATATGTTGGTCGCTTCTCTGGATCAAAGTGAACCATAGCTGCAGAGAGAATCACACAAGTTGATTCTACTCCCAGCGTCTCAACATCAAACATAAACATTAGAATCCCCGACCTTCACCCTCTTTGGTAAAGAATGCATTAATCTTTTGCTCTTTAGTCCACCCATTAGTGTAATCATTATCAATATCACAAAGGATGAGTGCTTCATCTTCAGAGAGAACACGATGTGATGTGATCACTTCTGGTAATGCCAATTGAGAAAACTCTTTGGCATCTTCCATTGTTACATCATCCATGGCATACTCTGGATTAGTTGCTGGTGCTTCGACCATGTAACGCATACGATATGATTGAATCGCTTCAACCATTACCCACACAGAACCTTCTTTCAAATTACTCATCGCTATCACCTTTCATTGCTAGTGCTTTACCTAAAGATTTCTGCGCAGTACGCAGACCAAATTCCATCTCTCGTTTTTGTTTTCTTGCCATACTCAACTGACTAAGAGTTTCTTGATATTGTTCATACAAGTCTGTGGTGCTTTTCTGTAGTGATTCAACATATGTAGTTAGTTTATGAATAGTCACCCATGAACCATCAGCAAGTTTAGTATGCCCATCACGAATACGAAATTCATCAGTCCATCTTTCGTTTAGTTTATACTCTGGCATTGGTTCAAATACAAACAATTCCTGCTCACCCAACTTCTTTAGGACTGGAGCAAACTGTATAGCGACACTTTCTTTACCATAAAACATTATTCATTCTCCTCATACTCATATTCTTCCTCACGACCAGCCATTGCTGCATGAACATCACAAAGAGTAGTATGCCAACCATCAGTATATGTTTTTCCTGGAGCACCACATTCTTCGCATGTACGATAACTCATACTCTCTGCAAAGTTGATATAACTCCAATGTTTGTCAGTTGCACCATTAACATAGAATCGAAGTCCACCGAACTTCTCTTTTACTTGAACAGCAACTGGAACCTTCAATGTTTCTTCATCAAGTTTTGCTTTGGCTTCGTCAATCTTTTCTTGGGTGATAATATTTTTACTACCTTCCCACTGTGGTTGATCAACTTTATCTTTGATAGATTCGTAACGACTCTTGGCTTGACGATAATCACTGGTTAAAAGACCACAAAGAATATCGATGATGTTATACCAACCATCACCACATTCAAAACCCCAACACATGGCTGTGACTTGCATATTCTCATGACGATCTCTAAAGATCAGAGGATATTTTGCACAGAGTGATTCGTCTAATTCTTTACGCATAATTAACTCCAAGTCCTATGGTCTTCAGCCACATGTTCAATACCATCATACTCATGAATGTGCCATTTAACACCATCAGGAATTTCTACAATACCAATTTCTGCTGCCCAACCATTTGCTGACTCACCCAGTTCTTCAAGCACTGCAATTAGATCTGGATCAGAACGATCGTTGTAAAACTCATAATCACTTAGATAATGCTCATCATCACCAGCATGACCTGCTTCGTAATAAGAAGCACCAAGAAATGCAGAGTTCTCTTTCTCTACTTTATCAAAAGCGATGCCCTTACGATCTAGTAATTTCTCAAACGCTTCATTTGAGATACCAAACCCACCGAAACATCTATTAATTGCTACTTTCATTTTGTTCTCCGAATACATGATGGAATCTATTGAATTTTATTCCCAGTGTATGATGTATGACTTTATCTTTAACCATATCTGGAATTGTTGTGTAAGGAAATTCAAGATAGAATGGACATCCATCATTTCCCCATGTCTGGTCTTTAATAAATCTTTTTACAAGATTCATATCCTGTTTTGATTTAACATCAAAAAATCTTTTTGGTTTTAATCTACTTTCGAGTATCATTTAATAATTTTTGAAGAATCTGCAACATCTTTGTCGTCACGGATTTCTACAAAGACAGGTAGGAACAGACTCTCTTCACCTTGTTTGTTTTTGATTCTAGCATTATACTTCACTGCCACGATTTTGTCAACTAAATTTTCTTTCCAATATTGCTTTCGTTGTGCATCATTGAAACCAGATCCTACATTTACCTTTACAATTCCATCTGCAGACTCGCAAATAATTGCACCAAGCATACCTACTGCCTTACCCTTACCTTCTTCGACTGCAACAATCTTAAGATCGCATTCCAATTCACCTTTGAATTTAATCTGAGTCTTGCTTCGTTTGTCTTCCCAGATACCACTACCATCTTTAAGAATGATTCCTTCGTAACCAAGAGACAAGTATTCTTGGAAGATCTCTTGTGCTTGTTCTATTGTTTCTACAATTGTAGATGATACAGCCCATATCTTTTTACCATCTGACTTTTGATTGTTTACAATCTGTTCCAAAGTCGAGAATCGTTTTGAGTATGGAGTCGAACACTGACCTGCTTCAAACATAACATAAGGAATTAAATCCCAAACAGATGCGTGTACCATCGATGCTTCTTCAGCAGAGATCGTACCCTTGTTTGCTTTGTTAAGAATACCATTACCTGTTTGACGATCTGCGAACTGGTGATCACCCTCAAGCATAACCAACAACTCACCATCAAACACACAATCAATATTTCCTGCCAGTCCAGCGAATTCTTTCTCCAGATTACCCAAGAGATGAATCTGTTTACCATTTCGGCTACGGAATTCTACCTTACCATCACGAACAATGGCATTGAATCGCATACCATCCATCTTCATCTGAGCATAGGCTGGGAACTTAATCTTGTCAACTAACTTCTGTTCAAATGGACTGCATAACATGCAGGGATACTCAGCAATCAATCCACTCCAAACTTTATTGGCAGTGGATACATCAACACCACATTTCAGATCTTTCTGAATGATTCGTTCGATAACTTTAGCATCATCTGGTGATAAAGATGCGAGCAACATACGAAGATATTCGATTGCTGCATTACCTGTAACAGTGCGAGAAGATAAATCATAAAGTGCTCCAAGTACATTCTCCAAAGAGGTTTGTTTAGAATCAGTAACATACTGAGGGATCTTACGCTGATAGAATTGCGTAAATGGGTCGAGAGCCAGACGAATGACCTCACGCAGAGTTTCGTTATCGCTCTGTGCGTTTAATTGGTCGATCTTGAAATTGCGTGAGGCATTCGCAGCTAGACTATCAAGAAATTTGTTTATGTTCATTCACAACTCCATCAATATGTTTACATTTACCGTGATATTTAAAACCAATACATGTGCATGACATTCCATTGTCTGTTTCTTCTACATAATACACATGGTCTTTACTACCATTAATCTTCCATCGTTTGGCATTTGATTTGTCTTCATAACGCTGGAGGATTTTGAATTTGCGATAACGAGTATCGAATCTTAGTGGATTCTTAAACTTCATGAAGTCTTTCGGATTGTTCCACTTGAAATATCCAATGATTTTATCCATTGAATCATTCATTAGATATGTATGGTTTGGTTGAAAGTCTGTAGACCAGACAGTGATTTCTTTAGCAAGAATCATGCAGCATCCTTGAAGTAACCATAGGGCAGACCATTAAGGAAACAGAAATATTCCCAGTCGCCATCTGCTTGACTGGCATCCATAATCCAGCGAAGTGCAGTGGCACGATCTTTCGCACCCATGCAGATGGTATTGGTGACATGCTGTTCAAACTTAGCAGTGGCTTCTGCTTCTGCTTTCTTCTCTTCAGCGAATACAACTTCAGCCTGTTTGCTGAGTGAGTCCAACTCTTGCTCGAGTTCTTGCTCAGTCATTGCATCGTAGTTCATCCAGCGAGGACGCACACCATGAACATCTTTATAAAAGTCATAGTGGGTTGCAGCTAACTGTTCTTTACGACTCAATTCTTCCCAAGATTTCATCACATTCTCCATCATAATATAACTATTATACACTAACTCGCAATTAAAGACAACTATTAAATTGCAAGACTTTTGCGTGGGAATCCATTTGCAAACCCACCAGTGCCAGACACAAAGCCACGAGATGACTTTGCAGACATCTTGGACTTAGGTGCACGACGCTTCTTCTCGTCAACTTGAATCACACCACCTTTACGCAAGAATGCTTTCAATGCCTTCTCACCTTCAGCACGGATCTCTGCTTTGGTTTGCATAGAACGATTGTAAATCACAGCAACAACTTTTTTGTTTTTCATAATATAGTTCCTTTTAGTTAAAAGACACAGAGCCAAAACCGATGCGATCTACAAATTTTGCAGTTCCATCTTCACGAACAACCACATCACCAACAGAAACAGAGTGCATGCGATCGTGACGAGTAATATTTTTTTCTGGACCAATATTACCGATTTCAAAAACCTGTCCAAAATTTTCTGCTTCGATCGTAGCAACTTTCTTGAAATATTCTTTTGCTTCAAGGATCGACTCAGCAGTCGGTTTCCAAGTCACATTCAAATACTTTTCATAGAAAACAGGACGCTGACTCTCAGAAGAATTCACTTCATCAATCATTGAGTCGCTAAGCACAAACTGGTAAACATCGTATTTCATCTTATCACCTTTCTTCATCATAATATAACTATTATGCCCTAAGTTGCAATTAAAGACAACAACTAAATGCAAAAAACCCTACTGAAAGTAGGGTTATTCTAGCCCTGTCTCTACAGGGTCTCTCGTCTCTAGTAAGTTAGTGCTTACTTACTTAAGAGCCGATGCTGAGGCTATTTGGATACCAGAGCCAAAAAGTCGGCTATATTCGTTGACTAGTTGAGTGTCGGGTTCAGCGTCTGATGCGATGGCAGTTCTGTGTAGATCAATGTTTCCTGTCGCATAAGGCATGTATGGTGCGAGTCCAACTCCAACACCTTGCTCAGTTCTTTGCATTACGATTGATGCTGGTTTCTTTAATTCAATGTGGCGATCAAAATGATTAAAAATCTGTGCAATAAGTTCTTCACCACTGATCAATTTAAATACTCTAATGTCGTTCATTCTATTCCTCTATAACAAGTTGTTCAATAAAATCTGCAGCATGATTTTGGTCAGTGAAGAATTTAATTAGCAATCTTTCCAACTCATAACAATGCTGTGCAATTACCATTATCTGTCTGTTCTTAAACACAGATATTTTTAAGATCCATTCGCCACGACGAACTGTGACAAATGAAATCATGTTGGGTGATAGTTTTGCTCTCATCATAGAAAGTATTTAGGGAATCCGAAGACTCCCTAAAGTTTCTACGACTTGGCTGGTTTAGGTTGTTTACCGTTTACCCAATCCCAATCATCATCTGTCATTGGGATCCAGTTGGTCATTTGCATTCCCCATAAGCAGCCATTAACTTCTGGGCTTCCTTATGTTTACCATTTCTGGCGAGGTCTGCTGCAGCTTTTGCGTAACCTAAACCCTTTAAACAGATATAAACTTTGCGGAAAAATGATTTCATCACTTCTCCTCATTCAATAACTGTTTCTCACCTGTTGACTTAACTGCGATCTTCTTTGGTTTCTTTGCTTCTGGAATCAAACGCTCCAAAGCAATCTTAAGCATACCATTAAAAATCTCGGCATCTCTAACTTCAACTTCATCATTTAATGCGAATGAACGAGTGAAAGCACGATTAGCGATACCTTTGAACAAGAAACTATCCTCTTGTTCTTCAGTTTTAATATTACCACGAACAACTAATTTGCCACCATCAATTTCAATATCAATATCTTGCTGAGCAAAACCTGCGACAGCAATCTCAATTGTGTAGTGAGTGTCATCATGTTTCTTGATATTGTATGGAGGATAGTTAGGAATATTTTTAGTGACATCTTCGTGCAACTTTTGCAGACGAGCGAACTGGTCATCAAAGCCAACAAAGAATTTATCCATGTCTTTAGTTCCCCACAGTGTAGGGATAAAATTGTTTGTCATGGGATCTCCTTACTTAACTACAATAGCTGTGAAGAAATCATTAGTAGATTTCGCTACAGTTTTTGCAAAAGATGCTTGTGCATCAATATAAGTTTGGAGTTGTTTTGCGATCTTTTCGTCTTTGACAAAAGTCTTAACGAATTGAGTCTTTGCACCAGAGATGGTGTCGATGGATGTGTTTACTGCTTGTAACATATAGTTCTCCTATTAAGCGAGATTAAATAAAAACTCTACCCCAAATGGGCATAGAGGG
>Ga0247723_1000107_pt1 | contig 51271 bp, 51 predicted proteins | sample MSEWelMarce5H_FC_FD_189079 | JGI IMG/M metagenome (GOLD analysis project Ga0247723, IMG submission 189079) | Subsurface sediment microbial communities from gas well in West Virginia, United States - MSEEL Well Study Marcellus 5H_FC | ecosystem: Environmental > Terrestrial > Deep subsurface >...
CAGATATTCATAAACTGGCATTGTATAAATATACTATATATACCTGTCATTGTCAATATGAAAATGCTACAATATATAGTATGAAATCATTTTACCACTTGCATGTTAGTAGAACAAACGGAAGATTCTTCCACAGGTATATACTAAAGGATATTCTTCAGGCATCAAAATCGGAAGACACAAAGTTCTTGATCCCAGAGGTGGTACCAGAAAGTTGGACACATCATGGGTGGAATAATCTGATATCCGATGACACGTACATAATATGTGCACTAAGGGACCCAGTAGAAGCAATAGTAAGCTACAACCTAGCTTTTAGCGCAATTGTAAATAAAGAGGATTTTTTTAATAGGATTGATTTAGTGACTAATATTCAGTCTAGGAGCTTTATAGAGTGGAAAAATAATAAAGTTGATCCTCACGAAGATGTTGAGCTGAATAAAGACTTAATACTATCAAGACTGAATAGGGTAAACCTTTTAATAGACTCAAAAGATATTAACATAAACACTTACAATAAGATAAAGAGAAAAATTGCTGATGACCTTGGTTTTAGCGATGTTAAATATTTTGATGACCTAGAAGACACGAATCAGTTTATGTCTTATGGAGTTAAAGAATTTTGTAAGTCTTTAACTGAAGATGAGATAAACAGAATAAAGGAAGTAAACTCTATGGATGTAGAGCTGTACGAGGCTGCTAAGAGCTTGTTCTTCCCCATTTAATTTTGTTCCATCCACGCTCATGTGCGTAGTAAATAAATACTTTAACTACCGTTTCCCAAAAAGCTATGGCTCCTGAAAGTGTAGCATTTCCTGTTATAACATAAGCAACAACAAATGAAGATAGGGTTCCCCAGATACGATAACTGAGCGCTTTGGCAAAAGATCTGGATTTAGTTACTTGCATCTTTATCTTCCTTCTTAAACATTGCTGCTACCATTCGGTCTTCAGCATCATTCATTGCTTGTCCTGATTTTTCTAATTGTTTAAATACCCAATTGCTTGCGTTTTTCAGTAGCCGATATAGCATGAATGTCTGCCCCCAAATCTAATTGCTCAATCTTATATCCAACATCACGACCATAGACAATGTTGGTAATGTTAGGCAGTCTTAGCACTAATGCGCCATCCATAAATTCATCTTTGGCAATATATTCCTTTACCTGATCAAACTTAAGTGGGTCTTTTTCACTTGTATTATATGTATTACGAACTCCAAGAAGAACTTGATCTGTTCTCTTTCCCGCCTCTTTATAAAGTGCGTGGTGTCCTTCGTGCCAAGGCTGATATCTTCCAAGCATCAATGTTGTTGGTGCAGACCAATCATGTAGATTAAAATACTTAATGATTACTGTTGCCTTTTGATTAGCGTCTAGTCTATGGTCTTCAAATGTTGCATCAAAAATTTCAGGACGCTCAAACATCTTATTTGTATCTTCGAATCTTCCTTCTTCTATTGTATCCATGAAGATAAGAATATCTGGGTTACCAAATGCTGAGCGAGTTAATTCTGTGGGACAAACAAAGTCGACTACTACTGGTGCTACTCCTTGCTTGGCAATTAATCTTGCCATCTCTCCCATGCGTCTTGCTTGCTCTATTCTATCTTCAGCACTAAAGCCTAGATCAGAATTTACTGTTGAACGAACTTCATCTGCATTTAAATGAATTGCATTGATGCGTTCCTTTAATGCTTTGGCAAGCTCAGTCTTACCAGAGCCTGGTAGACCAATTATTTGAATAATCATTTTAATCTTTCTGTTAAGTGGGCAGTTTTAGGACATACCCAGGTCTCACCGTTATTTAATTTTTAGAATTTTTGGTTGTTTTTCTTTTGGTAGATTTCTAACCACACGGATATGCAACATACCATCCTTTAGCTCTACACTAGAAACTTCCATGTATTCACTTAATTCAAAGATTCTTGTGAACTTACGTGCAGCGATTCCCTTATGGACAACTTCTGCATCTGTTACTTCTGTAATTTCACCTGTAATCCAAAGACTTCCGTCTTCAATTGATACAGTCAGATCTTCTCTTGTGAATCCAGCAACTGCCAGCGTTAGCTGATAGTTATCTTCGTCTAGCTTTAGCAAATCATATGGCGGGAATGCCGTATTGTTTACCTTACTAAGACTATTGAAACGCTCCAACTCTCTGTTGAAGCCAATAAAAAATGGATCCTTGAATAGATCCATAGCAAATTGTGTTACCATTTTATTCTCCTTTTAAGCAAGTAATATGGTCACCCCCATTTGGCAGGTGACCATACTATTATACCATTCGGTTGACTAAGACTGCAACTACTTTTTTGCTTTTGCTCTAGCCTTTGCTAATGCTTCAAAGTCTTTTACTTTGGTGTCTCCAAGATATCCCCAAGCATATCCGTCTTGAATCATCTGATCATTAATTGATACTGTTTGATCGTCTATAAATATCCATCCAAGAATTCTTCCGTATTTTTCTGAGGAGTCCATCTTTTCTGTTTTAATTTTTACAGACTTGGCATCTTTTAGTTTATACTTCAAGTACTCTTTAGCTTCAAGCCCAAGCTTTTTTTCCGCCAGATCTTTTGTTCTTGATTCTGGTGTGTCTATCCCAGCAAGTCTTACCCTAGATGCAAATAAAATATCAAAGCCTAGATCGATGAGGACATCAATAGTATCCCCATCGACTACACCCTCTACTTTTCTTACGTAGTACTCGTACACTACTTAATCTTCTTTGGTGCTACTTTTTTTGCCGCTGGCTTTGCTTGTGCAGCCTTCTTAACTGGTGCTGGTGCTAGTTTATTTAAAAGTGGAGCATCTTCTTCCCCAGCATAAACTGGACGGCCCCAACCTACAACAGCATTTAGTAGCTTCTTCTTGTTATCCTTGACATATGCACGAGTCTTCTCAACACACATTCCGCCGTTACGCTGATCTCCTTTTGCGGTTCCTGAAGTATTTCCTTCGATAACCTGAATTGTTCCATCGCCATTGTTCTTGATGCACAATCCAACATGCGAAATGCGATTTACACCATCATCTGGGAAATCAAAATAAATCCAATCTCCAGCCTGTGGGTCATCATTACGTGCATCTGACCAGCGGCCTTCCTTCTTAAATTGATCTGACGCTGCTACAGTCGATGCTGACTTTGGGAACTTTGCGACCCCCGCAGTATATGCACACCAAGAAACGAACGATTGGCACCATGGTTGGAAATTAACTTTCATCCATGCACCATACTTTGTTTCGTTATCTTTTGGACCTTCAATTGTTCCAATTTCTTTTTTTGCAACCTCGATGATTGCCTCTAAACTTCCTTTTGTTGCCATTTTGTTCCCCTATCTTGTTGTTAAGTTGCTAATACTATCCTAGTATACCAAAAAATTATTTAACGTTGCTGTATATGTGCTCAAGTATTTGAGTATAGTATTGTGGCTTTAGGTGATCATTTAAGAAATAGGTTATAGGGGTTTTGGGCTGCATCCATGGCTCTATCATGTCGGTACCAAGTATATCGGATATGCTTACTGGCTTATCCAACCCTCTTTCTAAGCATTGCTTACGCAGCTCTGAAACAAATTTGAGCTGAAATTCGTGCCTATCTTCAAACTCTATCGCTGGGTCCGTGTGGTTGAATCTGAACCTGCTGGTAACTATGCATATGAACTGAGGCATCGGCTCAATAAATATAACCCTAGCCTTATTAAATTTACTTGTAGCGTTATCTATGTAGGTCCTTACTACATTCTCTACGTCTACATAGTTATTTAGACCAGTTTGTGGTAGCCAATTCCTTACATCAATATATCCAAACCATGGCATGATTATTCTGCCTTCTTCATTCCAATCGCTTAACATTTCTTTTTGAGTTCCGCTTGCAAAATTTTCAAAATCAAAATGTAATGCAGATCTTCCTGGGTGGCAAGATATATAAAAATTCAATGACTTATTTTTATATGTTACAAGTGAGTCTTCCATCCATACATTGTTACCAAGCTTATCTATATATTTTGTTCGGTATTGATGGTCAGAGTCTTGTGTCGTGTCGTCTGACGAATTTTTTTGTAAAAAATTACCTAATCCAAAAGATAGCTTTGCTGAATGAGAATCCCCAATTATTAATATTTTTCTAGTCATAACTTATATTCTATCATATGTGTCCCCAGATGGTATCGAACCATCGACCCGCAGATTAAAAGTCTGCTGCTCTACCAGCTGAGCTATAGGAACTTTTGGGCAGTTTAGCCTCATGCCAAGGAGATTTTTTTATGCGCTAAGTATTTTTGCTATAGCATTAATTGTTGCTGCAATTCTTCCGATATCACGCAACTGCTCATATGTATAGCCTTCGTTTCTAAGGACATCAAAATGTCCAGATACGCAGTAATCACACTTTCCAATGATAGACGCTGCTAAGGAATATGATTCAAACTTTGCCTTAGTTGTTCCACCATGAGAACCCATTATATTCATTCTGAGCTGACCATTGATTCTCTTAAACTCTTCATCGTGCGACTTTCTTGAATATGGGTACCACACATTGTTCTGTGCCATAATTGCACCAGCGCCAAGTGCTGCATCTCTTTCTACGTCATTTGTTGAGTATCCTACAAGAAATGCAAGCAGCTTAGAGTTACCAGTTGCAAATGCAGAAGCAATTGATAAATACAATGCGTAGTCAGGATCAATCTCTGATCTATTTACTACTGCATCAAGATTTAGCTTAATGTCTTTTGCATACTCAGGAATTGATTCTTTTAGTTGATCTACCCATGTCATAGAGTTTCTCCTCCAAGAGGTCTGTTGCAAGCACAAAGCTCACCAGTCTGCAGTGCGTCAAGTACTCGAAGAGCTTCGTCTGCGTTTCTTCCGACATCCAAGTTGTTGCATGTAACATGCTGGATAATGTTGTCTGGATCTACAATAAATGTTGCACGATAAGCAACACCAGATGGGTGATGCACTCCAAGATCATTTGCAAGCTGATGAGCTGTATCTGCGAATGACCATGAGTTTGTCTTCTTTAGATCTTCGTGTGCATTTCTCCAAGCAATCTTGCAGAATTCGTTGTCTACCGAACCAGTCATAAGAACGGTGTCTCTATCGTTAAAGTCATTTACTAATGCATCATAAGCAACAATTTCTGTTGGGCATACAAAAGTAAAGTCTTTTGGATAAAAAGCAATAATCTTCCATTTGCCTGGAAAAGAGTCTTGCGTAATTGTTTCAAAAGAACTGTCCTCGTAAGACAGTGCTCCAGGTTTAACTCCAGTAACGGCAAAATTACCGAGCTTATCTCCTACAGTTTTCATTTTTCTCCTTATATATAAGTGGGAAAATCCCGCACCCCTGGCTGGAATCGAACCAGCGACCAACAGATTAGAAGTCTGTTGCTCTTCCGCTGAGCTACAGAGGTGTGTGCCAGGTAGGACTTGAACCTACGATTACCGAATTATGAGTTCGGGGCTTTAACCAACTAAGCTACTGGCACCAGTTAGTATAGTATAACTATAATATGCCTGCCAGTCAATAGCATCTTTATGGTCATTTAATAAAGGTTGACCTTTTATATTTAAGCTTGTATTTAATAAAACTGGTACGCCTGTCTTTAAATAGAATTTGTTTATTGCTCTATAAAGACCAGGATGCTGGTCCCTTGTAACAGTCTGGACTCTTGATGTGCCATCAGCATGCACGACTGAAGGGATTTTATCTGGTTGTAAACACTTTACAGTGTACTGCATATATGGGCTCTCAAAATCCATATCAAACCATTTATGTGCGTGATCCGCAAGAACAACTGGTGCGAATGGTCTAAACAACTCTCTTTGTTTAATTAAATTTACTTTGTCTTTAATGTTTGGATCTCTTGGATCTGCAAGTATGCTCCTGTTTCCGAGTGCTCTTGGACCATATTCAGCCTTTCCTGTTGCTACAGCAACGATGCCGTCCTTTAATATTCCATCAACAATTTCTTGTACTGGATACTTGCCACCCATATCGTATCCCAAGTAGGGGCCTTTCCATTCTATATGTTTGCCATACAGCGCTGTTGCAGCTCCCAGTGAGCTCCCAGCATCTCCTGGGTTTGGCATAATCCAAATCATGTCAAATATCTTCCATAGAAGTGTATTTGCAGAAGAGTTAAGAGCACATCCGCCCATAAATACTAGATTATTTTTTCCACTGATGGACTTTGCCATACGCATAAATTGATTAAGTCTTTGTTCATATACCATTTGAACTGCTGCTGCAATATCAAACCTATCTTGATCTGAAATTGCCATACCCCAGTCATTAATTCCCTGATGAAAGCTATACTTTTGTTTATCGTATGAAGGGAAATATTCATCAACCTCTTTATAATACCTTTTCCAATCTCCATAGGCAGCCATTCCCATCATAATATACTCTTCTTGATTTGGCATTAGGCCGATGAGCTTAGTAAATGCTGAATAGAATAATCCAAAGCTAATAGGATAGTTTTGTTTATACTTGAGCCTAATCTTGTCTCCTTCTCCAACCCAAATTGTGGAGGTATTATACTCACCAATTGCATCTAAAACAACTATGCATGCATCATTGAATGAGCTTGTGTAATATCCTGCAGCGGCATGTGAATAATGGTGGCTAAATGATTTTCTAGGTATCCCATCTAAATTAAATCTGGGCTTCCAGTCCCCAGAACCACCCTTTAAAAATAGCCTAGAGGCCTTTAGAAGGGGTTTCTCGTAGTAAGCTATGTGATCAGGTCTGCCATACTGCAAAGCGTCACTAACTAAACTATCGTTTATATACCAATCATTTTTTTGCTTGCTGTACCTTTCAGAATGTCCAGCAAACAATATCTCTCCGTCTTTAATTAAAGATACTGAGGCATCGTGAGATGTTTCATTAACTCCCAATATTATAGTCATTAATTTCCTTTACAAAAAATTCTGCCCAGTGTATATGTTTATGCACTCCAGAGTGCCCATTTAAAGTTGCTGTCCTTGATATCTTAACATCTAAAGATATATCAAATCCAAGTCTGTGCTCTTCACGATATTCTTCATGACATAAAAATTCTGTGGTGCACTCAGTACCTTTCCTGTGAAATCTATTACAAAGTACATCTTTTCCAAGATCTTCGACTCTTTGATGCCATTCAGTCTCATTAAAATTGAAATAGTTTCTAAAATAACCCTTGTCTTTATTGTTGTTAAGCCATATATTTTGTCCAGTTAACCATGTTGTCCATATTAATTTAATATTGTTTGTATTGCAATAGGCCTCAAGCATTTTGATGTACTGTATTGAAAGCATAAGACCCATTTCCAGAGGCATTATCTCTTCTGCAACAACTGGTGTTTTTAAATATTTTGGCCTTCCCTCATATGTTGGTTGTGGACACACCCCATATGTTATAACTTCTTCATCTTGATCTAAGGTAGGTACGGGGCCATTAATTCTATATTCTTTTTGTGGCCTCATTTGATAAGACCTAGATGCAATTTCCATTCTTATAAAATCTGGAAATAAGCACAGAACAATCTTTGGATTTCCAAATTTTTTTACGTACTCAAAAAAACAATTTATTTCAAAAGGAACACCTTTACCGCTTGACCCAAGATTATGCAAAGTCATATTGGTTTTTTTAGAAACAAAATCAGACCAGCTAGATCCTGGTGGGACACCTTCACCGTATGTGTAAGAGCATCCCAGTGCTACTATTTCTGCAGCCTCAGTAAATTCTGGTCCTGCAAAACCAAGAGAGTTTGAGTATACTCCTTTTCTAGCCCCTTTTAGTCCTCCAACTAGTCCTTGAGTAGCATACTTCCAGTTAGACGTTTCATGAGCTGGGTGGTATATTGAGGTGTTCATTTCTTTTGCCATGACAAGATCTCCTTTTTAAAATCTTCAGCTATGTGGATATTTCTGTGTAATCCAAAATGTGGTGTAGGTGCAGTATTTGCATCTTTAGAGTAATAAAAATTTTTAAGCTCTGACTGATCAAGGTGACAATCTTTTTTATAAACCTCTTTCATTCCATTATCTTTATCAAAATGCCAATCATTCATTCCTAGGCTAATGTAGTTTTTAAACTCGGTGAGTTCTATATTTTGATCTAGCCAATGTGATTCCGAATCTGACCATGTCCCCCAAAACAATTTAATGTTATTTGTATTACAGTACATCTCAAGCATTTTAATATACTGTACAGATATATCAAAAGACAGTTCAGACGGGATGGTGTCTTCAGCAATAAAAATACCTTTACCTGTATTAAATTTATTTTTTTGATTCCATATCCCGTATCTTATTATTTTGTCATCTTTGAGATCGTGCTTTGGAAAGTGGTTATATCTTGGGTACATATGAGATGTCTTTGAAGACACCTCTATTCTTGTAAATTCTGGAAATAGGCAGACCAATACTTTTGGATTGCCAAACTTGTTTGCATAAGAAAAGAATTTATTTATGTTCCACATTACAGATTTTCCACACCCAGCAAGATTATGTACTGACATATCTAAATCTTTTGCCAGCAAATCTGGCCAAGCATCACCAGGTTCAACCCCTAAACCAAATGTCATTGAGCATCCAAGAGAAACAATATCAGCACATGAATTAATTTCTCCTGTCCTGTAACCATACTTGTTGCACTCCTCAGACCAATCAGATATTTGTGATTCTATTGGGTAAGATGATTCATACCAAAGGTCATCTGAATTTAATTTCATTAGTATATAAACCTATCCTTTTTTCTATTTTTTCTTTTTTTAAAAAATCTAAAAGGTTTTAGCAGATAGTATTTTATTTTTATCATTGCTTCAGGCTTCCCTCTACTAGTTCCTGTACGTACTCGGAAAAATGTTTTCTAATAGACCCCATTGGTCTTGATCCATATGAATCCCATATTCTTTTATACTCTAATACATTTGCAAATGTTGTTGGGCATACCACTATTCCATTGTACTCTCTTAATACAGTTGGAAGTGGCACATGCTTGCTACAGCACTTGCAATCTTTTGCTCTATCCTGATATTCGCTCATATTATCTGCATCCTGTCCATTGCTTCTCTTAAATCTTCAGGCATTCTTGGTGCCCTAATCATATTATAAGATGTCGTATCTGGGTCATCTTTGGCCCCAAAATCATTGTCGTAATTCATAGATTCGTATGTATGAATATTAATTTCTTGATTACCGTCAAACCTGGTTCTGCTGATAGAATTAAATATAGCGCCACAAGTAGCGTCTGCCAAGTCTTTAGAGCCTTTTCTAGGGTGGTCAACCTTATCTCTCATAATTCTGAGCTGGCACAGCTCGTCTATAAGTAGCGGTATGTGGGGGCCAATTAATCTTTCTTCAGCAACAACCATTGCCATATCGTCATAATGTTTTTTTGCAACCGACAAAATCTCTGTGTTAATTCCGTATTGCTTTAGTTGCTGCATCATATCGTGGGAGTTCCATCTATCAAATGTGCATATCGCAATATTAAATCCTCTTGTTTTAAGGGAAAGAATATAGTCTTTAACTTCTGTGAAGTCTACGGATTTATCTGGTGTTGGGGTCCAATATCTAACTGCATCAACCTCTACAATTGGAGCGGGCTGTGAGTAGGTGTCTGTGACTTTTACGTTAACCCACTTATTAATATGAGCCATTGTTACTGCACAATGGTCATGCTTTTGAGCTAAGTCTACGTGTATGTAGTATTTCTTATCTGGGTCTGGAAGGAACCACTCCTCTAGTCTTCCAAAATTGTCTACAGCTATCTGACCAACATTGAAAGCTTTCTCTACCTTTTCTCTTGACTTAAAGAATGCGTCAACTGCGTCTGGTGGCATGCAAGCAAATCTAGATAGGGCATCTGTTGGGTTTGTATAAAATGCAGTTTTAAAATCATCAATTTTTCTTACTGGGTTTATTTCCCATGTTGGCCTTTTTATTGCATAAACTTTTGGAATCTTATAAGATATTATATGATCTTCTTCCCATTGTATTTCAAACTCATTGCCCTCTGTTCCGTCTGGGAGTTCTTCATACATCTTAAATTTATGGTCTCTAATTACTGTTTCTTTTTCTCCAATGACAGCATCATATCTTTGCTGAATATAGTCGTTCTTAAATCTTGGAAAAGAAAGCAATATGACTTTACCAAAGTCTGGGAATCTTGAGTCTACGGATGCCCTATACATGTCGTACACTGCGCTACCTGTTTTTGCCTGATCGTGGCCAGTTGTATTTTCAATTGCAAAACCAGAAATCTCATCTAGGATTACAACAAGAACGTTATAACCTTCCCATGCTTCTCTTTCTGAGTGACCTGAGTGTACTGTGATTGCTTTTTGAAACTGTATCTCGGATGCTTTGGCGTAGTACTTTCCTATAAACCAAGGAGATTTATCTATTCTGCTTCTAAATCCTTTAAAGAAAACATTGCTTGCCTGCTGGGAGTTGATTGCAATATTAATGATATCAATTGAATCGCCAGGTGGCTTTCCATAATATGTTGCTGGGTCTTTTAGGCACAATAGCAAATATACTATATACGCAACTGCAATTGTTGAACAGTAGTCTTTGCCAGACCCTTTTCCTAGCTGCGCTACAACTTCATTTGCCGTTTGCTTAAATCTAATTGATCCTTCTTCTTCACCAAATAATTTTTTTAATGTTGACTCTTTATATATCTGCGAGCTTTTTTCTATGAGTGTGTACTGATAATCTGATAATGGTGGAAGCCCAAGGTAATTTGGGTCATTGACAAATGTTCTTAGGTCTACTGGCTTTTCTTCAAACTCTTCTCCATCTAATATATCAATTAGGTCTGAAAAATCAAACGACATCTGCTACCCCCTAAGATTTTCTAGTGGCGTCTTTCTAAAGCTATGTCCTTTAGGAACCTTAACAAATTTAAAAAAATGTCCTACAGAAAAATATCTGACATCGCTTAGTATTTCTTTAACTCCATGTTTACATTTTTCTTCTGCGCTATGAACGACTAGATCGCCTTTAGATGGTTTGTACTCTAAATTATTTTGTTCTGGGTAGAAAACTTCTCCGCCATCAAAATCATTAAAATAAATTATTGTTCCGTGTGTTATCAGATCTGCTAGATCAAAATCTTCTCCTTCGACATACTTTTCCGATGCCTCAACAACATCTTGAAATTGATATATGTCTGCGTGTGGCCTTCTGGATGCACCTTTTAAAAGCTTTGACGCTCTTCCTCCAGGGGTAGCATAGTATCCTTCATCCATTAAGGCGCCTATTCTTTTTTTAACGGCCCTTATTGATTCGGTTTGTTTATTACTAGCAAAATAATCTTTTGCTGTTGCCAAAAAAGGTGCCTCCCAAGAATCTTCTGACAGGCTAAGTATATCTTTCATTATTGATTCGCACTCTTCGTCCGACATAAAATTTTTATATACAAATATGTTTTCGCCTATCTCCGTAAAACCATCTTTATTGAACATTGGTTATAACCTCTACCTCATCTACATTAATTGATTCGACAACACCAGTTATTTGAGATAAGCGTTTTGCTACATCCATCTTACACTTAGGGCACCCAGCAGTAACTTCCTTAAGAATTCCAACCAAAAGCTCCTGCTTTCTTTCTGTTTCTGCAATTTGGGATGCAATTTGTGAATTCTCTAAAACTCCAACAGACTGAAGCATCGCTATTCTTTTTGTCTCTATATCTGCAATTAGCTTAAGAGATGCTGCTTTTATATTTAACTGACCCTGGGTATCTGCGTCCTCTACTGTCTTCCAGGCTTCTTTAATTAACATTGCATAGTGCTGGTCTGCGCCAGAGATTGCTTCTCTTGCCCTATCACGCATATTCATATCATTATGGACCACAGACTTCCATTCGTCTACATATTCCAAAACTTCTTTTCTAGAGAATCCTGTTAGTGTAGCTATCTGGGTTGCTGAATTTCCTTTTAAAAGTTCTTCTACAACCTTATTCATGCGATCAAAATGCACTGCTGGCTCTAATTCTGTCATAATATAAATTATACCATGTTTTAGTTGACTAAGACTTATTGGCTATTTTAAGAAGAATTAAATATCCAATTAAATCATCAATATCGTTATCTCCTGGGAAGGCTTTGTCGTTTTGAATTCTATTTAGTTTGTCGTCAATACGTACACGGATCTGCTCTTTTGAATCCGCCTTTGAAAATATACGAATGGGATCTAGCGCTGAGTTTCCATATGATATATTCTTTTTAATTAGCATCTCTGCTGTCTCTAGACACTCTACAATAATTTTATGTCCTGATGGAGCTTCTGTTGCAATTAGCTGAAGGTCAGTTATCCAAGCCTGATATCCGCCGTCTTTATTTGGGTAACCTGTCATTTTTTTCTTAACAATCCAAACTCTTGTAAATATCTCTGTATAGTCATAGCAGAGACACCGCACTCTTTACCTATTTCTGTAACTGTTTTCTTTTGTACAACGTATCTTCTGTACAGCCAATCTTTACTTTGATACAGCTTCATCGTTTAGTTAGCACCTGATTGCTGTAGTGTGCTATTCCAAAACTATCTGCCACATCAAAATCTGAGATCTCTAATCCATACTTCTTATTAAAATAATCTGCTGTTCTTTGCTTTCTCATATTGCGTAATTGATTTTTATACCAAGAGTCAGCATAACCTGGGTTTGCCAGCCTTATTGCAGACTTCTCATCTTTTGTAGGATTCTTGTTGCCAATATAAGATTGCCAAGCTGACGGACTAATTGTAATTACTTTAGCTCCAGTCGACATAAGTTCAGCAATAACAACTCCGTAAACATAAGACAATTTTATCACAGCATCTGGGGATCTGACAAGTATCGCTCCTTCTACAACTATGTAATCACTCTTAAGTTCATCTAACATCATTGACATTTTGTTTTTTGCATCGTAAATTTTTTCGTATATGTCTTCACCAACTAAATTTATCTTACCCCATTTTAAAGGTATATCATTTTCCATTAAACAAAAAGCAATAGAATTGGTAGATGCATCTATACCGAGAACTCTATAAGCTTTAGTCTTTACAAGGCTAGCTAATTTCATCAACTATCCCCTGCAACAGATTCTTTAATTTAACATTTGATTTTTTAAGACATGATGAGCAAATATCATCTGAGTTGTACCTGCTTAATTGAGACTTACATTTTTTACAAAGCCTTACGGCACCCTTTTTGATAGCCTTCTTTTCATAGTATTTCTCCATGATTCTTTTGTTTGTAGCAATTCGGCAACACTCATCAGTACAATACTTTTGATTGTGCGTCTTGGCATCAAAATCTTTAGCGCATTCTGTATTGGCACAAATCATATTTTAGGCACCTTATATAAATCTATCTCAACCGTTCCGACTGGCCCAGACTTGTCGTAGCAAGCTTTTTTAACTGGGCAATAGGTGCAAGGCATCTTAGACTTTGTAGATCCCGCTGGTCTTACTGGGAGGTCTCCATTTTGAAAGTTATCCCATACCTGCTCCATCCATGCAAAAGCTTCTTCAATTATTGCTTTGTTCTTTTCATTCATTGAGATTGGAATAATTAATATCTCTTGGGTGTTCTTATTTTCATATAGAAAAAACCCCTCTTTGGCATTCTTTAACTTCATATAGGTTAATAGCTGAAGCATGTGGTTTGCTGATGACTTCATCTCTGATTGTCTAGTGTCCCAAACCTCTTGCTTTGCCGTTTTAATTTCACCAATTACAGTTTCGCCATCATACTCCATAATTAGATCTATAAATCCTCTAATAGGTGGATACTCATTAACAATCTCTTCCTCCTCAGCTTTCCACTCAGGCATTGTACTGATGAGCTTTTGGAGTCTTTCGTGAGCCTGTGTACCCTGAGCCATGTTTGCAACTGCTACGGCATCATTATCATCAATAAATACAGCACCAGAAAAAGCCATGTACCAATATCTTGGGCATGTTCCATGACCGTATCCAATGGAGCTTGGGCTAAAAGACTTCTTGGTCATCTCTCCATCTGCTCTTTTGGTATTACGATAAGACTCATCAAGCAATGCAGCAAATTTTTCTGGGTCAAAGAATTTTCCAGTGTGCTTTTTAAATTTAAGGTTCTTTACAATATCTCTAGCCATTTATGAGTTGTACCTAACGACATACTTAAGTGCATCTACAAGTTTGTCTATGGACTCCTTTACTGAGTAATATACGTTCTTCTTATTGTTATTTACTGTTCCCGCTTTATCTTTAGCAATAGTTGAATAGACAGAAGACATCACTGCAAACTTGGTAGACATTGCTTGAAGCTCCATTATGAGCGTTGGGGCCTTTGATGAAGGTACATCTGGCGTCATTAATAGCTTAACAACGATAGCCAATGCCTTATCTAGGTGCTCATCTTGCATATATTCATGCAGATCGTTGAACTCTGTTATATCACTAATTAATTGTAGTGTGTTCTTATCTTCCGCCATCTTTAATCCTTTTATCTAATTTGTCAATGAATAATCCAAGCGGATACCCAACAGTAAATCCTAGCATTAATCCTAATAAAAAGATAGTCACTTGTTGTCCTCCATATACGTAACATGCATTTTTACATTATCAGACTCATGATAACCTAAACTATTTCCCTTTTCATCAATAGCTTTTTTATACATCTTCAGTCTCGGCTTTCCAGCCAGAACAGCCTCTTGAATTACATCTAAATATTCTTTTCTATCTTGAACTCTTTTATCTGGTGGATAGATCCCTGGAAAAACTTCTACGTTAGAGTCTTTAAACTGTGATATAGATATGGGAAGAACACAGGCAACATTTGTCCCAGCTGGTACGAAGTACTCCCTGTTAGCCTCATGCAGTTTCCACACAATAGGAAAGCTACCAGTAAATACTGATGTTGATAGAACTGTTGTTATAACTTCTGCGCCGTCTATAAATTCATTTGGTACTGGCATGGTTAGCATACTTACCTCTGGATCAGTTCTTAATATTAAGTTTGTATTAAAGCTAACTGTTCCTTCTCCACGGCCTGACCACACGTACTGCTTTCCTAAAATTGCTTCCGCTGGGTTTTTTCTGTCTCCGTCCCAAGAAAAAGAAATATCCTCGTCAAAATAAATTCCATAGCCTAATGAATTTGCAACTGTTATCGGTGTGCAATTGTATGTCATAGAATGCATCCAGTCACGCTTAGGGCCAAGTGGCCTTATTTTTGCTGATACCAGTCTTTCATTGTCTTTGTAACCCTCTACCTTATACATTATTTGCCTCCCAAAACTCAATAAGTTCTTCTAAAATTGCCCACTCTATAATTCCAAGCCTTACCTTTGACTCTGCTCCTATAATAATCTTTAGCGCTGGATACATATCTCTATTCACCTTAAATGTGTCAGTGCATATTTTTGACCAAACATCTTTATTAAGAGTAAATGATTTTGAAGCCTCTTTATAATCAACAAGGAACTGATTCCACTGTGCATCTCCTTTTTGATAGTCTCCCCTGCCACTATTTTTTTGAGCTTTAGCGCCGTCTCTTTTAACTTCTGATCTTTCTGACAAGTCAATCACCGACTATAACTTCTTCTGCAGAGGAAACTGTTATCATCTGTAAATCATTTGAAACATAATCGTCTTCATGCTGCTGTACTTCTTTGTCTCTGCCAGCATAACTTAGTCTATATTTAGAAACCCATTCCTCTTCGGAATCCATTCTATAATCTATGAATGATCTTAGGAAGTATCTATCGGAGCCCTCAAATCCTTTTACCGCATGATAGAAAGGCTCTGTAGATGGCATTACAACTGCATCTCCTGGCTGTGGTTTATACGTGTAGCTTTTATTTGATATAGAGTCATATGCAGAGATCTCTCCACCGCTATATTCATTGTTTAGATAAAAGTTAATTGTCAAAACATGTCTTCTTGTCTTAGCCTCATTCACTACTGGGAACTCGTCTACGTGGTATTCCATTAGTAAATTTTTATCAGAGTAATGGTTTTGCTCCTTTACGTACCTAAAATAGTCTAGGTAGAATACGTCCTGTGGCTTTTTTAAGTCCTCCCAGTTATTAATAAAACTAGGCCAGACTCCTTTGTCTTTTTCAAAATCATCAAAGTAATCTTTTCTTATAAAATTTACAATATCGCAAACATCTTTTAGATACAAGGATTCTTGTGTGTCTGTGTATTTTTTATTTAAATCAAAAACTACATCTTTTCTAAATCCCTGCTGGTACCACTGTCTCCATGGATCAAAAATAGAATCTTCTTTATCTGTTTCAAGAATCTCTATCAGCTGTTGAGAATTTTTAAAAATGTTTTTATAGACAACAATTTGAGGAGCAACAATAAGCTTATCCATTTTTATATCATCCAATCCTATGCACTGTTTCATGCCCAGAGGAGCATGTCCACTTCATTATTAAATTTTCAGCATCCCACAACCCACCATCTACATCAATATCACACTTAGAGCATGGCCTTAAACCAGGAAGGTTTTCAAATGTAGAATTGATTTCCTTTGGCTCTTCTTTATTTAAAAACTCATTAAGATTTGGCACTGATATCCTCGATTAGCTTTTTAACAACATCTGGATTATCTCTTAGATAAGATACAGCCTTTGCACGACCTTGAAGTCTTTCTCCGTTAACAGTATACCAAGCTCCACCTTTTTCAATTGCTCCAACCATCTCTGCAACATCTAAGGTCTCTCCAACTAAATCTACTCCAAGTGATTCTCCTTGATAGTAGAAGTCGTATTGTCCAGATAAGTTAGGGGGGCCGAGCTTGTTGTAATCAATAATCCAATTGACTGGTCTGCCAACCCTTTGTTCAATAATCTTGTCACCAACTTTAATGCCAGCTTTGATAGCATTAGCTTCAGCCTCAGAAGACCAAAGCTTAATGACGGTGGAAGAGAAGAACTTGACTGCCATTCCTCCTGTCGGTATGTGGGAGGCATGCATAGATCCAAACTGATTTCTCTGCTGTGAGATGAGTACCAATAGTGTGTTTTTATTTGCATAGTTTAACATTTTGACTGCGTGAGTCATATCCTTTGCTTCTGCTCCGATTTGCTTGGTGTCTTGCAAATCCTTCATTTCATTTCCATCTTTTTCAAAATAAATTGCTGGTAGGAGTGCTGATATCGAGTCTACTACAATTATGTCAACGCCAGCATCCATTAGTTTTGTTGCAACATCTACCATATCGTTAACAGTTTTTGCTGGTGAGTAAATAAGAGAAGATGAATCTACTCCAAGCATCTCTGCCCAAGCCTGATCATAGGATGCCTCTGCATCAATCCATGCACAAGTCTTTCCTTCTTTTTGCGCTAAAGCGATCATCTGTAAACAGAACGAAGACTTTCCTGCAGATTTATTGCCCCATACAAGAACTTGTCGACCATACCCAAGCCCACCCTTAAGTGCCATGTTTAATCCAATGCTAGGTGTCTTTTGCTTTTCAACTTTTACATCTTGTGCTGCTTTTACTCTTGCTCTTGTTTTTGGATCTAATCCTGCAAGGATGTCATCAATCGCTATAGTCATAGTTTATCTCTCTCTTTAATACAATTATATCATTAAAATAAATTGCCGTGAAGCTTTGGTCTATCTTTATTTTTTTCCATCTTGCTAAATAGTACTTCGTCTAGGCTGTGCTCTACAAATCCTCCGTTACGCATAGATGCATATAGATCAAGAGTTCTAATTAATATGTCAACCATCTCTTCTACAATTTGTTCAGATCCTTTATTTTTTCTAATTGCTTCAAGCACCTCAGTTACTTCAGAATGAATAAGTGCTAACTTGTTTCCAAATACGTCGAAGTTTTTTGGATTATTCCAAAATCCTTTTTCTATAGCAGTTTCATGAAGTAGAGCTGCGAGTACATCTAGACCATAGTCTGTTACGAGTATCGTTTCTCCTTTACTCGAAGTCTGTAATGAGCTGGTCGTTATCTGTCCCTGATTCATTTTTTCCTTTTAAAGCAAATGTAAATGTTTGATCATCTGAATTGTAATCAACTTTTAGCTCTTGATCTTCTGTGGCGGCATTCATGAATAAATCCGTAGACACAGTTATTGTTCCAAGAGTTTCTAACGCAGCAATTAGAATTTTTGGCACACTGAGTGCTCCGAATACATCTTCTGCTGTACTTACCTTAATCTGTTCTGTCATTTTATCTCCTTGATATTTAAAGTTCCATCATCTAGTTTTGACAATGTAACCTTGCACTTCATACCTTCACGCATTTTTGCTAAGGTCATTTTATACATCGCTGGGAAAGCGATGGCTCTTGTTAAGTTTTTATCTTTATCCGACAAGACTATGTGGCTCATCTGCTTGCCAGCCTTAGTCGTATATGGCGTAAAGTTTACCACAATGTACTCGTCTTCTTCAAGATCATATTGCTTCCTATATAGATAGTCTACAAACAAATCATTTGAGTCTGGATTGATTTCTGATACCTTTATGTACCTTGATATTCTGTTGTCTCCGACCAAAATAAAATACATTTGACCTGTTTCAATTTGTGTTTGCTCGGTATGGAATAATCCAACGGAACCAGTTTCATCTACAAGCTCTACTCTAGCCCACCCATTTCCACGCTTGATTGACTTCACCATTCCAAACATTACAAATGAACCAAGGTCATCAAACTCTTCAATTGGTCTTGCCTGAGCTTTAATCCTTGGAGGGATTCCTTCAAGATTAAATGTTGGAATACCTAAGTATTCGTAGTAATTATCTTTTTCATTTCCTTGCCTTTTGTTATCAGTAAACGCAGCACCGCCGATGGAGTTAAGAGCAGCAATAGCACGGCTATTAATGCCAGAACCCTTTTTCGATGCCTTATCAATAAAGTCAGCATAGTCACTGAACGGTCTTCTTTCTATTATTTTGTTTGCAATGCTGTCTGAAATAAACTTTACTTCAGCCAATCCAAATCTAATTGCATTATCTTGTAAAGAAAAGTAAACTTGGGACTCATTGATATGAGGTAGCAGTACCTTTAGCCCAAGTCTTTTTGACTCAATTAAATATTCTGTTCTTGCGTCTTTGTCATTTTCATTTTTAAGAATTGAAAACATGAACTCAAGTGGGTAATAAAACTTAAGCCAAGCAGTATAATAACTAAGCATAGAGTAAGCAACAGCATGGGAGCGGTTAAAAGAATAACCAGCATGCGCTTCAAAATCATGCCATAAGGCTTCCGCTTTTTTCTTAGTAATGTGCTCTGAAGCCCCAGCAATAAACTTATCCTTGAATTGGTCAAATTCTTTTGCATCTTTTTTCTTTCCAATAATCTTGCGGACCTTATCAGCCTCTGCCCAAGTCATACCGCCCAAGTGTACACATGCCTGCATAACTTGCTCTTGATATATAATAACACCATATGTATTCTCGGTAAATGGCTTCATGATTGTATGCATATAGTCTACTGCCTCATTGCCATTCTTGCGATTAATGTATGCTGCACCTACTGTATTCATTGCGCCAGGTCTAACAAGAGCATTAGAAGCAGCCAGATCTTCAAATTTATCTATGCCCATTTTAATCAAAAGGTTAGTATAAGGCGTTGCTTCTGCCTGAAATACGCCCTTCGTATACCCGTCGTTTAGCATCTTGTAAACATTTGCGTCATCCATAGTCATTTCAGAAAGATTAATTGTCTTACCGTGCCTATCTTTGATAGACTTTAGTGTATCGGAGATTACAGATAAAGTCTTAAGACCTAGTGCATCTAGCTTAATAAGACCTATATCTGCAACCGTATCCATATCGTATGCGACGACTGGAATTCTTCCTGATACTTTATCTTGAGAATCTTCACGAGACTCTACTGGTGCAAACTTTCTTAAGTCATCCTTTGCAACAACAACGCCAGCGGCATGTACTCCAACTGATCTAATTCTTCCACGGAGTCTATCGGCAAGCCAAACAACTTCTGGGTAGCGCATTCTAAATTCTTTTGTATTTGGAGAATCCATAAAGTCTTCAAATGTATCCACAGATTTTAGTGCACGATTAACCTCTTGAAGAGGAACCATGAATACACGAGCAGCATCTCTAACAACACCCTTATCTTTAAAATAAGTGTATGTAGAAATAGAAGCAACGTGCTTAAATTTTTTCTTCAAATAATCTTTTACTTCTTTTCTGCGACGGTCTTCAAAGTCAGTATCGATATCTGGAAAGTCGTTGCGCTCTTCGTTAATAAATCTAAAGAAAAGCAGATCGTATTTAATTGGATCGACATCTGTAATTCCTAATGTATAACAAACTAATGATCCAGCAGCGGAACCACGGCCTGGGCCAACCATGATATTATTTTCTTTAGCCCAATTAATCATATCGCCAACAACAAGAAAGTAGGAGGCAAAATTTTTCTTAGCAATAATCCCAAGCTCTTCGTTAAGCCTGTCCAAATAAATAGGGTCTGAGGCCTTCTGTAGCCTCTCTAAGCCCTTTTCAGCCAACTCTCTTAGTCTTTCATCGGCATCAGTCTTTGGTACTGGGAGGAGGTCTAGGCCCTGATAGAAGTCATATTCTCCAACCTTATCTGCAATCTCCATTGTGTTGTCATAGATGTCTGTTCGATTAATTCCAGCTTTATTAAAGTCTGCCTCTATCTCAGAACGGCTTTGAATAAAGAGATTCATATCTTGAAATGAGATTCTGCGGTCAGGATAAAGATAGTTAAATCTATCTAACATATCTTTCATATTTCTGGACATATCAAAGTCCATGTCCTTGTCAGCCTTTGGAGAAGTAGACAGGATAAGTAATGCTTCTTCTAATATTCTGTCTTCTTCTTTAGCAAAGTGAGCATCTCCAGTTGCCACCGCCTTAATCTTAAGCTCGTCAGCAAGATCAAGAAGAGCAGCATTTATTTCTGGCGGATTATGAGATTGAACCTCCACATAAAAATCTTCTTGAAAAGTTTGCTTAAAGTCTTTGAGTATAAGCCTTGCTTCTCCCAATTCGCCTTTTTCGATGCACTTACTAATAAGACCATTAAGGCATCCGCTAAGTACAATAATACCTTCTGCATACTCTTTTAAAACCTCTCTATCAATGCGTGGCTTATGATAAAAGCCTTCATTCCACGCAAGCTCTTGAAGCGTGTTAATATTTTCTAGCCCCTTCTTATTTTTTGCAAGAAGGATAATATGGTTGTAAGCCTGAATAGACTTGTCTGTTTTAGATGATCTATCAAACCTATCAGTTGGAGAAATGTACGCCTCGACACCAAGAATGGGCTTAATGCCTGTTTCCTTTGCGGCAATTTGCATATCTCTGTGTGAAGAGAGAGTGCCATGGTCTGTAATTGCAATCGCAGTTTGCCCAGCATCTAACGCAGCTTGGCATAATTCTTTAGGTGAATTTAGTCCATCCATTAATGAATAATAGGAGTGAACATGTAGGTGTGTAAAGCTCATTAATATCCGCCTGTGCATTCATTTCTAGTGTGATATAACCTAATTTTAGTTAATATCTTTTTTGTTGGTGCATATAAATCTTCTTTGCAGCACCCACATTTCATGTGCCATTCTCTAGCAAAGAAATCATATACTGCTCCTACATAATTTTTATACTTATTTGAAACAAATGTCTCAAATGGATCTGGTATCTCGTAGGTGATCATGTTGCCATTCTACTAAATAATACAGGGGCAGTCAATAGACTGCCCCTGCTATTTAATTATTTACCAGTCTAGATTGCTACTTGTTGCTGAAGGCTCTTCTGAGTGAGAGCTGTCTCCAGCAAAGAATGCATCTTGTTCTGTGTAAGGCATATCACGAACTGCTGTTGTTTCAAGATCAAACAGTTCTAATGCTGAGGCATCGAATGGAGCCTCGTCTTTTGCTAGTGGGATAATTGTATAACTTGTATCTGTTTTTGTTCCAGAACGCTTGACACGCCACATCAAGTTTGTAATACTTCCCATTTCACCAGCATATTCAATTAGTGTTGGGGTGATTGTTTTTCCGCTTGACCCCTGAGAAAGAATTGCCACATATGGGTCTTCCTTCCCGTCATCTACAAGAACATTAATGTAGAGTCTTGAGCGACCCTTCCATCCAGCCTTATAGTCTTTGCGATGTTGTTCGCAACCGTAACACTTACCCTGGTCTTCCATTGTGCATAGAGCCTTTCGGCGATAGTCCTTTGGATTTGTGTGTTCTACTGCAATAAATCCAAGGCCAGCCTTTTCATTATATGTAGGTGAGTCTGGGTCTAGTTCCTGAAGAAAGCGAATCTTTACGCTCTCTGCATCCTCTAGCTTAACCCAACGGCCTTTTACACCGTCTCCGCCACTTGATTGTGGCTTGTCCATAACCTTATTAAGATCCTTAAGACCTTTTACTATTCCCATATATTTCTCCTTTGTAATTGATGGTATAGATCCATCTGTTTATTATTTATCATGGGTCCAAGATTGATATTCAATATTGGAAACTGCGTTTTTAATACAGGCTTTAATTTCCTCTTCGGTCAGATCGCCAGCATCTTTTGCATCATGTGGATATATCTTACCATATTCGTACGAAGCCCACAAGAGGTCTTTATTCTTTAATCTAGAAGCTATGCTGTTAGCAAGCTCACGCCCAGCTGAATCAGCGTCTGTCATTAGAGTAACTTTATTAAAGTATCTATTTATTAATGCTAGGTTTTCTGTAGATATATGTCCTCCAAGTGTTGCAATAACATTGGGGAATCCAGCCTGATGCACACGAATTGCATCAAAGCTAGACTCTACAATAATAACATTATCTCCAATTTTTTTGGCACGGTGAATATTAAACATAGTCTTGCTTCTTGGAAGGTTTGTACTATTCTTAAATTTCTTTTCTGATATAGAGCGACCAACAATTCCAACTGCCATTCCGTCTGGGCTATGGACTGGCACAGTAACCATGTCCTGCTTAGGAGAATATCCTAAATAGAAGTGAGACATTGAAGACATATCGATACCTCTGGACTTAAAGTAATCTTGTGCCTCTGGGCTTGCAACTAAATCATTGTATAAATTGTTTAGTATTTCTTCTGGGAACTCTACAAAATCTGGTTTGTCTTCTAGCATATCGCTAAGAAGATCATCAAAGTTTTCTAAGGTCTCAGCTTCTTTTGAATAAACATATCTCATTGCTTCAAAATCATTTTTATGCAAAACTCTTTTAACTAATTCTATTAGTGAGCCAGTCTCGCCACACGATGGGTTAAAGCAAAGCCATGCTCCAGTTGTTTTGCTTATGCTACAGCTTGCGCTGTGTCTATTAGAATGAAATGGGCAGTAGAAAGAAACCTCTATGTCTGTTTCACCAGCTACCTGTAAGCCAAGGCTTTTTACAATTGCCTTTATATGTTGCTTAGAGTACTGCGTGGTATCAGCTTTCCTTGCGTAATTGCTTCGTGACGCCATGCTCTTCTTCTTCCTACGTATACACCATAGAGTGTCATTAAAAACATCCATGTACTTCCATCAAATTCTACCGAAAAGTTAGTGTCAATGTCAAGTATCCTGAGATACCCGCTATCTCTCATCTGGTGAGTGAGCATACTTTCATATTGATGCTTGATCCTAACCATATCAGAGTCATCTAGAAATTCAACTCTAACCTGAAATCTTTTTATCTGTTTGTGATTCATTATTCTGGAACGGATTCTCATAAATTTCTTTGACGATACCCCTGTTGATATCCCAATCTAAGTATAATCCAAATTCATGTCCATGTCGATTCTTGCGTGACACAATCTCAATCATGTTAGTTCCTGGATATCTGTGCACCGCCATAGCCATATCGGCATCGTACTCAATAGCTTTTGACCAGGCCACCTGAGACATCATTGGCGGATTGTCTTGGTCCGAAACATCGTCTGCAGTTGCGGCAGTAATATCAATAATCGGAATATTGTTTGATACAGCAAGCATTTTAAATTCACGAGACACATTTCGGTTTCTCTCAACTTCAGAGTTGCTTCGCTTGTTATCATTAAATAGCTGATGATAGTCAAGGATTACTAGGTCTGGCTTGTGCTGATCGATCTTACCTTGAATCGTTGCTGGGGTAACTTCTGTGTTGCCCTCATTTGAAATTAAGATAAAGCTATTCTTGTCAGCAAACTTCTTTGTAGACCATGAACGGAAGTCATCAATATTAATGTCTCCCTTCGAAAAGTCAGAAGCTTTAAACAGTCCAGAGCCAAGCATTGTATAGATACGGTCACGCATATTCTCAGGTGACATTTCAAGAGACACAATCATTGGCTTAAATCCCTGCTCCCATGCCTTACATGCAAGATAAGAAGTGAACCATGTCTTACCACGGCCTGGCCAGCCGATAGCGACGATTAGGTGTCCAGGAGCCATTCCTGTTGGGTATGCCAAATCTATTGCCTCAAAACCAGTCTTGATGCCTGGAGATCCACCCATTTCTGCAGATCGTACTCGCAACAACTCCATATGTCTGATTGCTGCTTCCGCATCAGTGATATCTAGGTCTCGAACATTATTTGTAAATCTACTAAGGCCAGCTAGCTGAGACTGCATGTTTTCAAGAACTCTTGATGCTGCATCTTCTTTTAAAGATGAGCCAGCACGAAGAATAATAGTCTTAAGTTTATTTGAAATAAATTCATTCTTAAGGGTATCTAAGTAATAGCCTGTCTGCCCTTTAACATCAACTGGCTCGAAGTCTTTAAACCTCTCCTGCAAAATTCCAGCTTCTGGTACGGCTTTAAATTTATAATAATAAGACTTAAGGCCATCCCAAATGTCTTTATGAGATGTGAATAGGTCGTCTACGTTATCAGCAAGCAGTGTACTTATATCTTTATTCTTGCATACCGCTGAGATTAACTCTGCCTCTGTGTTCATTCTGCTCCGCCTTGCTCTACCATTTTCTTCGTTTCTTCTAGTAACAAACGACGCTTTTCTTTATCTTTTTCAATCTCAGTTCTAACTGCATCCATCTTATCAAAGTTATACAAAAAGAATTGTATAGTGTGGCCATGCTTAGTTAAGTGAAAATAATATTCAATCAACTCTTTTGCACGATCAAATCCTACACTATCAATAACGTCTTGCATAGCCCATTTCTCACGAAACTTATTTATTGAAGGTGCTTTGCCATACTTCTCTTTATACAAGTTTTGAAACAGAGATAGAAGGATGTAGGGCTCTTTATTATTTGCCACGCTTTAGCTCTTCCTCTACCTCTTCTGTTTTTTGAATTAACTTATTTTCAACAAAAGCATATACTCTTTCTGTTGCAGCATCTACTGTCTCTCCCTGCCTAACATCATCTTCAATGCCTACACCAATTTTAATACTCTCATAGTTACCAAGATTTCTGGTAAATGAAAGATCTACTTTGACTCTCGTTGTCATTTATGCTCCGCCTTCTTATGTCTACTTAATGTATCGCTAGCAAATATTCCCCAGCGAACTTCTATGTCCCGATTACAGATATCACAAGTAACTACTCTGCCTTTTTCCATTACTCTGCCTTCCATACTGGTACAAACTTACCGTCCTCTGTCTTAGTATACAATACTAAATTGTTTTTGAGAAGAGCCTGCAACTCTGCTTTTGATGGAATTTCTTTTGAGTGACCTGAATCTAATATATGTTCATGTATGTCCAAGATGTTTTTTTGATTAAACATATACTGTGACCAATTTTCACTATCTGGCTGTCCTATTGGATATATCTTTTGAGGTGTGGAAACCTTGTCATTTAATATATACTCTTGTATGGTTACCCTATGCTTATTAAGCATATGGGCAACCTCTACAATAGTGTATGCTGTCTGCATATTCTTTTTAACTTGAGAATAAGAGTACATAACTCTTTTCTTATCTGGGTAGCACCAGGCAATAATTTCATCCTTTGATCTAGATGACTTTAATACCTTGTGTATCTTATCGTTTAAGAAGAAATACCGTAAGCTTTTTGGTTTGCCGTTTCTTTTGATTCCAGCCATTTTCCGAAAGCACTCGTTTCCTTATTACACATCCAGCGTTTGCCGCACATGATACAGAATAATTCCATATGTAGTTTTTGAGAAAATACTCTATCTACAAAAACTCGTCCATTACATTTACCGCACCACATTATAGTGTAAACAACTTCCCGTCAACGACACATGAATAATCAGGTGCCACATGGATCATCTGAATATGAGGATAGTCATTAACAATGTGAGCAACCGCAAATCCTTTTTGCCAATCATGGTGTTGCATATATTTCATTCCTGGGCCTTTTTCGTCACACATGTGTCCAAGTTCGTATCCACGAAGTGTTTCTCCTTCGCCGTTATTTCTAAGCTCATAGGTGACTAGGTGGGATGCAATTCTATGAGAGTGTCCTCTAATTAATGAAATCTGCAGGTCTTCCATGTCTTTACGAACAGACCCAGTTGCTGCAATTGATAGTCCGTGATGCACGTGGATATCTCCAAAACGTCGCTTTGGCAATTCATTATAATGAATATATTCATATCCTAATGAGTCAAGACCCCACAAAGCTTCTGGTGTTACTTCGTTGATATAGTCTGGTAGCTTTGCATCTACATAATTAAAAATTCTAACGTCGTGATTTCCAAGGGCTGAAAAAAGCTGAGCGTCTGGGAGCATCTCTCTTGTCTTAGCATAAAAATCTCTTGCGCCTTTTGCTTCATGACGCATCATCGGAACAATAAGATCTCGGCTATCTGTTTTATGAAGGTTTAAAAATTCCGCTGATCTACCCTCTGTATATTTACTATAGCATGCCTGATCATCTGTGTCACCAAGGTAGTCAACGACATCTGGCTTAAACCATTTCATGACTTTAAACCAAAGGGCAATCATTTTATCATCCTGATACGGGAACTGCTGGTCGGATGATATCATCCACTTTAAATCGTTGCTCATTGTCTGCCTTAATATGTAAAAAAGTCACGGGTACGTGACTTTGATGTTACAGTAATTGTAACATATTGGTACGTATTGTCAATAGTTTATGATTGAGTTGGAACTGCAAACATGTGGAAAGTAAGGGTTGATGGCTTTACGCCCTTGGCATAAAATTTCCATCTTGCTTCTGTTGTAGATACGGAATGAAGAACTAGGTTAAAGTTTAAATTTGTGTCTATTAGGCTTGCTCCGCCTGAATCAATTTGAACCCAGCATCTAGGTGCTGAGGTAAATCCTAAACCAGTAAAATTAAACACTATGTCTTGGCAAGCTTCTTTTACATATCTCTTCATAGAAGAGTGATAAACTTTTGAAGAAACGCCTGTTCCCTTAGTGTCCGCTGCATTTTGTATTATAATGCTTTGAGAAGCATTATCTTTAGCAATAGCACGTAAATCCTTAATTATGTTATTAATTAAATCTGACGTGACTGGGTCACCTGCACTAATTGTTTTTGATACTACTTCTGCCATTTTTTACTCCTTTGGTTGTTCCGCTGGAACTTCCTGTGTTTTAATTTGATCTGATAGCTGTGTAATTTCTGCACGTAAAATTGCAACATGTGTCTCATACTGTGAGACGATCTCACCGATACGCTGTTGCAAAGCCTGTACTACTAGTTCTACTTTATCCATTATATCTCCTTGATAGATTTACAGTATATCATTACGCCTCTAGAGCGTCAAGCCTTTCTTTCATTTCTTTCAATGCTAGTATTAAAAATACTGGGAGCTTGTCATAAGATATACCAATTGGATCATTGTTTGCATCATATATAACTAGCTTTTCAAGTCCTGGAATATTTTCTAGATCCTCTGCAATCAAACCAACATTTTCTAGTTGGTCTGGGTCTATATCTTCATTATAATTAAATGTGACTGGCCTTAGCAGGTCAATTATATTCAAATAGTTAGTCTTATCAATAGCGTTAATATTGTGCTTATGCTTTATTGTGGAAGTATTTACCTTTAGATACCCAGCATTTGATCCAGATTGTACCTGATGAATAGCAAGTCCAGATCCAGTCCCTAGGAAATTTGCATAAACTCTGTCATTAAACTCTGATCTGCCGCTTACAAAAATTCCATCTGCCTGTAGTAATGATTGAATCATTGTGACATCTGCAGATATTACTGCTAAGTTTGTTGTTGCGTCAAGAGTATAAAGTTCCATATAAGGAACTTGTCCAGTTGATCCTGCTGGGGCATCTATTCTTAGTCTACCCCAAGTTCCCATGCCAACTGAGTATATGGCTCCAGGCCTAGCTCCTGATACGGTGTGAAATGTTAATTTATTTGAAACTTCATTTAACGCTATTCTAGGAAAAGTGTCAGCTGTTTGGGTTCTAATAACGTTACCAGTTAAAAGACCAGTGTAAACAAAGTCTGCGACAAGCCCATCTGCAATAACTGTACCAACTTGAAGAAGGCCTCCGTCTATTTTGCCAGCTTCTCCTCCCGTTGCTTTTATAAGTTTTGATACTATTCCTGCTTTATCAAAACTAGCTGTAGGCAGATAGGCTGCTGCGATTTGTTCTGCTGTGGAGTAGCTGTTTAGTGTACTTGTAAGTCCGTTAGTTGTTACATAGTTTGATAGTGAGTCTGTAGTAGCATATCCTGAAAGCGCAGCATTTGTTGCATAATTTGACAACGATGCCTCAGTTGCATAGCCAGGAATTGTTGAACCAGCTGCTAAACCTATTACTGCATTTTGAGCATACAGGGTTCCACCTTTAGTTACTCTAAATGGTGCATTAGATGCTACCTGACTTCCAATCCATAGCCTATAGTCTGGATCAGATGCACTTAATTTTACTACAGATGGAAGTGTAGCAGTTGTATCTCCTAGAGTTATATTTCCGCTGCTTTCAATTTTTGTATTAGAGCTTTGAATATATCCATCTGTTTGCGATGTTGCATTAATTGTCCATCCGCCTATGTATCCTTTACGAGCATCAATTAACCCATCGGAAGATTGGATAAAAACGCTTGGTGCTCCATCTGCATCGTGTGCGTATAAGCCACCAGATTGCATAACAACCCTTGCACCAGAAACTGTTCCGTCTTGTGCAAGTGTTCCACCAGCAATAATACTTCCTGTGGTTACTCTAAGATTTCCAGTAAATGTTCCGCCAGTTGCATTTATTTTACCAGTTGTATATACGTCCGATCCGTCCCAATATAAAAATGAGCTTGCGCTTCCAACTCTAAATTGTCCAGTATTTAACCAGTAGTTGTGCCCAAAATTTGTTGTTGATCTATCTAATATAATTCCGTTGTATGTACCAGCTGTTTGTGTTGGAGTAATTGTATTAGATGTATTTATAGATTGCGTAATGCCTGTTCCTATTTTAAATAGGTCTGCTGTCTTCCCGCCAATAGATAATATAGATCTTAATTGGACATTGCCTTCTGGGGCATTAGGGTCTGAGACGGGGCCAAAACTTCCAGACGCAACTTGCCCCGCAACTCCAGTGTTCCAAGAAATACTGTTGAACGGGCTCTTTGCTGTGACTTGCCAATAGTAAACTGTATTTGGAGTTAAGCCTGTTATAGAAAATTTTGTTGTTGCTTTGCCGTCTACCTGCCCATATTCCCATAATGGATTTGTAGTAGTTGCAGGATTATTAGGAGACCACCTAATTACATATCCATTTGTATCTGCATCTGTACTCGCCGTCCACGATACATCAATTTTTATACTGAATCCGCTTTTATCTTCAGGATCAATTGAAGGAGTTACCGAAACTCCTGTCGGTGCCTTTGGAACTTTTGTTGTATCTATTTCAGAATTAAGAATTATAACTGGCCCAGCAGTTACTTCTGATATATTTAAGTCGTCCCACCTATCTCTTGATCTAACCTTTACCCACCTTTGGGCATAGCTAGAAGCCTGGATAGTTACATTGGTAGAAGTTCCAACGTAGACAATATTTTGTGTGGCAAAATCACTTGTAAGGCTTTCAAATATAACTACGTCATCTTGTGTGCTCAAAGGATCTAGGTCAAATTTAACTCCATAAGATTTAAATCCTGAAGTTAGGGTAAGGTTTTTAACTGGTAAGGTTCCGTTTTCTATAACGTGCTTTACTAAATATGCTGGTGATCTATCACTCTCAGTTATCTTTTTTGTTTCTGAATCTTCATAATCATATGTGAAAAAAAACTTATAAGTGTAATCCTTTACTGGGATCATTCTTATTGTTTTTGTATATGAACCTGCGGAGGTTGAAGCAGCAGAAGCTGCTGCATCGGTAGCGTCTTTTTCAAGATCTGCGGGGATGCCTCCTCCGTCATTCATCATTGGATATCTCATTTAAAATGAAAGTCCTAGCCTGTACTCAATATCCATTTGCTTTCCCAAAGACTTTGTAATTAAATTATTTGGAGAAAGAACAGATCTACTTATCATTCCATAGTCTGATCTAAATGAATCCTCATCGTTTATTCTAAGTCCGTCAAGCAAAACATTTGTCGCTCCTGAGCTTTTTGCTTTAACACCAATTGATATTTTTACAATAGAGTTTTGATCTGGTGTGCCTGATGTAAACCCGCTGCTATATAAGTTATTTAATTTTAACGATTTTACTTTATACCCTATAGCATTTTCTGCAGGGTATCTCATCTCATAATAATTATTGTTTGAGTCGTAAGCTCTAAAATATATGTAGTCTAAGTTTAAATCACTTTGGTAGTAGGCTAATGTCATGCTGTCGTTAGCGCTATAGCCTGATATGTCTAAGCTAAAATCATAGAAATAATTTTTTGATTGAGATGATGCCGCATCTATAGACAAATAGTATGCCCCTATTTTTGGAGATGATGTCATTACTAAACTTGGGCTGGCTCCAACACTGTCTATCCAAAGCTTGCTGTCTTCAAATGAAGATATAGACCTGCTTGCGTAATCAGTTGTTCCAAAAGTTGTGCTTGGAAATAGGCCCAGCTCATTAATAATTCCAGATACATCAACTGGGATTGTTGTTTTATAAACGACTCCGTATGTGCTGACTCCAGTTAATGGGCTTGTCTGTATATCTACGCTTGATAGATTTACTGCTGATCTGTAGAATTCAAAATCTAACTGTGTATCATTTACAGTTGCTGATGCAGAGCCTATGCCAATAGCAATATCTTTATCTGGTGAGCTATTTTTGCCAGCCAAATATTGTGTAATATACCTCTTACCAAATTTTGTTAAAATGTTCTTGCTTCTATGAATCTCTTTTCCGTCTTCATAAAAAACGTATTCTCCAAAAATTTTATTGTCCATATACATGTGCCCCCACTACACTATCTCCTACGTGATTTTTAACATTAAAAACAAATTCAATATATTGATTTTTATTTTTGTCTGTTACAAGCTTTTTGCTAACTAAAGTAATATCTTCTAGGTTTGGCGCCTCAAGTTCTCCTGGCGGTGGCGGCGGCGGTGGACCAGGCGGTTCTTCGGACCCTTCTACAAAAGCTTCTTCAGGCTCAAATGTTCCTGGGTCGACAATAACATAGTGGTCTGGCTTTAATATTTTAATTAAAGGGTCGCCAGGAAATAGCAATAGCTTTTTTTCTTTTGCTGTTGCGGATGCTGGCTTTCTTATATTAGTCATATCAACATTCTACCATTTCACGGAACATAAATCGACCTACAAACAACTGTTGTTTCAGGAGGAGAAGCATTGTCGTATGTGCTATCTACAGAAAGAATTACAAACTTGCTTCTCTTATATCCTGTAGGGACTGAAAGATCCTCTGATGAGTATATATTATTTGATGGGTATGAAACTTCTATTATGTCTCCTACCTGCAAAAGCGGATTAACGAAAACTTGCATGGTAAGAACCTTTTGCTGCATCGACCATTGATTTGTCATCCACTCGGCTAGCTCTTTGGCCTCATCTTCTTTTTGTATCCAGGTGGACTCAAACCCAACCTGCTCTTCTTTTTCTTGATCAGTTAGCCCTGGTTTCATATACTCAAATTGATCTGAGTTGTCTATGAAGTCTCCAACTACAATAAAATCTTTTGTCTTTCCGTCTGATAGGCTTGTAAATGCACCAGTGTTATTCATTACAAAAGCATCTAATGTAAATGTATCAAATGCAGTGCCGACAACTGTAACGGTGTCATTGTTTACCAGCTGAGTGTACTGAGGGAATCCTGGATTTGCAAACCTTGCTTTAATTCTTCTTAACTCTCTGGCCACTGGGCCAAATTCTTTTACCCATGAAGTGCTATCTGTTGGAGCGGTGCCTTCGCCAAAAACAAAATCTCCGAATGTTTTTATTATAGAAGATCCTGAACCAAGAAATCCTTTATATAAATCGTAGTCGTCTCCTGATAAAAATTCTTCTTTGGTTATTGAGGTTGTATATACATAATCAAATACAGAAATACCTTGTGCGGAAAGTAAGCCAATTTTTTCTGGTACGGATGTCGCATCTGTGTCTACGACACCAATAACCTTATTGTTTATTGATATCTTAAGAGCAAGAGCTTTTTTTGTTCCGCCTTGGGGGACCGACCAGTTTGCCTTTATGTCAATCTTATACAGCTGGCCACCATTTATATTTGTTATTATTGTGCCATCTGCTTCTTTTTGTGACGTTATTAACTTTTCTGGTATGCCTGCTTTTATTTTATAAAAATTAACATCTCTATATCCTTTTTCTATATTTGCATTTTGTGAGGTTCCGATTGTTAACAAGTATCCGTCTCTGTTGTCAGCGCTTAAACCAAATGCTAGTCCAGCTATTGTTGGCTGATTGCCTGTTGGCAGCTGGGAAGCTGGATCTATTCTGTACGGGAAATACATGTTTGTTCCAATTGCAAAGCTATCATTACTTGTTGGAGTTACGGTACCAAAAAACTTTACTTCTTCTTTAGGAGTAACTAGTCTATAAACTGTATTTTTAACTGGTATCTTTGGAACTGCATCCTTGGTGGCTGGGTCAGTGTTTGTTTTTAATTCAACTTCTGGTGCAGTAATTGTCATCATTGATAATGGTATAGAAGCAAGAAGATTGTCAGGATTATTAATGTACTTTCCGCCTGCATCTTTTTCAACTAAAGTTTTCTCTAGCTTAAAGACTGAGTCGTCACGAACAAAATCTCCCGTTACAGTGTTCCACTTTCGGCCTTCCCATTCTAGCTTAAGGTCAGCAGTAGACACTGGGTGTCTTAGTAGAGCGTTGTTAAGTGTGACAGCTCCAAAAGCATTCCTAGTCTTTATTCTATATTGCCCAGTAGGCTCAAATGTATTTGGCTGCCCTAGGCCTTTATATTTTTGTACATCTGCTTCTGATGTTATCCATTTCTTTTGTACGACACCATCTAAATCTTTATATTGGTATTTAATTGCATCATATTCAACAATTTCTTTGTCTATAACTAGGTAGCCAGAGTATGAATAAAACTGCTGCTCTATTCCAGATATTACAATCGGCTCTAAATAAACAGAACCAAATTGTGCATAGTCTTCTGATCCTACGGTTCCTTCTGTCGGGGCGTCAACTTCAAGAGTTTTTATTAAAGCTGCGGCACCTAGAGTAACCACTGGTGATTTATACATAGGGTCTGCATTAATTAGGTATGAGGAGCTTAGCTGTGGGCTGTATAAAACTTTTATACTTTTTACAGATGGAACATTATCAATAGATATAGAAGATATGTTTGGAAGATTGCTTCCTTTTGCATCATATCTAAATGATGCTTGAGGTAGCTTTGTTGGAGAAAACATATAGCTTCTTGGATAAAATTGAAGCTTATCGTTTTCGTCAAATATTGCTACGGTTTGAGTATCTTTACATAAATCTTGAATCTGTTGCCAAACCGTTTTTTCTTTATCCGTATACCAATAAAATGGTGTTACGGTATCTTTGCTACCTTCAGGTATGTTAAAGTTATAGTTTGTAAATCCAATTGAATCTAGCAGTCTTCTAATGATTGCAACTGAAGACATATCTTTTGTTACAATATCTGGCGGCTTGATATACTGAAGCTCTCTTGCTCCATCTAACCCAGAAATATTTATTTCTCCAAATTCATCAACAGAATAGGAGTCTAAATAGAATACGCCCAAATTTATTATTTCCATGTCTACTCTTACGTAGGGCCTTATTATAATATTCTTATATAAACTTATTTTTTCTTTACTAAAAGATTTAATTTTATCGTAATGATCGTAGTTTTTGTCATAAGCGTTCAAAGATAAATTTATTGAGTTTGCTGTGACATCTCCTACTGGAACAAGGCCATCAACTTTGTCTGAGGAGTTTGCAGATATATTAAATGATTCTGTTCTGTCTGAAACATCAATAACATATCTAGCCGACAGCTCTATGACTCCGACAAATGCGCCAGCAATACTATTCTTTTTAATTTCTAATTCTAATTTATTTATATCAATAGACTTAGTTGTATCTAAATCTGCAGCTACAGTTGTCCATGTTGGAAGCCCATTGTAGTATACATTAACAACACCATCTGCTGGACAATCTGTTCCGCTATATATAGTTGACTTAACTCCAGCGGCATTAGTTACTTTTAAATTCCATTCAGTTGGAATGGAGTGAGCTGTTTCAAATTTAACTACAATTTTATTACATGCAGCTTTTTTATCTACTGGGTAGGTGGCGGTTATTATACAATCAGATAGTTGCTTTGATGCATTTGATGCAAGAGATACCCAATATTTATATGGAGCTTGAGAGCTTGAAAAGTATAGTCTGCTTGAAAAAGTTTTTTCTGAGGAGTATATCTTTTGGTCTCCGACATTAGATTTTAATGTCGTGCTAACGCTTGGATCTCCATCAATCATATATTGTATTCCAGAGCGCTTTGGTCTTCTTGGATCTATTATACTAGTTAGCGGGAATATTTTTTCAAATGGCTTGTAGGTGTATCCATTAATAGTTTTTGATGCGTATGCGGCGCCAGGAGAAGCTGCTATAGATTTTGTTTCAATCAGATCGTTCATGTTGTATTCTAGGGTACAGCCATTTGTCATCTTGATAGATGTATTTGTATTTAAATAGCTGAGCAGCCCAGGTGATCCAGTAATCATTAAACTTCTTCCAGTGTGATAGATACATCCCAGAATTCTTGTGGCACTGTCTGACCATTCATCTTTACATTTCTTTTCTTCATGGTAAAGCTGGCTGATGTAAATGACATTGTCATTATTTTATCTCTTGCAGTAACTCCATTTGGAGAAACCTTTACTTTTATAACGCCTTGTCCTGCCGTTTCATAAAATGTTTTAATGTCCATCGCTCCCCAATGTCCATCTACTGTCATCAATGAATCGCTTGGCAAATCCATCCAGCTCACAGACAAAGTGTCCTTGTCAGCAATAAATATTTTTCTAAGTGTTCCATTGGACATTCTTTGTGATTTTTCAATTCTTGTTGTGTCTAGAGTTGCGCCTGATCTATTATGCTCGCTAAGGGCCTGCCAGGATGTTACATCTCCAACTGTTTTTTCAAAGAATATAAGTGAGCCTACTGGCAAAATTAATGCGGCCATTACTTAATCCCTACAGTCATTGTTGGTCCAGACATCGCAGTTGTTCTAGCGTTTAGGCTGCCAATTGCAGTAATTGTTTTTTGAGTTACCATGTTTGACAATTGATTTATATCTCCATCGAATCCATTAATGTTATTTGTAATATTAAATGTTGCTCCACCCATTGTAGCATTATTAGCATTTGGATTAAAGGGGTTCATGTTAGCAGGAACAACTGCTTCATTCTTATGAATCATAGCAAGCATATCTGCTGGAACCATATTAATACCAGAGTCGAATGTAGGTATAGACATGTTGGCAGAGTATGTAGGGTTTACATATGCTCCTCCTGCAAATCCAGGTATTCTTATTTTTCCGCCCTTTAAGAAACCTCCAGTAGCTCCTCTAGTTACGTCATCGTCCCAAATATCAAAATCATCATCGTCAAACGAAGGCTTTTTGGCCGTTGTTTTTGGAGTTGGGTAGTGTCCACTTAGTGCTAGGTATCTTAAGGAGTCTATGTTTATTGGATCAGAATATGCGTAGTCTCCTCTTTCTCTTAATGCCGTGCTAAAATATTCTGCTGATTCTGCAGACTGTTGAGCTGACTGGCTATGCTGTAATTGAGGAACCTTTATGCTGTCTGCTATAGCTGCAACATGCTGGTTTGCATACGGACTACTTAATCCCCAACCATCTACATATACAGGCCCTCCCTCTATATTTAATTTTTGTTTTGCTAGCTGCAGTGCTACACGGTCAAGGTATTCTGCTGGCTCTGCCATTTTGTGATATAAAGTTTCCCCAAGGCTTCTGGACTCTGTTACAAGCTGTCCGTCTTTAACTATAACCTTTTGTGCCGCCTCTTTATAAACTAGTTCTGCTATTTCTTCTAGCTCTGAATTAGAATACTGGCTCTTGCTTAACTGTAAAATTTCATTGCTGTTTGGATCGGACACTACTATGGGATGAGGCTCTCCTTGTTTAATAATACCTCTTTTAATTAATTCTTTTACATAGTCAGCTTCATTTGTAAATGGAGATATTATTGCAGTCTTATCTTTTGGAAATAATAAACTTTCTCCTGGGCTTCTTGACCACCAAGTGTCTATCGGATTTAAGCTTTGTGGATTACCGTTGGCTCCAATCATAGCTCCAAGGGTGCTTACTATTTTTTTGTTTGCTGTATCCCATTGACTGTAAATATGATCAGCAACTGTTCCGTACAACGCAGTGTGAATTGTTGGTCTTGCAACTGCCGCAGTGTCTATATCTCCAGCGCCTTTAGGAAGCTGGCCTTCGCCAACCCTGTAGTACCCAGCTGGACGTATTTCTATATTACCGCTTGGGTCGTATGATAGACCGTGTTTTGTTGAATGAATAACTGGTACTTGATCTGGCTCTAAAGGATGTTCAAACCTTGAAGGATTAGATCCTGTAGTTGCTCCAGATTTTTCTTTTGCAAGCAAGCTGTCTAATACAGTTTTTTTGCCTTTTAGAGCTGTTGTAGCATTTTTATCTCCAGCAAGGTGTGATATGACTAGCGCTAATCCATCGGTATTTATATCTGGCAAAAGCTTTCCATCTTGATCTATGTAAGAAGATGCAACCATTAAATCTAGTAGCTCAGTTTGTGAGTCCCCATATTGTTTAGATTTAAACCCATCTAGAAGATCCATTAATGCTTTATCATTAGGTTTTAGCTTTAATGCTGCTTGTATTAATCCTTGTGGTGTTGTTGGGACAACAGATATTGATCCGTCAATACTTGTTAATGCCGATAGGTCTGAATCAACAATTGATCCATATCTTCCCTTAGAGGATGACTCTACGCCCTTAAATGCAAACTTTTCTTCACCAATTGAAAATGTATTGTATGTATCTGATCCCACTGGAACGCTTTCTGATACAGGCAAAGATGGCTTTCCCCTAAACTTGTTTATCATAGCGCTGATCTTTGGACCTATTTTGTTTCCAGCGAATCCAAATGGAACAGATAGTCCAGCACTCTCAACAACTTTTCCTAATGAGCCAAGTACGCTCATGTTGTTTAATTCTGTTTTAGCGTTGAATCCCTTTACGCCTGATTGAGTTCCGCCCTTTACTCCATACTGCGATCCATCTTTTGCAAGGCCAATTATTCCCTCAACTAATCCTGCACCTACGCCAGCAAGTCCGCCTATTCCGCCAAATGTTAGACCAGAAACTCCACCTTGGGCTGTATTGAATGCAAGTCTTCCAAATGCCTTTGACCATTTTTCTAAACCAGAATCTTTCTTGTCCGCTCCGTACTTTAAGGAAAGTAGTTTTTCTATTTCTTCCATTGATTGCCATATTGCAGAGGAACCTGCAATCTGTGGCATCTTCTTAAATCCAGATTTTACCCATCCTCCAAATCCATACTTCTTAGGAGTTATGCCACCTAACGGATGTCTTTTAATTCCAGTAAAGAATGGTGCAAACTGTCCTGCCTCCATGTTGTTTATATTAAGCTTTGTTCCAATGAATCCATTTTTTATTGCTGCTTGAATGATTGGGTCGTTAAACTTTAGACCATACATGCTCCCATTCTCTAATCCATATTCCGCCATCTGTGATGGGCTTGCAAAGCCTTTGCTTTTTAATATTGCTTTTATAGCTTTAAGGTCAAGCTTAGGTTGAAATACATTGTTTCCATATTTTGGCTGTCCCGCTTGATATTCTGGACTTACTGAGAAATGTGTAAAGTTTCCTAAAGTTTGTTCTTTTTGCGCTTTATATTTTAAGGGATGTAAAAGCTCGTTAGCTAAGTTTGGGTTTTCAGAATTATGAAGCCCTTGATTCATAAGCTTTAATGCTTCAAGTTTGTTTGCAAGTCCTGATATAAAACTAACAATTCCCTTTCCTAGACCCTTAAGAACTTGTCCGCCATTAACAAACTTTGGAATCATACTGTCCATATTTACATGACCACCAGTAGCAAGTTTTTGTGCATTTAAAGCATCAAATGTATCTACTCCATATTGCTTTACTGCGGCGGCTTTAATTACATATTCACCATTTGAAAGATACGCTGGAATAGAATCGGATGTTCCAGTTCCTGGGCCAGTTACCTTTCCTCCGATCTCATATGACCTTACTTTTCCTTGTCCTCCTGGGAGGCCAGCATACCATCTTCCTACATACTTGCCATCTCTTGTAACATTTCCAGTAGCGTTGTATACTAATTCGCCAGAAATGTAAGTACCTTTGCCACCATTTGCTTTGAAGAATGCAGATTGAGCAGCTTGCCAATCTCTAAACTCTTTGTTTTGCATGGCAAGAATTGGAAGAACGTATTCTAGCCCACCGCCTGATGCACCTACTGGCATGGACTTATAATCTTTTTCGCTTATTGGTTTGCCAGACTCAGTAAAAAATTTGTATGGTTCGGCTTGCGTGCCCTTGCCAGTAGTTTTGCTTGGATCCGCAATTTTGTCAGGATTTGCAAGAGCTCCAGGAGTTCCAAGGCTTGCATCTAGCTTCTTGCCATTAATAATTATATCGCCATTAACAACTATACCATTTTTAATAAGGGAAGTTTCAAGCGCAGCCATTAAGCCTTCAGCTGCAGCTGTTCCAGGCTTTCCAGTTTGTGGATCTACTGGGTAATCTTTTAGGCTGACCTTTGCTGCGGTTGCTGCTGCTGTAATTGCAGCTATCATTCCAAGGGCTTCTGGGGAAGTTTTCCATTTTGCTAAGTCCTCTTTATGAAGATCAATTGCAGTTCTATAATTTGCCATTGCTCTAATAAGAGTGTTAACTGCACTTTCTTCTTTATCAATTTGCTCTGTAAGATCTCCAAACTTTTCAGCGGCTAATGCTGCTGCGTCTGCCACATCCTGTTGTTTCTTTTGTATTAATTCAATTTGTTTTAAAAGGGGGGCATTTTTTAAAGTTGTAGCATCTTCAATTGCTTTAACTTGAGCTTCGTATTGCAAATCGCTTTGTAGGCCCTGCATATCAAGACTTGCTTGCTGTGCGTCTGCTGTGTTTCCTGTAGCAAGTGCGGCTTCGTACCTTGCCTGGGCCTTTGCAATTTCTCTTGCAATATCGCCTTCTTTTTTAGCAGCATCTAGTGCTTTGATTCTTGAGTCAGCTAGCTTGTTGTTTGCATCTATTTGTTTTTGTAGAGCAGCCAGTTTATCTCTGTCTGATATTTGCTGGGCTGCACTCTGGCCCTTCATTGCCTTTGTATACTTTTCTTGAAGTAGCCTTAATTTATCTATCTTTTCGTAATTAGCTTTTAAAAATGTTACTCTTCCAACATTCTCAATTGCTTGAGTTACGCCCATATTAAATTTATATACCTGATCAACTTGAGTAGCAGACAGCTCACGCATATCAAGAGTAAATCCTCTTGCAATAAGTCTTTGTTTTTGTAAAAGAGATATATTGGTGTCGTGCAAAGTAGCAATCTCAAATAAAGTTGGGTTAGTTTTTTCTAATTCATCAAGCGTTGCTTGGCTTATAGTCTTTTGATATCTTTGCTCTTTTGATATTTGTTTCAGAGTCTCTAGCTCTGTTTTTAACATTAAGTCTTTTTTGTCTGCTGTGCTAATAAACTTAGGTGCTTTTTTATCTCCCTGCGCTTTTTTAAGAGCCGCCTCTTGATCTTTTTCAATTGCATTAAGCAGTGCTGCATTAGCTGTGGTTAAAGCATCTGCCTGCTCAGTTCCATCTCTGCCTTCATGAACTGCCTGGTTATATATCTTTATGGCAGCAGCTGCAGCTTCTACGGCTGTTTTAATTCCATTGAATCCTTCTGCTGAAACTGTATATAATGAAGCATCTGATGAGAAATTCTTTGAGAGCGTATACATTGCATAAATCTTTTTTGTTGCCTCTTCAGAAGTCATGCCCATTCCGATAAACTGTGTTTTTAATCTTTCCGCTAATCCAAGCTGGTCGTCTGCGCTAGTCTTATCAATTAGTTTTATCTGGTCAGCAAACTGATCTTTTACTGTCTTCTTTAGTTTTTTGAACTCAGCAATTGTTATGTTTAGCGGTGTTCCAGAACCTGTCATGCTCTGATAAAGTAATTGATTTTGTTCTCTTGTAGCCTTAGCTGTTTCTACAGATTCTTTTAATGACTTATTAAAATCTCTAAACTTTAAGCCTGCCTTTTTGGCAGCCTCTTCTGTCATTCCATAGCCTAGTGCATTTAAGCGCATGCTTTCTGTATTTGCATCCCACCTATTTTTAAGGAACATTAATGTGCCGACAACAAGTGCTGCACCTACATTAAATCTTGTTAGGCCAAATCCTATCTTGCCTACCATCTTTCCAAACTTTGTTCCGCTTGATTCTGCCTTTACTAAAGCATTTCCAAACTTAGTAATCTCTCCTGGGTTTTTATTTGATAGTGCTAGTGGGGTGGTCATTGATCCTAGGCCAACTTTTGTCAGACCCTTACCGATCATTCCCTTGCTTGAACCGCCACCCAACATGGGGCTAAGCATCATTGGTAGCATAAATCCAAGCTGCTGAATTATCATTGCTACTGTTTCATTTGCAACTTTACTGGCAAGGAAATTCGCTCCAGCCATAGCAGCTGTTCCCATTGCTATTTGTCCGCCTATACCATATCCATTAGGAACTATGCCGCCTGCGTTTCTAGGTACAAAAAGCTCTGGGCCCTTTTCTCCAACTATGTAAGGCTGTCCTGCATTTACAGGTCCGCCCTTTTCTCTTCCCTCTAGTTTAAATATTAACTGTTTTAATGCATCTGTAATGGATGTATCTTTTTTAGATTCCCAGTTTGCAAATTTCTTTCTAAGGATTTCTCTATCTATTTGAGAAAGAACTTTTCTTCCAAGAGGATCGGACAAAGTTGAAGATGCAGCAGATCTTATTACGGTATCCATGATATCTGGCTCTAGCGCTTTTATTAAATGGCCTTGTGCATTTTTTGTGTATCCATATGGCATTTGGCTTGCAAGTTCTGCTGCCAACTTATCGTAAAGAATTCTCTGGGTTCTCTTGGTTAATCCTGTTGATGCAAAAAGTTTTTCAGCCATTCCAATCTCTAACGATGTAACTCCCCAACCTCCAGTTGAGTCTTTACCAAATCCAGCACCAATTCTATGTAGAGCTTTACCTTTTGTTAGTGCTCCAATAAGTCCGCCTAGTATAAATCCATTCTCTGGTGTTTTAAAATCATTGTCTGCTAGGCTTGCGGCATGTCCTTTTTGTCTACGCTTTAACTCATCGGCTGCTGCCATCTTGGCTAGTGCGGCTGGAGTCAGTGTTTTTTGTGGTGCTATTTGTAATGAAGAATGTATTCCGTGAAGATCTGTGTAGTTTTCTCTTCTTGCGTCTTCCATTCTTTTAATCATTTCATTGTATATATTTTTTTCTTCTGAATTTAAATCAAATCTACTTATTGTTTGTTTTAATCTAGGAAGCATGTCTGCAATTTCATCTAGCATTCTTTGATGGTATTGATCTGCTGTCATGCCTTTTGGAATACCTGCAGTTGATTCAGCAAAGAATCTCTTTGCCCCGCTGCCCTTTACACCAAGCAGGTTCATCATTGCTTGATGTTTAAATGAAGGCATAGATCTTGAATATTCTCTAACTCCAGAAGCTGTGTCAAATACCCCCGAAGCTCCTGCATCTGCAACTCTGTCTGCACCTAGGTTGCCTCTAGCTAAATCCTTGTCGCCACGCAATGCTGATAAGGCTAGCTGCTTAAAGTACTGATTCTCATCAAATTGATCAGGCATGTCTGAAAATCTTGGGTCGTATTTAGACTCTAATGCTAATATTTTTCTACGACCTAATGGGTCTGTGGGATCTTTAATTACAACAACTCTTTGTTGTGGGGCTGCTAGGCCAACACCGTTAGTAATTTCATTAAATCTTGATTCAGCAAGTGCTCTTTTTTCATCGACGACTGGCTTAACAAAAAACTTCTCGCCATCTCTAATATAAACTCCGCCAATACCGCCTACAGGGAAGCTGTGTCCTTTTCCATCTCCACCTATTTTTTCATCGTAAAGGGTTACTGGGTTTCTACTAAATCTAGAGTCTGCGACTGCTTTGTCTGCTCTCACCATAGCATCTCTTGCTGCTCTTTGAGCCTCAACTTGTTTAATTGTCTTAGGCATTCCAAGGAAAACTGTTCCTCCTGGGAATAATCTTTGTGCAACGGTTCCACCAGTATTTAACTTTTGCTTTGACATTGACATTCTGCTTGGTCTCTTTGACATTAAGAAACTCATAAATGCTTTAGTTATACCAAAATTATATTTTAATCTTTCAGGGGCTGCCATTATTCTTTCAGCGACTCCTGGTCCTTTTCCAACCCCAAGAACGTTACCAACAGTATCTAAAGCTATTTGTTTTTCTGTTAATGTTCCTGGAATTCTATCGACAAATGGAGTTTCATGGCTACCAGTTAGTTTAGAGAATGTAGCAGTCCATTGATTAATTTCTTTGTTACCAGCAATTGCTTGACCATAATTACCCGCTGCTCGATATCCATACTGACCAATTCTTATATCATGCTCACTAGCATATGAATGTGTTGCTGGGATCCATTTTCTTGATGCTGGGTCCCAAACAGATTGGCCGAATAGCTGCTCTCTTATTCTAACAAGCTCTGTTGGGCTTGAGAAGCCCATTTTGCCTATTGTGTCTAGTAAAGATGGTGAAGGCAAGATTGCTGGAATTACTGTTCTGCCAGAAGTAACTCCTCTTGATGTTACAACCTGAACAGGCATAGGCCTTAATAGCCTTCCGCCTAAACGCTTGTCTAATTCTTTTGCTTGACGCTCTCTTATTTCTGCCCATCTAGCATCATCAATTTTATCTGTTTTTGGATCGTAAGCATACCTTCTTGCTTCATCATAATGTCGTTTTGCTGTTTTGATAGATTCGACTTCAGACATTCCTAATTCATTTAATACTGCTGCATCATTAATTACATGTCTTACTTGCTTTTCTTCTAACCAATTTTCTGAAACTTCCATTCTTGCAGCCCAAGTAGAAGCTCCTCTAACATTTCTTTCTGCTTGTGCTCTTTCTGCTGCTGTTGCTCCGCCGCCATTTCTTCCCATTCCAGATGTATTTCCTGGGCCACCATTTAATGCATACATAAGAGGCATATTGTTTTGTGCAATATCGGCTGGAATTACTGCTTCTCCAGGAGTTAAAACTACTGGTGTCTGTCCGCCTCTGTTTGCGTAGTAGGATGTACCTCCCAGCAATCTATCTATAAAAGGTTTATTTTCTTGTGTTGACTTTTTGTTAATTACAAATGAACCAGCCTCTGCGGTTGTATGGTATGTATCTGTATTTCCAGTACCTGGTACATATCCTCCCCGTGCAAATTTAGGTTTGGTTGTTTCTATATTATATCCAGCGCCAGATGTTCTTACTCCGCCAAGAGCTCTAGCAATTCTGTCTGCCATTTCTTTAACAGAGCCTTTGTGGAACATTTCTTTCATATTAGACTTGCCTGTGACTGGATCAACTACTGGCTGTGTGGTTAAGGGCACTACGCTAAGACTTGCTGTTCTGCCCATTCCAGCTGCAGTCAGCCTTGTTGTTTCTGCTAACATTGATTCTACTTGCTGGTTAAGTGCAATAATCTTTGCTCTTGCTGCCTCTACAGTTATCTTGCCTTGCTGAACTTGTTGGACAATTGCAGCAGTTTCTTGTGCTGCAAGTTGTGTTATTTGAGTAAATTCTGGTAGTAGGGCCTGATATGAATCTGATAGGCTGGATGTAACTGTTCCTGTTGCCATAACTTCTTTTTTAAGTATTGCAAGTTCTTCTTGTGACTGCATAGAAATTGCTGCTGTCATCGCATGCCACTTAGCTGCTTCTGCTGCAACAATACCTGTAGATGCTCCGCCGATAGATGTTAGTCCAGGAATCTTTGGCAGATCTCCATCCATATAAGCTTGTGGGTTTCTTCCAACTCTAATGTTTACTGGTTTAGATCCTGGAACTGTTCCAAATATTGTTCCCATCTGTGGCATACCAGATGGAATCAAGTGAGACATGTCTCTAGAGAATGGTTTTCCAACTAGTGGGTGATCTTTATCTACCGATCTTTCACTGGAAGGTGTGCCAGCCATAATAACTCCGCCTGCGACTGTTGTTACGGCTGGCTGAACAGAAACTTTTGCTGCATTAGCCTTTGCCTCTAAATTAACAAATGATTCTGCCAAGGTGTTTACTGCATTTGATAAGACAATAGTTGCTTCTGAATCTGAATAGAATGATGTTGCTAATCCCTTTGCGGCAGCATCTGCTGCAATTATTTCTGGTGTGAGTAGCTTGAATCCTTGGCCGCCTTTTGCAAGTTGTCTTAAATGAAATATTCCTTTAACTACATATCCTATAAAGTTGCCCATTACACCAGCCATCATAATGAGCGGTCCAGCAATTGCTGTTAATCCGCCAAGTGCATTTAGAAATGTTTTAACTGGTCCTGGTAGCTCTTTAAAGAAGTTTATTATTGCGTCAACAACTTTTAATACCTTAGTGCTTATTCTTAAGAACTGCTCTCCTACTGATGCTAGATCTGCCTGTACTGCAGCCCAAGCTCTTTTAAATTGTCCAGATGCTGACTCTGTCATCATCTTTAATTCTCGCTCTGATATGCTTGCAAGATCTACTGCGCTTGCTTTCATCAAATCCATTACCTGCAGTGTCTGTGAACCAGACTTACCTAAGTTCTCAAATAGAGCAGACATTCTTGCAAACTGGAATTTACCAAACAACTGCTCAATTGCTCTAGACTTATCTAGCGGATTAAGATTATCTAGTGCGGCTTGTAGGTCTAATATTGTTGCAGTTAAGTTTCCAGCATTATTATTTACAATACCCTTTAGATCAATTCCAAATCCCATAAACTGTTCTGTTGCAACTTTAGTTGGGTTAATAAGAGATGCCATTGCTGACTTAATTGCGTTTGCACCTTCAGAGGCATTTACTCCACCCTCTTTCATTGCTGTTAGATAAAGTGCTAAATCTTTTACGTCTCCGCCAAGAGATTTAATAACTGGCCCTGCTTTAGGAATAGCCTCAGTTAAATCTGCAAGGCTTGTTGATGTCTGGTTTTCAACTGCGTTAAGGAAGTCAATTGATTGTGCTAATTCATCTGTGCTTTGCTTAAATGCGTTTTGAATTGCAAGAGTTGCCTTCATGGCATCTTGTCTGTCGACTTCACCAAGTACTGCAAGTCTTGTTGTCTGCTGTGTGGCTGCAATTAACTCGTTGCCCTGTTGTCCAGTTGCTGCCAAGTCTGCTGCAAGAGCAATTGTTTCTTTGTAAGCAACACCATAAGAACTAGCAATTTCTTTAGCAGTTGCCGTTACGTCTTTTCTTACCTGAGCCAAATCTGCAGATGATGTTGCAGCTAGACCGCCATAAACCTTTGTTAACCTTACAAGCTCTGCGTCTGCTTCCCTGAATGCTTTTTGTGCCGCTGCACCGAATGCAATAAGTGGAACTGTTAGTCCTACTGTTAACTGGCGACCTGCCCACTGAGTATTCTTACCCCAGTTAATAAGCTGGTTAGATCCATCCAGCATGACCTTATTCATGATTGCAGCTTCTTGTCTAGCAATCGCCATCTTGTTCTTTACTTCATCAAGACCCTTTGCAACCATAACATTGTATTGCATTAGTCCTTGTGCATTTTTACCAATTGGTTGCACGATAGCTTGCTCAAGCATTACCTGCTGCTTGGCAAGATCTCTAATTAAGGTACTTGTTTTTCTTGTATGGCCGTTCCAAGCGCTATAATATTCGTTGAGCTTTAAACGGCCTCTATCTAAGTTCTTTCCGAACTTGTCTACGTCTGAGGATAGGGATACAAAGTGTTGTGAAAATTGTCCAGTTGAAGTAAGTGTCGTTGCAAACGACTTATTCATTACTGCAATTTGGTTTGCAAGTTTTGCGTTTGTTCCAGCAGTGGTTTCTTGCAGTCTTACGAGTTGGGCGGTTACCGCAGCTAGTTGAGCTCTTAAGCTCGTGAAGTCTGCGTGGGCGGTAATATTGGTAGTTATTATATTATCTGCCATATATATATGTTACTCTATAGAGTATCCTAATCCAGCTCCAATACCAAATCCAGCTTGCGCTGCAAATGAGCCTTGTAGTGAAACAACATCATCTGCTGATGTAGTTATTCCTAATGCTCTTCTTTGGATATCTTCGAAGGATGACCCCTCCTCTTTTTCATTACTGCTTACATTTAATTCAACACCCTGAATTGAAGCCAAGAACTTTCTTTTTTCTTCTTCAGTTTTTTGCATTGACTTAAAAGTCTGGACCATCTCTGGCATTGAAAGGCTATCTTCTAGTTCTTCGTAATTTTTCCAATTACCTAGTAGAAAGACTTCCCCTTCTAAAGCGGCTAAATCTAGTTCTGACCAGCCAGTACTGTTGCCGCTAGAAGGTTTGGGTCGTCCATCTTAATTCCTCCGCAAACTTCTAGAATGCGATTGATTGTTGGGACGTCAAGTGTATCTTCAAATGCGTCGATATCTTTAACTAGGTCTGGTAGCTGCTTTTCTAAAGCTACTGCACATGCCTCAATTAAAATTGTTAGTGTTTCGTCTTCTGATGTTACTTCTGCTGTCTTCTGAATGACTACCATAAACTTGCGAAGCTCTTTAATTGTTAAAGGCTTAAGCTTAACTGTTGCGCCATTTTGTAGTTGAATTTCTTCAACGTCATATACTGTAGTTGCCAATTTAATCCTCCTAGGATCTTGTCTTAATTATTGTATCATATGGGAAATATAATGGCAATAAGAAACCCCTCAATTTCTTGAGGGGTTCTTATTAATTAATTAATATTAATTAGAGCCAAGTGCGGTCTACGATTGTACCGTATTCTTTACCTGCATATGTTGCGTCGCCTGATGGGAGCAAACGGAATGTTACTGGGAATGTTGATGCTGCGTTACGAGCCAAAGAGAACTGTGACTGTTGTACAGAAAGAACACGACGTGCATAGTATACACGCTCAGTCTTTGATGATTCTGCAGTTGTTGGAGCCTGTCCAATTGCAACTAGTTGACGCTCAACTGGAGCTTCTCCTAGTGCACCTGCTGCAAGACCAAGGGTCTTACCGTCTGATGAAAGTGTTGATGATGATTGTCCGAATACGCCTAGAACGTTCTGAAGAGTACCTTCTGCCATTTCTGTTGCAATCATAACTTCCATTGTCTCCTTGAATAGCTTTGCTGAGTCAAGAAGCTGATCTACTGTTACTGAACCGTATGATGGGTTGTAAGTAATTTGAAGACCATTGTTTGTGTAACCTACGTTACGGTATGCAGCACCTGTTGTTGCTGAAGAAGTTGTGTTATCCACATCTACACCGTTAAGTGTTGTTGTGTATGACTCTCCTGCTACTGCCGCTGGTGTTCCACCTGCGCCTGCTGCTGTTCCATTCTTAAATGCTGGAACTGTCTTGTTGCGATTAACTGAACCTGCTGCCAGTGTTCCTGGAACCAAATTCTCTACGTATCCTGATGTTGTTGAATCCTCTACTGAAAGAAACAGTGGGGACGCACCAACAAGAATGTTTCTAGCATTACCTGTATTTTGTGCCATGTTGTAAAACCTCCATTATTAAATAAATATATATATTGACTTACGTTTTAAATCTAATCAAAGCTGGCTAGGCTTTTTCCTCTTAGCTAATTTTACTGGATAACTGGACTAAACGCAACTAGTCGAATCTGCCTGTGCCGTCGGTAGTCCTTGAGTACTTGACCTCTAGGATTACGTCGGTGGACATAAAGCCCTTAAGCTCTGCTGAAGGCTCTATGGGTGATGTCTCTACCACGTGGATGCTGTGGAATATTAATTTATTGGTATCTTTTGACTTGTTGGCATCCCTAGCCGATTCGTCCATTCTTCTGAATAGGTCCATCATAAGGTTTCTAATTTCATATATTTCTGTGACATCTGTGGAGTATATGGTAAACAAAACCTTCTCACAGCATATTAGCCAGTTCTCTTCGTAGGACATCCCTATCTTGTCATAGATTATATGCTTTTTACCGTTTAAGAATTGATCCATTTCTGGAGATTGTTGTACTGGAATTATTGGAATTATCTCTGTTCCGAGATTATCTGAATAGTAATCGTAGGCGTCAAATATGCCAGTGGTCTTTAGCTGTTTCCACAAAAATTTACGAAGCTCAAACATTGCGTCTATTTTATAATCTACCGTCATAGTGAGCCTCCAAATGCTGCATGTAGTGATGCGTCTGCCTGTGATCTTATTTTACCAGGGCTAAAGCTATATTGCACCTTTCTAATATTCATTGGTACTCCTAATGCCTTTGCCATCTTTGAATTAAATATCCTTTGTAGCCCAGATGATTTTATTGAAGAGTTTACTAATTGCCCGCCAAAAAATCTTCCGTATGATAATGAGAACTGGTGCGATGCTTGTGCTCCACCAGGCTTCTTAACGGTCACTGAGGTACCTTTAGGCATAAAGACTGTTTCACCATCCATCTCAAATACAAGGCGCTCAGCGGACCTTGGACGGATTACTATGGGCATTCCAGCTTCCATCACAGATGCCTTGTTGGCAAATATATATTTTTTCTTTTGTTTTTTGTTTTTAGAGGGAACCGATGATTTAGATAATTTAAAGTCGTAGTTTATTCTAAATGAAAGTCCACCCATATCAATAGTGTGGAGCTTAAATAGTCTTGCAGTTGGCACACCAGCCTTATTCCATTCATATACGTGATGCAGAGATCTTGGCTTTACTCTTGCTTGTGAATCTATATATTCACCAAAATCTTTTTCTATTTGATTAAAGATTGTTGTTTTAAATAAATTTTTGAATTCTGCGTTTGTTGTTAGCCTAGACAATACCGCAGATTCATAATATAGAAATGCTGATATTTGTGCGACTGTGCTATCTTTAAGAACTCCTGGGGCTGAGCCTGCCATTAATCTTTCAAGCCCGCTGGCAGTCTGAATTAACGCTGTGCTAGAATCCAATTTCCTGATTCTCCGATCTCTTTGCAACAGAGTTGTATGCAAGAACATTACCGAATGGATCGGTAATCGGGGTAGAGCTTATAATCTCAAATACTGTTGGGTTGTTATTTGGATAGTTTATTTCTTTGCAAACTACGTTGCCGTTCATATCTCTAACGTTTGTAATTTTTTCTCTATATGTTATTGGGTCTGGGGTTCTTATTTCTAGCATCTGCTCATTCATATACCTGTTATTAAATGTCTGCTTGTCCCCTCCCCTACCAGAACCAGAATTTGAAATTATTCCTTTTGCTGCACAAGGAACGGATCTAGTAAAAATCCATTCTTTTTTAATAGCACCAGTATTCTCATCTTGAGTGTCTAATTGAAGATAGATGTCTAGCTTCATTGGCATTAATGAAGTTGCTAGGCTCATTTAGATTACAACCATACCATTGACTACGTATTGATCAAGCAGCTGGTCTGCGTACAAATTGCCAGTTCCAGTGTGTGCCTTATCTAGGAACTCAAACTTCCAGTCAAAAGTACTAATATTTTTTACATACTTATCTTTCCATGCACGATCTTTTTCAAAGTACTGCTGCATTAACACTAGACAAGCTTCAGACACATCGTCTGGGACTCGGTTCCAACCATACCAACCAGTAATTGAATAGATGTAATCTTTTTTAAAGGCACCAGAGTATGATCTATCATTAATGCTTGGTGGGATTAATCCGTTAGCAGTATAGACTAAATTGTCATAGAGGTCTTGCTTATTTATAGAAAGTCCGTAATTTGATTCAGATATCTTTGGAACAAATGTCCAATTATTAATTTGTGATGGAGAATCTATTAGTGTAATGCCTTCTTCTTTAAGAACAGTAAGACTAATAATTCTTGTCTTTAGCGGAAGCACGTCAGTGCCACTACCGTATTGAGTCTCAGTCATATACTTTTGTGAAAAGAATTGATTTGTATAAGCATCAATTAATTTTCTTGCGTAGCGTTCTGCAATTTTTAATTCATTATAAGACCTATAGTTTGGGTCGGATACGTCTGTGCCAATATTTAGTCTATCAAGTGATTCAGAAATGCTAACATACGGTCTAACAACATCTACTATTTGTTTGTGTGTTGTTGGAGTTCCATTTACGGAATAGCTCCAGGTAATCTCTATCGTAGGCTCATTAAAGTTAGATGCCGCTTGTGGAATTATAATTTCGTAAGTACCAAAGTCTGAATCTAACTTTGTTGCAGTGTAGGAAGCTGATGGTAGACCACCAAACGGGGCTCCGTCTGGGTTTGATCTTTTAACCAGTGCAGTGACTGTTCCATCTGCATCGGTTATCTCACCTGCCCAGTAAATTTTAGTTATTACTCTTGAGGCTTGATCTTTGTATATTTCTGCCATTAACTTATGTTAACGTTTAGTTGTAGAAGTCCTGAACTTCCTTTGGTGTCGCTAAACGAAAACCCTCCTCTGTATCAAAGATTTGTTGAGCATCTTCTTCTGGCATTGCCACAAAAGGATGGTCCTTTGTAAAAGTTCTGCCATGAATATCATATCTCATGTTATCTCTTGTCATTCTTACAAGTAGAGTATCTTCTGGCTGGGCCTTTGGATCAAACTTAGGAAGAATTTCAATTTCTTCTGTGTCTTTTTCAATTGCCTCTACAGTGCTTTGATACACACTCCAAGTAACGCCTTCTTCTGCTAGAGCTGCAATAATGTCTTTTTTATTCTTTAGGCCTTCTGTATCAACTGCAAAATCTGTTGCAATTACTTTTAATTCAGCCACCTTTAATGTGTCAAACGACATATTTT
>Ga0247723_1000108_pt1 | contig 50676 bp, 63 predicted proteins | sample MSEWelMarce5H_FC_FD_189079 | JGI IMG/M metagenome (GOLD analysis project Ga0247723, IMG submission 189079) | Subsurface sediment microbial communities from gas well in West Virginia, United States - MSEEL Well Study Marcellus 5H_FC | ecosystem: Environmental > Terrestrial > Deep subsurface >...
AACACACAATATGCACTATATTAAGGCTTTACGCCCCTTTTGAATATATGCAGACAGTTGCATAATATGCAACATTTATACACAAACACACTGATGCTTTGATCATTAAACACTTGCTTTATATATATACTAATTTTATTGAGTATTTATGCATATCGTTACTTAATCGTAATACTTGTAGGACATATACAAGGGTTTCTATCTATCTTATGATAACTCCAATAAACAATGGGATTTCCAGTGATTTTTTTCATTCGTTCGTAATGTTTTTTGTAGGATATATCCAATATATCTACCAAAATAATCAGATAAAACATGCATAAATTGTGCATAAACTACAATAAAATGCATAAAAACTGCATAAAAGTTATTCATTCTTATATGTTTTCTATATATAATTTAATCAGCTATAATTGTGGGGTATGAATGGTATGTTTCATTACATCTATTACAATGTATATAGGTATATAGGGTAAATGGACATGATGCTCTACCACCCTCGATATGTCCAAATAAAAGACAAATGAATTTATTAATCATTATTGAGATAGCTTATCCATATATGTAAGTTCATCTAAATATCCTGGATTTTCCAGTGATTTTTTTGGTTCCATCGTAATGTCATTTTGATCCAATTTTGAATCGGCATGCAGGAGTTTATTAATAGCTTCCTCTATATACTTAATAGGGATATCATATATACCTGACATCTTATAGTTGTTCATAATCTTGAGACAGTCAAGAATACCATCTTCATATGATTTTGTCAATTTATTTTCCTCAAATTTCCTGTGATTTTTCTCACATGTTCGTAATGTCTATTTAATCTAGTTTATTGCATGCCCCAAAGCCTGACATTTGTCAAGCTCTGGGATCGGTATTTAGTTCCACTCAATGATAGGCTCATCAAGTACGTCAATGTAATGCTCGTTAAGAATTTCTAGGGTCTCCTCAAGTATCTCAACTTCAACATCATCAAGTTCCTGACCAGACTCATACTTTTCAATTATGTCTAAAACAACATAAGCCTGTTGTCCAACGTAGGTATCGTCAATCCAAATTCCTTGGTCTAAATCCCAACGGCTGTAATAGTTCATAAGGTTATCGTATAATTCTTTCATAGTATCTACTTTATCAGATTTGGTCGTAGTTGTCAAGGGCTTCTGGAAAGTCATCTGTAAATCCGTTCTTTGTGTAATGGTGGAATTTGAACCACCGTAGCATCTTATCGTTCATCTGTTCATTGAATGTATGGGCTGTGTGATTTGCTAACTCCACCTCGTTTAATCTGGTATCTGCAAACACCTTAGCCATTTTCTCTGCATCGTGTTTCTCTGCCATTTAATCTCCTGAACCTCCTAGTGTAGCACATAGGACTGACAATTCTAGTGGCTCTATGTAAGTGTCTAGCACTTCTGATAAGTTAGTTAATACTGCCCAAGTTAACTTGTCATCTTGTTTTTCCAGGGCACCCTCTAAGTTAGTAATGGTATGTCTAATAAAACTGTTAATCTCTTCCTTCATTAGTCCCACCACCTGTCGTCCATGATGTAATCAATTGCGGCATCAACGGCTTCATAGAATGTGTCATAGACTTCACCCATGTCATCGTTGTGTGCAAACACTTCCCACCAAGGATTCATACGATAGATTTCAAATCCACTATTACTAATAGTTTTAATAAACTGCATCAACTGTACATCATCGTTAATACCTGCAGCCTCTAAGTCATCTGAATATCTGACAATGGTAGCACCCTCATCTGATAGTTCACCATTAACTAAGTTTGGTAGTGTTAAGTGCATCTCACCATTACGTTCTATGTCTACAACTCTATCAAGGTATGTGACTTGAGCATAAGACTCTGCACCCTCCTGCCATACATAAAACTCTGGCATTTGCTTAGCGGTTGGTATTGTCTGTGTGTATTCTACTGTAACGCCTTCTAATGATTTAATCATTGATAATCTCCGCACTTATTACGTCCATTAGTTCATTGTATTTAACAAAACTAATAATGTCATCGTGGAAACAGGCTACTGCATATTCCATTAGTTCCTCATCTGTCATATCGTCATACCCTAGTGGGTCTAGTTCTGGTGTAGTATAAAATGTTATAGATGTTTTAACTGTTTTCATATGCGTATCCTATTACACTTTCTCTGGAATGTCAAGTCTTGTTATCTGGTAAGCCAGGATTTCTTCTAGCCTGTAATATTCAGCTTCTTGTTCGGAACCCTCTTCTAGATATTCCCAACGTCCTGTATCCTTGTTGTACATAATCTTGTCACGATCAAACTCTGATTCAGCATCAACCATAAATGCTCCCCAATGTTCATCGTATACAACTACCCAATGATATTGCTTACTCATACTTCTACTTCTCCTAAATCCATTAGATACTCTTCCTTGCCACACTCTATGCAACTAAACATTGGTTCATCTTCATACTCCAAGAATGTTACATCACACATACAACACTTAACCTTATTCATTAACATCTACTTCAACTCCATAAGTCTCTATACCTGTCATGTATACATCTGTGTCTGCTGTGTCATCAATCTCATCATAACAACCAATGCTCTTGAAATAGTCCCACATCTCTTGAATGTCATCACGGTCATTTTCATCAAAGTCTGGGTGTTGCTCTAGATAAGATAACCAAACATCATTAGGTACTTCCATACTCCAGACAGATTCAAAACTGCCCTCAAAGATTCCTCTTAATTTCATTACTATACCTCGTGTACAATCACGTCTTGTAGGTACAAGACTTCTGGGTCAATCTTGTAATAACTAATTAAACTATCTTTTGCTAGTTCAATAATAGATTCATCAGTAGGTTTCTGATAAAAGTTGATAGCAGACTCATCAGCAATAATGGATTCCTCTGCCTCTACGGTGGTAATAATTACCATACGCTCAAATACAAACTCTACGTTATAAGTGTTTTTCATAGTGCTAACCTATCACACTTGTGGGTAATTGTCAAGGATTTCGTGCTTATTTCTTGCAAAGAACAGATCAGTTCCGTCCTCATCTTTAATGCTAATCTGTGCAGGTACATCATACTTGTCCAGGAAAAGGTGGTGTTCAATCTGCCACTCTTGATCTTTAACAAACTCAATCATAGCCTCATGTGAAATAGGATAACCATGAATACCATACTCTCCTGTATCTAGCATCATCTTAATTAAGTCTGCTTCTTGATAAATAACTTCTGTTGTTGCTACTAAGTACGTCATTACTTCTTACCACCAATTCTAATTTCTACTACTTCTTCTGTGTGATAGAAATGCTTTACAAACTTGTAAGCAGTTTCCCATTGTTCTAACTCAATACCACCAACTCTATGCAAATCAACAAAGTCGTCTGCTAGTGTTTGTAGTAAAGGATTCTCTGTGTCAATCATGTTTGTCCTTTTGTAGGTTGATACTGTGTATCCTACCACATGGGTCTGACATTTTCTGTGATTTCCGTGAATTTGCACTTAATGTCGTAATAAGATAGCTAAGACTATTAAAAATCCGCATGCCCGAAAGCTGATCAGATGTCAAGATGGGTGAGCAGTTTTAATTCATGCTCAGGAATTTTATTTATGCTAGGGCAACCTCACGCACAATGGATAGCAACTTGTTTTTCTCTGCAGTAACAACAGGGTCAAAACCTGATGCACTTGCAAGGATTCCCTCATTGTTTCCTCCACGAGGGTTACGGTACCAATCTAGGCGTTCTGTAAGAGTATTGAAAGCACCCCAAGCAGTGGTATTAATCATTGAGTTAGTATCGGAAACAAAAATTTCCTCAAGCAGTTCAATTTTGTTTTCCCACTTAGTCATAGCACCCTTAGTATCTTTGCTAGGCATTGGGTAAGCGGTTGCAACAATCTTATCAAAAGTTGCCTTAGTGATTTCAGTTTCAATAAGTTCCTTAGCCATTTTGTCAAACTCGTCCATGTAAGTATTGGCAAGACCTAGTGCTTCTCGTGCAACCATGATACGACCCTCAAGTGTTGAGGTGTGTCGCATCTTGAAAGACTGCTTGACACCACGAAGAGCAAGGTCAAGAGTATTTGCACAAACAACACGAACAGGTGTTACCGATGCACGAACAGCAAGGGAACCGTCATGTGATGTATTTACAAGTAAGTAAGACTTCACAACATCTGCAACGCCATTAGGGTCAAGTACGGTCTCACGCTCAAGAGCAAGAGAGCCAAACACAACACGACCATTCTTTAATGAACCAGCAGTTTCCCAACGAGCACCGTCAAGAAGATTATCTGCAAAAGCAAATAGTTCTTCATTCTGTAAAGTTTGGTAACGCTCACCAACAACTGCTAGAACATCTGGGTGTCCGTCCTCTGGGTGGTCACGAACAACAAGAAAGTTAGATTTGCTTGATGTGTAATCTTCAGGTAGTGGAACATCTTCAAGACGTACATTCCAGTTTGACAAGTTAGCGATGTCCATAACTTCACTTGTAGTGTGTTCTTCATTGACAACAGTTCCTAGACCATGCCACGCTGGTTCACGAAATGAATACATAGAGCCTACACCGTTAATAATTTCGACTGCATCAGCCACGTTTTTCTCCTATGAGGTAGTTTGTTTAATAGTCTTACTATACACTATAGGTCTGACAATTTTATTAGATACCCCATGATTTCAGTGTTATTTAGATCACATCGTAACAGCTTGACAAATACTAAAAAACGGGCATGCGATTTTCTGGCATAGAAAAACCCCCTGCAGGGAAGACAGGGGGTAAATCTATTTATTTAATTAACGAGCGACCACATAAGGTAGTTCACGTTCGTTATTCTTCATCTGACGCTTGGACACATTGTCTACAAAGTGACCCTTAGCATCTCGTACAACTACACGCTGGCTCTTACCAAAACGTGTGTTCCACTTTTCTTCTGCGATAAATAGCTTCTTTGCCATTTTTTATTTCTCTTTTCTATTAGGTGGTGGACAGTTTAGTGTGGTGCCCAGCACTTCCTACCTACTAGGAAATCTAGTATAGTTCTCTGATTGAGTCAATTTCTGCATCAGATTCTTCAATCTCATAGTCAGATTCATTTGATTCAATTGTGATGTCAAAGTCATAGACACTTAGGTCGTCTACATCTTTATCCATTGGAATAGTGATTGTTGCTTTGATTGTTACATTGAATTCAACATCAACAGTCTTGTGCAAGTCAATTCCAAGAATTCTTGCAATCTCATCTGCGTGTTCTGAACCAATTTCATCATAGTTCTCAACAAGGTATTCCTTAACCTTGTCTTGTGCTCGTGAGTTCCTGTCGTTAGTTTCTTTGAGTGCATCTGCTTTCCAATAAGTTCTTGAAATGTCATCTGCTGTTACGGTTGCGTATTCTGCATTTGCTGGTGTGCCATAGTAGTAACCCTTTTTGATAAGCATCTCTGCATTAGGGTCATAGGACGGTGTTAGTGCTACCTGCTCTTGCATTGGTGTTACACTTGCTGGGATTGGAAAGTCCACGTTTATTCTCCTTGTAGGTTGGTTGTTGAAACTAGTGTATCAGAGAGGTCTGACAATTCTTGCCATTCCTCCTCATCAGAATTCCATCTGTATTGGTTGGTATCCACAGGGCAGTCCTCAAAAGCATACTCAATGTCGTCATACTCGCAACGACATTCTCTTTCCAGTGCCTCGTAGTCTGCGTGAGACATTGGAATGTCATACTCATTACAGGCAATGTCTTCTCCACCTAAGAATGTGCAACTGCCTCCCCAACCTTGTTCTTCTTCATACTCATAGTCAAACTCAAGAGTTGGGTATTGTTCTGATAGTTTAATTAGAACCTCACCAACAGGACTCCAAGCGGTTTGGAAATGGTACATAACAGAACCATCATCATTAACTGTCATTGTGGTATCTGAATAGTCTTTGTTATTAACAACTGCTACGTCCCACTTAGTTCCCCAGTTACGGCAGTTCCAATGATACCAGTCTTGGTCTTCTTTCATAGAGCGAACAAACTCTGTCATAAAAGATTCACCATCAAATTTTCCATCATCATCTTTTTTGATGTTCTTGTTACCCTTGTAAACATCATCACCATAGTAAGCCTCAAGGTCTGTTGGTTTTACAATGTTCCAAAAAGCAAAGACAGGATTATCATAGACTTGAACATCAGGAAAGTTTTCCCACTGCTTTGTTTCCTGATTAAACTTGTGGTCAGGGAAATGCTTTACGAATGGCTGATTAAGTTGTGCAACCATCTTATCTAATTCTGATTTCTCACCTGATACAACAAGTGAATTAAATACCCAGTTTGGCATTTGTACTTCTTTCTAGTAGGTTATGATTACATCATAGCATAGGGGTCTGACATTTCTGGTGATTTCAGCGACTTCGTAGTAATGTCTTAAAGCTTGACAAATCTTTAAAATCGGGCATGCCCCTTTTTGCGATCTGTATGGGACTTGAACCCACAACCTCTACCGTGACAGGGTAGTGCTCTAACCAATTGAGCTAACAGACCAGAGGGTGAGCAGTTTATAGTCTGGGTATGGTGCTCAGGACTGGCTCCTTTATTTTACCTGCGTGACTGTAGCAGGTTTTGGTTTCGGTTTAACCTACTACCAAGATGCTTGGTACTCAAAGTAATCAAACTTGCTTTCAAGGCAACGATTAATAATTCCAATAGTGTCATTCAAGTCACCAAAGTAGTATTTATCATAGTCAGTAGAGCCAAAGAAGAAACCACTACCTGTTGGTAAAATGTATGGTGCATTTTCTGGTACTGCAATAGCCTCAATACATAATTCTTTTAATTGTTCTAAATCTTCTCTACGAACAAGAATTGGCTGACATTCATCAACACCGTCTGCTAAGTTATTTACAAACCAATGATGAATCATATTTGATTTACGCCAGTAACCCATTGGCACATCAACAGAGATGCCAGCAAAGCCAGTCTTATCAATTACATCTTCTAACTCAAGACGACTAACGATTTCATTGAAGAGAGGATTGATTGTGTCCTCATCAGTTTGGCGGTTAAAGTTATGACGGTACACATATTCACTTGCACGAAGGTACATATCTAAGCCCATTGTGTTCTTCTTTCTGTAGGTAGGTTATTAAAATAATCTTAGCATAGGGGTCTGACAGTTTTGCCAGACCCCACAACTAAAACTACTTTACAGTAGTCCAACGGTCTTGACCATTTACGTCAAGGCGAATACGGAGTGAGCCAGTAGTATTTTTGATTACTTCCTGAACTGTTCCTGTTACGCCTGACTTTGCAGTTGTGAACTGTGAGCCAACAGTTGGTGCTTGGATTTTTTCCATTTGCTTCTCTTTTCTATGTTGTTGTTATGGTAACATCTTAGCACACGGGTCTGACAATTTATGCAGTTTCCGTGATAATTCTAGTGTGATCCTAATCACATTCGTAAGACTTGACAAAGCTCTAAAATGGGGGCATGCCACTTTCTTCAGTCAAACTGAAGAAGCGACACACAGTCATCATCAGATAAAGAGTAGCACAACTCATCATCTTCAAATAAATCTAAGAAGAATAAATCATATCCATCTGGTGTTGGCTCTGTGCGAGTGATGGTAACAATATCACCGTTAGGAAGTTTTACCATATCGCCAGGCTCAATTGTCATACCAACCAGCTTATCTATTTCCTTATAATCTGTAATCATTAAAATGATCTCCTTTGTCTTTGTGACTTTTACTTGAATCTCCCTCGCCAATTCCATTGGCAGAGAATACTCCAAATAAGAATAACACAATTAGAATAAATAAAAAGATTTCCAATTAAACACTTTCTCTTAGACGTAGGTACTCAATGTATGTTTTATCTGATGCCATTTCTGACATCAACCTGTCTAGTATAGCGTATGGGTCTGACATTTCTTGTTTACGATTAAATAGTTTCATCTCTTGTACCAATCATCTTGTTTTAGTATGGTTAGGTTTAGAACAATTCCTACGATTACGATACCTGCAAATATTCCTGCGGTAAATGCTAGTGCTAGAGCCATTCTGCTAAATCTCCATCTGCAATTTCTGAATAGTCCATACCATTTGCTTCTGCAATTGCTTCCCATACATCTTGCTCATTATAGATTCCATCTGGATGCCATTCCGATAGAATCATTTCAACTGTTTTCATTTTTCCCATTATGCGTACATCCTTTCATAGAATGAGATTGTTTCTTGATTGTCTAAATCTGTAATTGTGTTATGTAATAAATCTAATACAACTGTTTTATCAAATCCCTTGCCAACGTGGTCACGACCAATTGCATAGATACCATAGCCAGTTTCATCCATAACCTCATCTTTAATCAGGTATGAGACAATCATACGGGTAAAGTATGAATGGTCGCCTAAACGTTTTTTAGCGTGGTCTAATGCACCTGCTAAATCATCTTGCCAAGTATCTTCACCCCAATGGGAATAAAGTACGGCTAAGGATTCTGTTCCGTCATCAAATACGAAATTAATTCTTGCACCCATTTTAGTAACCTGCTTCCGTTAGCATTTTGTCAATTGCTTTTATTTCTTCTTCGGATAATCTATCTAATGCACTCTCATCAATAACGGCATCAAATAAGTTAATCATCTTATCTACAAACTGTTGGTCTGTCATTTTTTCTCTTTCTTAGTAGGTATCTTTGATACTACCACAAGGGTCTGACATTTTTAGTGTTTTCAGTGACGTTTTCTTAAATTTCTTAACTTGACAAAGCTCAGAAAAAGGGGCATGCCCCTTTCGGGGTGGAATGTCAAGCGTCACTCCATATCCTGGTACTCGTATTCTTCATAGTAGTCATCGTCTTGCATTACCCAAGGATCCAATCGGTGTTGCTCAATAATTGCGTGAGCAGGTGCAGTATCATTACCACGATAAGAAACTCCTTCAGGCATTTCTATTTCAGCATAGATATCTTCATTCCAATAAGCATTAATAGCGTCAACGCAAGGTTGCACCATTGAAAGTGGAATAGGTGGATAGAAATTAGAACGCAAGTGAATACCGATCTGATCTTCCATTGTCATTTCTAGTTCGCCAATTGCCATTGCAGTCATTAGTCCCATAATTATTCTCCTTGTAGGTTTTTGTGTTTTGTCTTGCGTGTGTATTTCTTTTTGTTGCGGTGTTTAGCGGATGCATTGCTCCTACGCAATTCTAGTCTTGCCCTAAGTTGCTCAGGGGTTGCAATAAATTTCATTACTCATCCCAACTAGCAAAGTTATCCATAATGCAGAAACAATCGTTGCACATTCCAGAAATGAAACGCTCACGGATACCTGCATCATAGTCTTTCAATACATCTTGAGCATAAGCACCTTGGTGGTATGCAAATAGTTGTTCAGAAGAAATTGAAACTGTCTTAGTTTCTTTACAAGCAGGGCAAGGTAGGGATGTAACGACATAGCGTTCGTTCATCACTTTCATTGGATTAGTTAGAGTGAACACAAGTGTCCCTTTCGTAGTAGGTATGCCTTCAGCATAGCATAGAGGTCTGACAATTTCAGTGAGTTTTTCAGTGTTGTTTTAATCGTGTCGTAACTTGACAAAGCTGGGAAAATCGGCAAGCGTGTCGTCCACAGGCTGGGGATAACCTGTGGACAATTGCTTAGAATGGTGGTGTTGCCCAATACGGAACAAAATCCTTAAACGATTCGTTAATACGGTCAATGACAACCTCACCAAATACATCTTCAACGCTTGATGATGCACTCTTGACGGGTTGCCCAATGTATTCTAAATACATTCTGACATCTTTTGACGGAATGTTTAATTCCTTAGCAATTTCATAGACTCTCATAATTAACCTGCCACAACTTCAATGGTTGCCCAAAATTGGTTGCGTGGATAAGTTTCATTCTCAACTTCAATTTTGTAGTTGTCGCTGTAATCAACCTTTTCAGCGTAGATAATTTTGCCCTCAAGGTTGCGAGAGCCTGAACGATAGTGAGAGCCTACTAGCATCTCACTTACAGTTAGTGAATACATTTTGTATTCCTTTCGTTAGTGTTAAGTCTTATTTGCTAGGCTCACCGTAGGTAGGATTATTTGCTAGGCTCATACTTAACTATTTATTTATAGTTTCACTTTAGCAGAGGGGTCTGACATTTTTGGGACTTTTGAGCGTGTCTAAGGTAAACATTTGGTAAACTTTTTATCCACAGATTTTCAGTGAGTTATACACAGGCTCTTAACAATTGTGGATAACCTGTGGAAAACGGGCATGCCAAAATTTCTGAGAATGTCAAACGACACGCCCAGAAGCTTTGGATTTTTTTAGTCTGTAAATTTATCTACAAGCAAATAAACAAAACCTGCAAGAGAAAAAATTAAGATCCAAGAATAAAAACTATTCATTTAGTATTCTCCTCTCATCACAAATGCAAACGAATGTTTTCCTAAATCAAAAATCAGGGAAGTATTTTTGCGACCTAGTTTTTTACTGTAGTAATTTGAAAAACTAATTCCAATTACGAAAGTTCCGTCAATTTTATTATGTACGAATTTCATTATTTAATTACCGCATCTCTGAATCGTGTTAAATCAAAATTAGGATTATCCCTTTTGAAAAATGTTTGAAAGTCTGAAAGCAAATCCTCAAAGGTGTGTGCTTCAATGTCTAAGTGATAAGCGTTTAGAATTTCCGCTATCTTTACATAGTCTTTTCTAGTCATCATTATTTAACCACTTTCCAACCTGTTAGGGGATTGCGATACAGTTCTACCTGTTCGCCTGTTTCGTTATTGACTACCTCGCAAGTTATACCTGCACCGTCATAGCAAGAGGCAACCATTCCAAGAGCGGAATGAATGGAGATGTATTCGTTAGAGATGTTATCTCTCTTATTTGTTACAGTGTAAGTCATTTTGTGACTACCTTTCTTTTGTTTGTTGATTTGATTCTAGCATAGAGGTCTGACAAAACTAATCTAGTTCGCCATAGAGTTTGACATAATCAGACTTAGACAAGATGCCCTTGTATGTATCACAGCAGAACATCTGGTCATCTGCCCAATCTTGTAAACAGAATACGCAGATGTACTCTTCGGTATTTAGTAGGTTAAACATTTCTAACCCCTTTCTTTATCTATGCTTACAGCCTAGCATAGGGGTCTGACAATTTCTCGTGTTTGCCGTGTATTTATCTTATGACCTTAATCACATTAATTGCGACACGCCCGACCCCGCCAGCGAGTTATCCACAGGCTTATGCACAGGTGTGGATAAAGAATTAACCTACTGTTAACCTTAGACACGCCCTATTTGGCAGAAATTGTCGGTGGGGTGTGTTAGGTTAAGACTATTAGATAAACAAAAGAAAGGTTAGTTCAATGAATGAATTAGCACTAGAACAAATCACTAAGACAACTTGCTTAGTGTGCGGTGACAAGTTAGCACCGTTTGAATTAGAGTCCGCTATCTGCATTATGTGTGAGGACTAATTATGTTTCTATTTCATTTGCGTGATGTATTGTTAGGCATTGCGGTATTCTCATTACCTGTATTGCTACTTGAATTACAACTACTAGTCATTGGACTAAATGGAATGTCTGTCAATGTAATGATAGTAACTGTTGCTATTGGTTTATTATCTGCAATAGGTGCAGTAGTTTGCGAGATGATTGACGGCTAAATGGAAATTGTTTTGTTCATCATCATTGGATTATTTCTTGCAGGTGTCCTATCCTCTTTAGGGTAGGGCATCTCTTTACTTTTTATTTCTAAAACCGCATTATGCTTGTTTTACATAACCGCATTATGCTATGGGCTCACTACATAAAATCAAAAGCTTTTTATTATTTGTGCATCATACATATTAAAATCACATTCACATTTTTGTGAAATTAGACCTGCAAAAGCTTTGCAATAAGGATTTTGATCAAATTTAAAATTATATTCACATTTATGGGTATATATATAACGTTTTGATAACATTTAGATAACAATATAATAACAGTTGAATATTCAACTATATATTTGGTATAATATGTATACACATTGCCTTATGGGATGTGAATTTAACTCGCTTAAAAGGAGCAAAAAATGAAATATACAACAACGTGGGCAAATAACCCATATCTAATCGGGTGGGATCAGGTATTCTCTAGATTCGAAGAATCTTTTAAAAACGTAGAAACTGCATTTCCTCCATATAACCTAAGAAAAGTAGATGACGATAAGTTCGTTATCGAACTAGCAGTAGCTGGTTTTAATAAAAATGACATTTCTGTTACAGAAGAAGATGGTAACTTGATTGTAAAGGGTGAACAACCTGATACAGAAGACATCTACATCCATAAAGGAATCGCAGGACGTAAGTTTACAAAAACTTTCTCTCTAGCTGAACATATGGAAGTAACAGGTGCTGATATTAAAGACGGTATTCTATACATTGGTGTAAGGAGAAACATCCCTGAACACAAACTTCCAAAAACAATCGAAATTACAAATTTCGAGGAAGGTAGAAAACGAAAGTAATATCACAAAGAAAGAGCCCTAGAAAAAATCTAGGGCTTCTTTTTTATTATTCTTCAGAATTTTCGTTGTCTGGAATAGCAAGGGTTGGAATAGGAGACATTAAATGTCCTTGACGATGAAGTTCCATAAGCTTCATCATATCTTCACCTTTACCTTGAGCATCAGCAATTAATGTCAATTGGTCATATATTCGTCCAAGCATGATATATAGAATTGTTCCTAAATTATCATTCATTGACTTAACTTCTTGATCTCCTGAGAGCTCTGCATCTTGCAGCTGGTCTTCAATTTCACTCATAATTAATCCTTTGGGTCAATATAAGAGTATATCATACGACTATATGCTTTGTCTACTTTTATACAATGCTTGCATGTATTATTAGTATGTTTTAGCATTGTTTGGTATGTGGCTGTTCTCGTCCGCCGAATTTTTAAATTTTGATTTTTCGAATATTAATAGTGTATAATAATAATTACCGTTTATCACACGATAACGCCGAATATAATTGGAGAAATAATGAAACTAACGCCAGCTAACATTGCAATGTTGCAATCATATGGTCGTTCATTCCTCGGAGCCGCTGTAGCCCTGTATCTTGCAGGTGTAACAGATCCGTACCTATACCTAAATGCATTTGTTGCAGCACTAGCACCAGTTGCTATTCGCTACTTTAACAAGAATGACATTGCATTTGGTAACATCAGTGGTAAGTCCTCTCCTGATCAGGTTGCAGCAGAAGTTGTTGCAGCAGTAAAGAAGGCTACTAAGAAGGCACCTGCAAAGGCACCTGCTAAAAAATCCACAGCAAAGAAGACTACTTCAAAGTAGTTCTTGTGGGAGTGTATAACTTAATATGAGTCCTAACGAATTCCTAATGATGTTGGCTGCCACAGTTACAGCTATTGGAGTTATTGGGGTTGCAATTCATAAAGCCACAAAGCTTGTAAAAAGATTTATACACTTCCTAGATGATTACTTTGGAGAAGAAGAAAGACCAGGATTTGAAGGTCGTCCTGGACTACAGGAAAGACTAAGATTTATGGAAGAAGAAATTGCTTGCATATCCTTTGAAATGAGACCAAACCACGGAACTTCTATTAAAGATGCCGTAGCCCGTATTGAAAAGCGTTTAGACGCACTAGAACAAAAGTAGAAAACATTGAGAATAAGTTTTAGCAACGGTTGTGGTGCTCCACAAACTGGACATGGTTATGTTACTATGCGTTTATTAAAGACCATAAATGAAACAAAGCATAAGATCTACATTGATAGAGATGCTGATTTAGAGTTTAACTTTACCCATCCTAATTTCTACAAATTCTCAGAAAACACCAACTCAGTAAAAGTTGGATATGTAGCTTGGGAGTCTACTAATCTTCAAGAAGGCTGGCAAGACATAATTAACTCCAAGTGTGATGAAATGTGGGTTCCTAACAAATTTACAAAAGATGTATTTCAGAACTACTTTGATAGAGAAATATTTGTATTTCCTCATGGGGTAGATGAAAGGTTTGTTCCTAAGAAAAGGTCATTAGAAGGTCATATGAAGTTTCTACACATTGGGTATCCTGCGGTACGAAAAAACCTTCCAGATGTCACCAAGGCGTTCCTAGAGCTTTACAAGGGCAACATGGATTACCACCTGACAATTAAAACATATGAAGGTGCAGATTTTGATCCAGGCGAACCTAACATAACTGTTATTGCAAGAGACATGACATATTCTAATTTAATTAATCTAATGCATGATCACCATATTCTTCTTTATCCGTCTTGGGGAGAAGGATTTGGATTAATACCACTTCAAGCAATGGCTACAGGTATGCCAGTTATTAGCACAGAAGAGTGGTGCGATTATAAAGAGTTTAATCTTGGTCTTGGAATAAGTTCAGAATTAGTAAGAAGTCCTTGGCAAAAATGGCATCCTGGAAAAATGTACAAACCTTTATATTGGGACTTTGTAGGAATGATAGAATACGTTGTTGCTAATTATGAAAGCCTAGCAAATAAACAATTTGAACTAGCACCGAAAGTTCATGAAAAGTATGATTGGAATCGTGTGGTGGCAGAGCATTTTAATAATGTTGAGTCACGATTAATGCTATAATCAAAGTATGGCTCTTCCAGATACTATCACGATTACAGCAGTTGAGACTATTGACTCTGTAGCGGTTAATACCGTTCAAGATGTTGACATCATTGTTCTTGAGGATAATGCACCAAGTTTAAATGTACAGGTTTCAAATGTTGCAGCTAGTTCTATGGTTCAGTCTGTTAATGGCAAGACTGGACATGTAACAATTGACTATCCAGATATTAACGCTAGTCCAGTAAATCATGTTAAATATGTACATAATCAAACTACTGTATCCAATGATTGGACAATTAACCATAATCTAGGGTTTTTCCCAAATGTTACCATTTTGGACAATGATAGCCCTCCAAGAATTGTAGAGGCAGATATTCGATATTTGAATACAAGTTCTGTTAGAATTATTATGAATACATCTATGAGCGGTACTGCATACTTAACATAGCTGTAAATTTAAAATAGGGAATTGAATAATATGGCATCCAGACTGTTTACAGTTGATTTAGACCTTGGATTAAACAAGGCAAAAAGATTTATCTTTGAGGATTTCTCCTCAGCACCAACAGGAACAACAGGTAGAGTTATCTACTGGACAGCTGGTGATTCATCTGCTAACCACCTGAAGGTATACAACGGTACTGCTTGGAAGACACTTGCCTATACCGATGATGTCCCAACAATTTCTATCTCCCTTGATGCCCCAGATCTATTTACAGTTTCAGGATCTCCTGCTAACGCAAATGGCACACTAGCTTTTGAATGGAATACAACAGCAGTTAATACTGTTCTTGCTGGTCCAGGCTCTGGCTCAACAGCAGCTATTCCAACATTTAGATCACTTGTAGCAGCAGACATTCCAAGCATTACATCAGGTAAAATTTCAGACTTTAGTGAAGCGGTAGCAGACACTATTGGTGCAATGGTTACAAGCAATACCGAAAATGGAATTTCTGTAACTTACCAAGACGATGACAATACACTTGACTTTGACGTAGCCGATTTCTCAATCACACTTTCTGGTGATGTTTCAGGTTCTGGAACAGTAACAAATCTTGCTAACGTAGAAATCACAACTGCAGTATCAGATGATTCACATAATCATACAACTTCAACTCTAACTGGAATTCAGGAATTCGTTGAAGATACTGCTTCAACAATGATCACTGGAGCTACACACTCAGGAATTTCTGTAGCCTATACAGATAACGCTGGTGGAGCTGGAACCCTAGCCTTTACAAATACTGATAAGGGTTCTTCACAAAATATCTTTAAGACAATTGCAGTTGCTGGTCAAACAGACGTTGTTGCAGATTCCAATACTGACACATTAACAATTGCTGGAAGCACTGGATTAACAGTAACAACAGATGCCTCAACAGACACAATTACATTGACTAACTCTGGTGTGACTAGCATTGCTGGTACCGCTAATGAAATTGAAATTTCAGGAACTGGTTCTGGTCCATATACTGGAGCAGTTACAGTTGGTCTTCCAGATAACGTAACAATTGCTGGAAAACTTACAATTACTGGAGACCTAGAAGTTAATGGTAATACTACAACAGTAAATACAGCAACTCTTTCTGTAGAAGACAATATTGTTCTTCTTAACAATGGAGTAACTAGCACACCATCACTTAATGCTGGTCTTGAAGTAGAGCGTGGAACTTACACAAATGCTTCCGTACTATGGAATGAAACATCAAACCTATGGACAGTATCAAGTCCTGCAGATTCTGCAGATGCAGCAGTAGAGCATTCAATTGCTAGAAAGTATGCAACTGCTTTAACTGGATCAGCGACTTCTTACACAGTCACACACAATCTAAACACAAGAGACGTTACAGTTCAAGTTTACGCAACTGCTTCACCTTACGGTCAGGTTGAAACCGCAGTTGAATATACTACAGCAGATACAGTAACAGTTTACTTTAACGTAGCACCAACATCAGGAGATTATCGAGTAGTGGTGACAGGTTAATGTTACCAGGCTTTAAATCCTTTAAAGTATATCGTGGAGATACATTCGCTTTTAGAATGACATTAGAGGAAGCAACAGATCCATATGATGTTACTAGTCATAGCTTTGCTGGAGAAATAAAAGAGCGTGGAAAATCAACCGTAGTTGCAACATTTAATTTTACTATTGAAGATGCTAATGATGGAATTGTTTTAGTTACTCTTCCTGCATCTCAATCTGTTAACTTAATTGCTGGTCGTAAGTATGTTTACGATATTGAAATGACTAATGGAAATGTTATATCTACTATCTTACAGGGACCTATATTGGTAACTGGGGATGTTACTGCTTAACCTATATTTTTTATAGTTGTTATATTTGATAACCTCTCCCCCCTACCCCCCGTAAAAAATTATACCAAAACTTTTTCTATATGCAAAATCAAAACACCTAATTCATTGAAAAACGCAATTATAACGATTAGGTAAAGTTTTCAATTACAAGTTTTATTTTCTTTTCTAAAAAGTCTCCAGGAATTACTTTTGTGTTGCAAGCTATGCAAAAAAAAGAAACAATGTCTTCTTCATCAATCCAAGAAACCATATGAGTGTGTTCGTTATCTAATGGACATAATATTGGCTTTGCCATTCCAATTTCTACTAAATTTAAATATTTATGTGCTTCTTGTATAGTTATCATTTATCAATTCTACCCTGACTTGCTCATTAACGATCAATCAGGTACAATGGTATCTACCCCTGTTCAGGGAGAATTTATTATAAAAATTTTGGAGAAAAAATGTCAGTTTCATTGCCTACCGCATATCAGCAAGTAATTCATAAAACACGTTATGCGAGGTGGATGGAACAAGAAAACAGACGAGAGAACTGGGATGAAACAGTAGCTCGTTACTCAGACTATATCTTTGATGCTCTAGAAAGACATAATGGATATAAGATGTCTGACAAAATTAAGAAACAAATCTCAGAGGCTATCCTATCAACTGGTGTAATGCCATCAATGAGAGCCTTTATGACCGCTGGACCAGCGTTAGAACGTGATAACACCTGTATCTACAATTGTGCTTACATGCCAGTAGATAGCTTAAGATCATTTGATGAAGCCATGTATATTCTTATGTGCGGAACTGGAGTTGGTTATTCTGTAGAGTCACGCTATGTATCACAACTTCCAGAAGTATCAGAACACTTTGAAAGCACAAACTCAGTTATTGTTGTAGAAGACTCTAAGGCTGGTTGGGCAAGATCACTAAAAGAAATTCTTGCTTTGCTTTGGCAGGGTCAGGTTCCAACATGGGATATGTCTCAGGTTCGTCCAGCAGGAGCTAGACTAAAAACATTTGGTGGTCGTGCATCTGGACCAGATCCACTAGATCGTCTATTTAAGTTTTCTGTAGCCTTAATCAAGGGTGCAGCAGGTAGAAAATTAACACCACTAGAGGCACATGACTTAATGTGTAAGATTGCAGAAGTAGTTGTAGTTGGTGGAGTTCGTAGATCAGCAATGATTTCTCTATCAGACCTTGAGGATAGAAACATGGCAGCAGCAAAGTCTGGTTCATGGTGGGAATACTCTGGTCAAAGAGCCCTTGCTAATAACTCAGCAGTTTATAATTCTCGTCCAACAATGGAAGTATTCATGGATGAATGGAAGGCACTATATGACTCAAAGTCAGGTGAGCGTGGAATCTTTAGTCGTGAAGCAGCACAAAAAGTTGCAGCAAAAAATGGTCGCAGAGATTCAACTGTAGATTTTGGAACAAATCCTTGTTCAGAAATTATTTTGCGTCCTTATCAGTTCTGTAACCTAACAGAAGTAGTTGTTCGTGACACAGATACATTAGAAGATCTAAAGGCAAAGGTTGAGCTTGCAACAATTCTTGGAACAGTGCAGTCAACATTTACTCGTTTTAAGTATCTTCGTAAGATTTGGCAAAAGAATTCAGAAGAAGAGCGTTTACTTGGAGTATCTTTAACTGGTCAACTTTCTCATAAGGTTCTTAATGGATCTGAAGGAGTTGAAAAGCTTGGAGAATGGCTAGATGCACTTCGTGAGCATTCAGTCAAGGTAAATGAAAAATGGGCAAAAGAGATTGGCATAAATCAGGCAGCAGCAATTAGTTGTGTAAAGCCATCTGGAACTGTTTCTCAGTTAGTTAATTCTTCATCTGGTATGCATCCTTGGCACTCCCAATACTATGCTCGCACAATTCGTGGAGACATGAAAGATCCTATTACAGCATTCCTTGTTGATATGGGAATTAAACATGAGCCAGATGTAATGAAGCCAAACGATACTATGGTATTCACTTTTCCAATTGCTGCCCCAGAAGGTGCAACACTTCGTCAAGATTTAACAGCAGTACAACATTTAGATATTTGGCTCGCTTATCAAAGACACTGGGCAGAACATAAGCCTTCTATTACTGTGTCTGTAAAGGAAAATGAATGGATGGCAGTAGGTGCTTGGGTATTTGAACATATTGATGAAATGTCAGGTGTTTCATTCTTACCTTACTCAGAGCATACCTACCAACAAGCACCATACCAAGAAATTTCAAAGGAAGAGTATGAAACTCTTGTTTCAGAAACCCCCTCAGATCTTGACTGGAAGTGGTTAGAAATTTATGAAACATTTGACGGTACAACTGGAGTTCAAGATTTAGCATGTGTTGCAGGAGCTTGTGATATCACCGATATCTCTAAACCTGTATAATATATAAGAGGAAACTATGTCTTATTCAGCTCTTATATTAAAAGATTCTCCAGAAGCTATATGGTCTATGGACGAAGTTAGTGGAAGCACAGCATATGCAGACTCATTTATAAATAGCGAAACATATAATGGCACATATATTTCTGGAAAATATACTAGAAGTTTTATTCCAATTACTTTTGGTGGAAAAACCTGTATAAGCAGCAAAGGTTCTTATACAGACAACTATTCTTCTAATAATAAGATCATTTCCTTACCGTCTCTTGGAAAATTTTCTAGTCAAACAAGAGGGGTTCCTCATACCCTAGAATTCTGGATGAACCTTTCAATAGATCCAGCACAGCTAAGTTCTGGTGCAGCATCAAGAACTGGCGAATCTAAAATTGTTGGGTTATCTGGAGATACATATACTGGTTTATATATTAGGGACCTAGACTACTTGGTTTTTAAAATAGGAGATATTTCAAGTAACAGGATATATGAATCATCTGTTCATGTTCCAAACTTTAATACTCCTCTTCACATTATGGCTATCTATACTACATACTCAATTCAGCTTATTGTTAATGGAGTGTCTGGAAATACTTCAATAATTGAAGATAATATATTTGGTGCAGAGCAAACAAGAACAATAGATTTTCTTTTTCCAAATAGACTAAACAGCTCCTCTCAGTATTTTGAGGGAGTATCTTACGATACTGTTGCAATTTATCCAAATGCTTTGAATTCATCAATAGCAAAAAGACATTATGTTTATGGTCTTGGGTACAACGTTCCAAAGTATTTATACAAGTCTCTTGGTGGGGTTAGTTATGAAACAAATATGCAACAAACTCAACCATTAAAACAAATAAATTACTTAAGTTATGATAGTTGGTCAAATAGGGCAGTATTAAAAAACTTAAGCTCAAACTCAGAAAATCTATCAACTGTATCTTATAATAATCAGTATCTAGAGCTTTCATCAACAGATTTATCAAAAACAAAAAATGATATGTACTCGCTGGTAAGCTCAGAGTCTTTTATAAAATTTCCAGAAAACTGTTACAGCTATGCAGAAATAAATAACTATGAATCAATAACTGATGGAATTACAAAAAAGATTGAAGCAGTATTTAAGATTGATGGTACACACGCTACAACTGGAGACCAGCAGTTAATGCATATTGGATCAAAGTCAACATTTGATAAATATATTAGTTGTTTTATAAATAATAAAAACATTATTATTAAGTATAAAACAGAGTCGGGATCTGAGGCAACCTTATTTACACACGCATTACACGCATCAGCATCATCATTTCTTATATCTCTTGTAAAGCATGAAGCCAATATTTCTATAAAGGTAATAGATGATCAAAATACTCATACCTCAGATATTATAAATTCTTCTGGAATTTTTCCCATTCAGGATTCATATATTAGGTTTGGAAGTAGTCCAATTTTTTATGGATCAAGAGTTCCATCTGGAATACTTACTTCAGAAATAAAAAGATTTGATGGATATCTATCTCATGTGGATATAATTGATTCCACAAACGTTACAGGTTCTTGGTCATCAAGAAAAACTAAAGGAATATCAGATTTATATCAGCTTTACTCAAAGTATCATACTAGAAGTTTAGCTGTTGCTACTAGTGGTTCATTTACAATGACCTTATCTTTAACAGATTTAATTGGAGCAGATAAGCAAGATCTCAACTTTTCCTCTGGAATATTTTTGGCTCCTAAATGTGAAATTGGATCAAACTCTGCAGAGGTTAAATACGACTTAAAAACAATTGTTGGATCTACTCCAACAATAACAACAATTGAAGATGATGCAGACATAAGACTAATCAATATTCCAAATGGAATTACTTCTTCTGTTAAAACACAAGAAGTGCAATATGAGATTACTGGAACTCTAAGATCTTCAGATGCTAATAATACTCCTGGAATTTTAGACTATTTAAGACTTTATACTTATCCAGTATTACAAGAAGAGTCAAGAAACTATATAGAAATAAACGATACAAATCCAGGAAACAATCTAATGTATTTTTCTGGATATAGCTCATCAACAAACCATCCATTTCAGTTTCTTCCAGAACTAGAAAGAACTACAGATCTTCATAGATCATTCTATACTGGTGTTAGGGTCGGAACACACAACTCAAAATCTCCTTATGTAAAGATACCGTTTGACGTTAAAGGCATAACTGCAGATGCTACCACAAAAATATATAACGTAATGTTTAGTGGCAAGGGTATAGGTGATACTGCAACTATGGAATTCTTTAGAACTACTGGAATTGAGGTAACAGTAGCAGATCCAGAAGATACTGGAATCGAGGTATACATAAATGGTCAAAGATATAGTTCTTCAGCTACTTACGACTTTACAGCATGGAATTATTATTCTATAGTATTTACTAATGGAATTCCTTATAATTCAAACTTATTCTTTGGATATGCAGGTTCTGGATGGTTAATAGACAATATAGTTGTTTTAACGTCTGTACCAGAAGATCAAGAGCACATGTATAATTTGTTATTTTCTAGCTATGCAATAAGGGTTCCAGACGGATCTGCAGGTTCTTTTAGAAATATTATAATTACAGATAAAGAATTGTCAGATGGCAAAAATATTTTCCAGCCCCTTCCTGGTCAACTTTCTTTCCTAGCTGATACATCTTGTCCTAGATTGGCTTCTACCGTAAACGTTCCAATTGTAAGTGTTGATACGAAGTGGCACATTATTTATAATTCAAATAGAGATTTATTGAAGATAGACAACTCAGAAATTATTCCAGGAGACATAATCCTATTAAAGAATCAAGGCTCTGTAACTCAAAACGGAATCTACACTGTTGATAGTATTGATACCGCAAAGGCGGTTTTAACAAAAACTACTGCCCCTGCAAATGGATCTGTTATTTTTATTAAAGGTGGCAATGAAAACAAAAGTTATTATTATATAAAATCTGGAAACTCTTATACAAAAACGATTACTCAGAAAAAATCTGTTGCATACAACAAGAGCCAGCCTTCTATAACTACTTCTGTTTCCTACTCTGCGTAATTATTATAAAAATGGTATCATAGTGGTATGTCAAACACAAAAAACAAGGTAAATGCTGTAGAAAGCAAAGCAGAGTATGGAATTTATGTATGGATTTTACCAAACGGTGAACCATTTATGGATGATCGTGGTAACACACTAAATGTTCCTTCAAGAAAATATGATATTTCAAAAATGAAATCCCTAGCTGATGCAGCTAGTTATTGGGGTAAACCAGAAGGTGAAGCCAAGTTTATGCCTGGAGTTGGAAGAGTATCTGATGATGCTTCAAGAGAAGATCATGAAAGAATGGCTGAAGGCTTAACTCCTTATGGAGATACAGAAAACTGGAGAGAGGTGTTCCAAAGTGCAAGAGATTAATGGTTCCGATGTTAGTATGCTTTCTGTAAAAAAAGCAGAGAATGATTTTACAACTTCCGCAGATGATTTTAATAAGTCTGCAGATGAAGTAATGAAGCTCTCTGGTTTGAGCCATAATTTCAGAAGAGCAGCAAAAAGAAAAATTGAAAAGGCAGATAATAATAGCCTTACTGGAGATGGATCGTCCTCAAAGCAGATAGTTCCAGATAAGTATGGATACGGCATCTTTGATGTAGTTGAAGCACCATACAACATGAATTCTCTTTCTAGAATATATGAAGTTTCTGCAGCAAATTTTGCTGCAATTAATGCAAAAGTTTCAAACGTTGTTGGTCTTGGATATTCCCTAGACCCATCTCTTAGTGTTATGCAAGCACTTGAAGATATTGAAGATCCAGATAGATTGAATCGTGCAAGAAAAAAGATTGACAGAGCAAGAGAGTCAACAATTGAGTGGCTAGAGTCAAGAAATGATGAAGATACATTTACTGCAACTCTAATGAAAGCCCTTATTGACAAAGAGTCAACTGGTAATGGGTATCTAGAAATTGGTAGAACTACAACTGGAGAAATTGGATATATTGGTCATATTCCAGCTTCTACCATTCGTGTACGCCGTCTTCGTGATGGATTCGTTCAGATCGTAAATGGAAAAGCAGTTTTCTTCAGAAACTTCCAAGATGTAAATCAAGCCAATCCAATTGGAGACGACCCTCGTCCAAATGAAATTATTCATCTTAAAACTTATACTCCAACAAATACATATTATGGCATTCCTGCAATTGTTGCAGCAAAAAATGCCATGGCAGGTAATGAGTTTGCATCTAAATTTAACCTAGAATACTTTGAAAATAAGGCTGTTCCAAGATATGTATTCTGGATTAAGGGTGCAAAACTTTCAAGAGATGCAGAGCAGAAGCTGTTTGACTTTTTCTCTAATAACCTTCGTGGTCAAAACCATAGAACTGTTGTTGTTCCTCTTCCTGCAGATGATGGAAATGGCAATAAGGTAGAAGTTAAGATGGAGGCAATCGAAAATGGTATTCAAGATTCGTCCTTTAATAACTATAGAAAGTCAAATATTCATGAGATTTTGATGGCTCATAGAGTTCCAATTTCAAAAATTGGAAGCATGGAAAATATTTCTCTTGCTAATGCTCGTGAGGCAGATAAGACATTCAAGGAACAAGTTTGTCGTCCAGAACAAGACGCTCTTGGTAAATCCATTAATAGACTTGTTGCAGAAAAGACAGATATGTTTAAACTAAAGTTTAATGAGCTTACTCTTACAGATGAAGACACTCAGTCAAAGATTGATGAAAGATACCTTAGAATGCAGGTTATTATGCCTAATGAAGTTAGATCTAGGCTTGGTATGTCCCAACTTCCTGATGGTGATACTCCAGTAATTCTTAAGCCACAACAAGCAGCAGAACAAAGAACACAGGCTTCTGGAAATAGATTGAGAGATCAACAAAGAACTGCAAACTCAGCTGATACTGGAACTGGATCAAGAGCTACTCAAGGTGACGGTAGACAACAGCAATAAATAACACTATAATAAGAAAAGTGTTATATAATTGAAATGCTATGGTAGATTTACAAAAAGCTTCTCTTACTACCAATGGTCAACAAATTACATTGACCATGCCTATCTCAAAGGTAGACGTAGAAAAGAGAATAGTATCTGGGTTTGCAACACTTGACAATGTTGATCGTCAAGGAGACAGGATTACATCCGAAGCATCCCGTAAAGCATTTGAAAGCTTTAGAGGTAATGTGCGATTAATGCACCAACCAATTCCAGCAGGAAAAGTTGTAAACTTTAGAACAGAAACTTTCTTTGACATGGAAACAAACAAGCAGTATAGTGGCGTGTATGTTGATGCCTATATTTCAAAAGGTGCAGATAACATTTGGGAAATGGTTCTAGATGGTACACTTACTGGTTTTTCAGTTGGCGGAAACGTAAAAGATTCAGAACCAGTACTTGATGCGGAATCACAGAAAACAGTTAGAATAATTAAAGACTATGATCTAGTAGAACTATCACTAGTTGATTCCCCAGCAAATCAATTAGCAAATATTTTTTCTATTCAAAAGACAGATCATGGCAACGTTGCTGATGGAATTTTTAATAAATCAAATATCCAGAATGTATTTTGGTGTGAGGCAGATAATCTAGCCTATACTGGATCAGAAGAAACTCATAAGTGTGCAAATTGCAATTGCGAATTAAATACCATTGGTTGGGTTGATGAAATAGATGAGACTTCAACAGCTAAAGCTGTTTTTGCAATGGTAAAAGCAGAAAATGTTGTAACAAACGAAGAAACTCCAAATAAATATTCAGATCAGAATATGCCAGATCATTCACTAGATGAGTGCAAGGATCCAGAAAATTGCCCAGATCATATGGGTAAAAAGAAGGATGAGAACGAGCGTAAAGACAAAAAGAAAAATGAAATGCAAAAGAGAGCATTTAATGTTGGAGATTTTGTACAATGGAACTCATCTGGAGGAACAGCTCGTGGTAAAATTACAAGAATAGTAACTAATGGTAAAGTTGTTGTGCCTAATTCAAGCGTAACAATTACGGCTACTCCTGAAAACCCTGCTGTAGCAATTACAGTTTATCAGGAGTCAAACGGTTCTTGGAAACCAACAGATATTAGAGTGGGACATAAAATGAATACCTTGAGAGCATGGAGCACAAAGGTGAAGAAAGTTTTCGGTATTCCAACAAAAGTTTTACTATCCGATGAGGTAGTAAATAAGGCAATTGAGACTGATACTCAGTCAGTTGCCAACCAAAACAACGAAGGAGGTGTTGAAGTGGCTGAAAACATTGAAACTACTACAGATGTAGTAGAAGAAGTAGTTGTTGACGAAGTTATTGAAGAAGTTGAAGCAGTTGAAACAGAAGAGTCTGTAGAAACAGTTGAAAAGTCGGATGTAGCAGAAGAAGCAACTGAAGAAGAAGCTATCGAAACAGTCGAAGAAGTTGCATCAGAAGATGCAGCAGAGGCAGACGCTTCCACCGAAAATGGTGAGGCATCTGACTTGGAGAAAGCCCTTAACGAAGTTAAGACTTTTGTAGAGGAAATCGTTGCAAAGAGCACAGTAACAAATGTTGAGTCTGTAACAGCAGTAGCTGGAACAGTAGCAGAAGTAACAAAGGCTCTTGGCGACAAGATTGCAGAAGTTGAAAGCGGATACGCAGAGGTTAACAAAGCTCTTGCAGGAATCTCAGAAGTACTCTCAACTCTCTCAGGAAGAGTAGAGTCTGTAGAGGCAGATACTGCAGTAAAGAAGTCTGGTGAACTTGGTGAATCATCAGATAAGACAATCACTAAAACCCAATCAACTTGGGGCGGACGCTTCCTCGGCACCGCAGAATTAATTTAAAAGGAAAAGTGGGTGAAAAAATAATATGAGCGACAATATTTTAGAAAAGGCTGCAGCTAGCGGTACAGTTCTATCTCCATTGACATCCCCAGGCGACATGACTGCCGAAGGTAACTCAAATGACGCTGGTGGTGTTCTAAATCCAGAACAATCACGCCAGTTTATCGACTATATTTTTGACGAGATGGTTCTCGCCAATGATGGACGTAGAGTAGTTATGAGAGCTAACACAATGGAAGTAGACAAGGTTCGTGTAGGTTCACGTTTGGTTGCTAAGGCAACTCAGGCTGAAGATACAGGCTCCAACTCAGCTCCAGCATTTACAAAGATCGAACTTACAACAACTAAGTTCCGTCTAGATTACGAACTTTCGACAGAATCCCTTGAGGACAACATCGAAGGTCAGCAACTTGAAGACCACATTGTAAGATTGATGGCAACTCAGTTCGGTAACGATCTTGAGGACATTGCTATCAATGGTCGTCCAGCATCGTCAGGCAATGGTACATACAATAACACATTGAATGGTTTCATTCGTCAGACACTTGACACATCTTACACAGGTGCTCACGAAGCTGCAGCAGCTGCTGCAACAATGACAAGCATCTGGGAGGCAACTCCAGATTCAGGTGATGGATCTGTTGCAACTCTGTCTCTTGAAGCTATCGAAGCAGTGTACAATGCACTACCTCGTAAGTTCAAGGCTCGCCGTCAGGACCTAAAGTTCTACATGAACAGCAAGCATCTTCAGGAACTAATCTCAGCACTTCGTGCTGTTGGTTCAGTACCTGAGCAGGTTGCAACCCGTGTAATTGATGGCGTTCTTCCACAGATCGGTGGTCCAGCAGGAGCACAGTACATGATCTTTGGATTGCCAGTACTTGAAGTACCTTTGTACCCAGATAACTACGTTGACTTGACATTGCCAAGCAACCGTATTTGGGGCTTCCAGCGTGATGTCACGGTTCACCGTGAGTTCAAGCCGAAGAAGGATACCGTAGAGTACACAGTATACGTCCGTATGGGTGTAGCTCTAGAAGAGAAGTCCGCTATTGCTTACGCACAGCGAACTGCTTAATCTATAACCGTTGGGAGGGTCGCAGGAAACTGCGACCCTTTCATCATTTATTGAGGTATAATTAGTCTAGGAGGATTTATAAATGTTTGATAAAAAATCAGTATTTGAATTAAAATCTATTTGCAAGTCTTTAGGTATTGAAACTAATAAGAATTCAAAAAAGATTGAGCTTCTTAATGCCATCAAAGAAACTGGTTTAACTGATCAAGAAATCCTTGATGCTATTGATAAATCTTTTGACTACAAAGAGGCAGATAAAAAAGAAGCATCTGTAGAAGTTTTAGAAAAAGAAGCCCCTGTTGAAAAGAAACAGGAAAAAGTTTTATTGAAAATGGTTCACCCAAGAGGTGCCTTAAATGTTGGAAATGGAGTAGTTTTCACATTTGAAGAACCATTTAAGTTATTATCTAAAGCACAGGCTGACGATATAATTAGAAGAGCAAAAGAAGAAGTAAGGGAGGCTACACCAGAAGAACTTGCGTTCTTTTATGGAGTAGATTTATAAGATGAAAGAGTACCTCAGATCCGATGGGGAAGAACTAAGCATTACATATACTGCCCCAGCAGGAACTGATTCTGTTATTTACACTATTACAGATCTAGATCTTAATGAGGTTCTTTTTGCGGACGAGGCAACACTAATTTCTGGTGTAAATTTCTCACTTGATATACCATCAGATATTACAGCATATGATAGAAAGCTTCAGATTGATTTACAGATTGTAGACTCAGGATCTTATTCAGAAGATATTCTTTTTGCATCTCTTGTAAGACCATACTGCAATATTGATGAATTAGCCTCAGAGCTTGGGCTAACAATTAGTTCTACTCCAAGTGGCTCTGGTCAAATAAAAAGATCAGACCTAGAAAGACTAGAAAAACGAGCAAGATTTTTAATTAATAAACTAACAAACGATAAATTTATTTTTGAGTATAAGAGCATATTAACTTATGGTCAAAATGTAGATACGCTATATATTGGTGAAAGAATTGAAACATATGACAAGATTGTTAAAGATGACGAAGTAGTATACGATTTAACAACAGATCCAGAAATTAATTTATTAGATTATCCAGTTTCAGTATCAAAAAGTAAGTACCATTTAAAAGTATATGACGTTGGAACAAATGTTTCAGAATCCAGACCATTTAGAGTTTTAGACCCATATGGTATTTTTGAAAAGGGCAGCACTTACCTAGTTCGTGGAGAGTTTGGCTGGAAGTATGTTCCAGAAGATATTAGAGAAGCAGCTATTCTTATAGTAGAAGATTTAAGATGTGCAGATTTTAATTATAGAAATAAGGGACTCAAGTCTGTAAAGAACGAATCCTTTGATATTCAGTACTCTGATTCAATATCATTGGGATCAGGAAACCTATTAGTAGATTCATTCCTACAGGATTACAAACGATTTGACTTAATGGTGATTTAAATGACTTGTATAGTTGGAACAGCGTATACTATGACAGCAGATCTATATACCGCTACGATGACACAGGACGCAAAATCAGGTGCCGTTCAAAAAACATGGGTAAATACATCAACTATCAGTTGTTTGGCTAAGGGCGTTGTTCGTAGTGGCATAGGAGACAACTCCAATACAGTTGAAGTAAAGAACTACCTAAATGTTATTAGTGGTCTTGTAAAGCTTAGAAGCAAGACCCCAATTGATAGCTCAGTAAGAGTAACAAATATTAAAAATGATACAGAAGTTATCTGGAAAGAATCTGGTCTTACTGGAATTGGATCTGCAGGTGGTGCAAATGGAGCAACAATTTTTGAGCCTCGTGGAAGCACACCAATTATGGATCACTTAGGTCATATTATTGAATACGAAACAATCTTGCAAAGACAGGATATTCAGTCTTTGGTGATTGAGTAATGGCTAGAGTAGACACCTCATCTCTTAATATTGCAATAAAAAAGTCTAAAACTAAAACTTTTAAAACTGGTGATATCGGCTCAAAAATTGCAGCATCTGCAAAGTTTCATTTAGAACTATTAAATAGAATTCACGGAGAAGATAAGAAAAGAATACAGGTTGCTGGTCTTAGATATATAATGAATTACTTTGAAGCCTATGTTGATAATGCAGCAAGATCAAGACCAAACTCGCTGCACCACGTTTATGAACCAGGTAGGACTGGAGATAAGTCAGCAAGACTATTTGAAGCATCCATTATTGAATCAGGAAAACCAACATTAACCTATAGGTTTAAAGAATCTAAGGTTCCAGGAAAAAGCGGATATGTTTTTAGAAATAAGGCTTTTATTATGGAAGAAGGTTTACCTGTAACAATCACACCAAAAAATGCAAAAAGATTAGTGTTTGAAATAGATGGAAATATTGTATCTTCAGAAAAAGTAGTAGTTCAAAATCCTGGTGGAGATTATGTTCAAGGATCTTTTGTGAAAGTATTTAATCAGTTTATGTCTACGATGGCAAATGTAGCCCTACAAGATATGGAATTCTTTAGTAGAATAGAGAAGGGCATTCAGAATGAATCAAGAATTGCTCTTAGAAGAATTAGCAAAGGCGAAATAACAAATATGGCAAACTTAGCAGCAGCTTCTTCTAGTAAAATTGTGAGGAGTCTATAGTGGATTATACAAAGCTACCAATTTGGCTTATATGTAGATATATTTGGGATCATGCAACTGGTCAAGTTACTGGTCAGTCTGCTATCGGTTCAGATATATGGGATATCACTCAATACAGCATGACTGGATTGAATGCAGAAATTACCTCAATTACTGTAAATACTGGTGTTGCCACAATTATTACAGATACTGCTCATGGCATGACTGCCAATAAGCTTTGCAATATTACTGGAGTAAATTCAACTTATAATAAAATATTTAAGGTAACTCAAGTAGATAGCCCAACTCAATTTAAAATAACTGCCCCAACTGGTGCATCATCAGTTCCATCAACAACTGGAAATGTAGCAGAAATTGGTCTTATTCCTTTTTATCCAGTATATGAAAATCTCGGTATTGATACTTCAAAGCTACCGTACATAATATACGACTACTTATTTGTACAACCAAATGGAACATTTCATCCAATTAACAAGGAAAGAGCAACCCTTACTATTGTTGGCTCAGCCCCACAAATATTTTATGTAAAAAACTACATCTACGACATCCTGAAGAAATTTGATGTTTCTGCACAGGATATGAACAATCACTTAAAGGACTCAGATGTATCCTTTAAGTATGTTGCCTGTGATCAGTCAGGATATATGATAGATGAAAAATCTGTGGATAACCTTGAGCCTGGAAAGTTTCAAACTTCCCTTATTTTAACGTATGAATTCACTAAGTCATAATAAGTCTTTACATGGTATGATTGTTTCTGAGGAAGCAACCAAACCAAAGTTAACTCAAACTTTGACAGGAGGTGCAAAATGGCACTAGGAAACGCTAAAAATATTGTTGTAGGTGCAGGTGCATTATACATCGGACATACAACAGACACAGAACTTACAGAGAACGACCTACCAAAGGTAGCATCAACACTTGCAGCATGTACTGTATCCCTTCAGGATCCAGACAATGTTGACATTTGGAATGGTACATCAGGTGCATGGGATTCCGTAGGTTACACATCAGAAGGTGCAGAACTATCGTTCGAACCAGATTATGGTGAAGTACAGGTAGATCAGCTACTTGACGTTGCAAAGATCTTCAAGCAGGGTCAGCGAGTAATGCTAAACACAACACTTGCAGAAGCTACACTTGAAAACTTCTTGGTAGCAATTGGTGGAAAGTCTACAGACCTTGTAGGTACTATGTCTTCCCCAGTTCAGTCCGTATCACTTAACGGTGGTGCTCTAGGATACTCACCAGTTGAGCGTTCTATCGCAATCGTTGGTCCAGGACCAGACCAGAAGAAGACAGCAGCAAATAAGAACTTTGTAGAAAGAGTTTATGTTGGATACAGAGCCCTTTCAATGGAAACTGTAACTGTAGGCATTAGAAGAAACGAAGCTACTGTATTCCCAGTAACTCTACGTCTTCTAGCTTCATCTGCAGAAGCAGGAGAAGCTCCAGACGGAAATGCTTCTTACGGTAAGATCATTGACAGAGCTTACAACGTAGCTTAATTATAATTTAATAAAACCTGATCAGGACTAGTCAGAAATGGCTAGTCCTGCTCATTTATATGGAGAATACTATATAATTAAAGAGAACAATTAGGAGGAAGTTTTGGCAACAACAGTATACGAAAGTATCGAGCTAGAGCTATTAGACGGAACAAAAGTGGAAGTCAAGCCACTAAGCTTGAAAAAACTAAGAGAACTAATGAAGGTATGGTCAGAAGGTACTGCAAAGTCAACAAATGAGGATGAATTCCTTGACTTGCTTATTACTTGCACCGCAATTGCTTTCAAGCAGTTTTCACCAGCACTTGCTGAAGATAGAGACGCACTTGAAGAAGCACTTGATCTTCAGACAATGTACAAAATCTTGGAGGTGGCTGCTGATATCAAGCTGAACGACCCAAACCTGCTGGAAGCAGCGAAGGAACTAGCTGGACAGATCTAGACCTCGCTGCACTAGAGGCGGAAGTTTTTCTTCTTGGTCACTGGAAAGACTACGATGAACTAGAGTCTAGTTTATCAATGCCAGAGCTCGTAGCAACGCTAAAAGCGATGTACGAATCTGAAAATAGGAAAAATAAATTCCTAGCAATGGTAAACGGAATAGACATGGAGAATAGTAGTGACAACCAGGACGATGACAATCGTCCTGTAACATTCCAAGAAATTCAAGCGAGGGCGATGGCAAAGTTGACTGGAGACACAACAAAGGCAAAAGCCGTTGAATATGGAATAACATCTGATATGGGATTATCCTATGAAGTGTTAGGAGATGTTCATGGCGGATATTAACGCAAATTTTGAGTATGATGCGGACTTTGGTCCTGCCATTGCTCAAGTTAGAAGTCTTGCCAGAGAAATCTCTCTATTAAATAATTCATTCAATTCTTTAGATAAGGCAGCACTTACTGCCAAAAAGCAACTAGCTACATCGTTTGGAACAAATGTAAAATCACTTGGAGCTTTCCAGACCACAATGGTGGATCTTTCAAGTGACGTAGATCGCTTTGGTGAGGCTCTTCAAAAGAATAAACTCCACATGAGAGATTATTTTAAAGAAGCAAGAAGAGCCTACACTGAAGGGTCAAGAGTAAGAAAGCTTGCAGTAGAACAAGTAAGAAAGGCTCAGTCAGAAATTGTAAGCCTTGGAAAAGATGCTACTGGAAGAAATAAGGGTATGGTCATTACCCCACTATCTGTTGATACTAAAAACATGACAACTAGTATGAATATTGCTAGAGAACAATTTAACATATTTAATAAGTTAGTTCAAGATGGGTCAAGAGAACTTATCAACTGGGGTAAGAATACTCAATGGGCTGGTAGACAGCTAACTGTTGGTCTTACTGTTCCACTAACAATCTTAGGTGCAAGCCTATCAAAAACATTCAGAGACTTTGACAAGGAACTAACAAGATTTCAAAAGGTATATGGATCTGATCTTGTTACAACAACTACAAATGCTTCTCAAGAAATGAGAAAGCAAGTAGAACTTCTTGCAAAAGATATTGCAGGTAAGTTTGGTATTGCAGTAAGTGAAACTGCAGCCCTTGCTGCAGATTTAGCAGCAACAGGTCTTGAAGGACAAAAGCTAACAAGTTCTATTCAACAAACTACTCGTCTTGCAGTGCTTGGTGAAGTAGATAGGCAAGAAGCCATGAAAGCTACCCTTGCTCTTCAAAGTGCTTTTAATATGAGCACACAAGAACTTTCAGATTCAATTAACTTTCTTAACGCAGTTGAAAACCAAACATCTGTTTCTATTCAAGACTTAACTGAAGCAATTCCAAGAACTGGTCCAGTCATTAAAGCACTTGGTGGAGATGTTAAAGATCTTTCTGTTTTGCTTGTTGCTATGAAAGAAGGTGGTATCAACGCTGCTGAAGGTGCAAACGCAATTAAGTCTGGTATGGCATCTTTAATTAATCCAACAAAACAAGCAGCAGCAACTGCTAAAGGTTTTGGTATTGATCTTGAGGGAATTGTAACAAGAAATAAGGGCAAGCTTATGCCAACCATTCTTGAGTTCCAACAGGCAATGATGGGTCTAGATGAATTTTCTAGAGCACAAATTATTGAGCAAGTTTTTGGTAAATATCAGTTTGCTAGAATTGCAGCCTTGTTTGATAACTTAAATCAAGCAGGATCCCAGACTGTTGAGGTTATTAAGTTGATGTCAGCATCTTCAACAGATTTAGCAAGTATAGCAAATCAGGAACTTAGAACTCTTACAGAGTCTACATCAATGAGATTCCAAAGGGCAATGGAGTCAATTAAAGCATCCCTCCTGCCAATTGGAGAAGCCCTGACTAGATCGGTAATACCTTTCTTAGAAAAAGCCGCAGACTTGTTTAATAAGTTAGTTGAATTCGGAAAAAACCTTCCAGAGCCAGTTAAAAACTTTATTAAATTGGCTACTGGAATTACAGCAATTGCTGGTCCAATAGTTATGATTACTGGTGTTCTTGCCAACTTCCTTGGATATGTGACCAAGGGTGCAATGGGTATTGTAAATCTTGGTCGTGCAGTTATGGGAATTCCAACAAAACAGTTTGAGCTCCTTAATACCGAGCAAATAGTTGCTCTTAAAACTACAGATTTACTTACATCTGCATATGCAAGACAAGATCAAACTTTAGCTAGACTTACTTCAACTATGGGTGCATATGTTGCTGCTCTTAAAAATCAAGCTGCTACTAATCCTGGACAATTTGTTCCAGGTTCTAAAGGTAAACCAATTAAAAGAGCAGGTGGCGGTGGAGTGCCAGGAACTGGAAACACTGACTCTGTACCAGCACTACTAATGCCTGGTGAGTTTGTAATGAACAAAAAGGCTACACAAAAATATGGTCCAATTATTGCAGCAATGAACGAGGGAACAATTCAAGGATTTGCAAAGGCTGGTCCTGTAAGAAGATCTACGGAAAGATCACATTTAACACCTCAACTTCCTTTGTCTGCATCATCAGAGGATATCTCAACATTAATAGAAGAAGGATTTGGACCTTTTATAAAAGTTCTTTCAAAGCTTACGATGGAGCTTCCAAGATCATTAAACAGAGGAATGAACAAAGGTGTTGGCGATGAGCGTGGTGTTACACAACAGCAATTTGATACTGGCTATAGCCTAACTGGTGGTAAGAGGCTATTCCATTCTGCATCAATGGCTGGAATAGATATTGCAGACCCAAGTCAACAAAAAGTATTAGCTGACCTTGAAGAACAAATTAAACTTAAAACAATACAAATATCAAAGTCAACAGGAGCTTCAAAAATACATGATGGTCATTTATATCAAGCAACAGAACAAGTATTTAAAGAATTCATGGGCATGGAAGGTGCAGCAAAACAGGTAACAACAAAACTTCATGCTTTAGCACAACAATCAGATGAAACAAGAATAAGCGGTCACACCAAAAAAGTAAGAGAGATGCTGGCAAATGGAACTGCAACCGTAGTTGATGGAAACATAGTTCTTACAAAAGATAAATCTGTACAGCTTGGTAGACAAAGAACCAGTGGTAAGGGTGGCATATCCCAGACACTAGGAAGCAGAGCAAGCAGAAGTACAAAGCTTGTATATACTGAAGGTGAAGATCTAGGAAAAGCAGCAACAACTGGTGCAGCTAAAGGTGCTGGCACAGAGTCTCCATCCAAGAAAACAAAAAAAGTTGGAAAAGACATTGCTCAAGGTCTCATTGTTGGCATGAATGAAGATGCTGACGATGTTGCTCGTGCAGGTCAGAACTTGACAGCATCTGCAACAACTGGTGTTCAAAGAGGAAGACAAAGAGCTGCCTCTATGGGTAAGTCAATTTTAAATCGTGGAGCTTCCTTATCTGGTGGAGCAATGGGAGCAGCATTTGCTTTGAACTCTATTGGAGCAATGAATGAAGGATTTGCTAATGCTACCGCAGGTTTAACAAAGTTTACAAATGGATTATTCTTAGCTACTAGTGCCATGCAGCTAATGCAAGGTGGCGTAGGTGGAATTGGTGGTGCTGGTGGAAAACTAAGGGCTAGTGGAAATAAACTTCAAGTTCTTGGAAGAGCAAAGAATATAGCTGCTGGTGGAGCATCAAGATCTGGAAGTGCTCTAATGATGGCTGGAAGAGGACTATCTCTTCTTGGAGGTCCAGTTGGAATTGCTGCACTTGCTGCGGTTACAGCAGTAACAGCAGGAATTATTGCTTACAGAAGAGCCATTAGTGAAGCAAGAAAAGAAGGCGAAGCAATGTATGCTTCACAAACTGGAGCAGCTGAATATTATGGAATTACCCTAAAGTCTGTAAATGACCAGATGAAGGCTAATGCTGAAATTTCTAAAAACCTTGGATTGTCTCCAACTGCAACTGCACAAGGTGTAGATCCAGCACTAAAGAAAGCAATCTTAGACCAAGAAGAAAACAAGAAACTAGTTGAGCAATTAAAGGGCTCGTCTGATCCAGCTTCTTTGTTGCTTGGTCAGTATGGAAAAATGCTACAACAAGGATTTAGCCCAGCACAAGCAAAAGAAGTTTTATCAGTATTATCTCAGGCATCAGGTCAAATGGGAGCTCTTACTAAAATGAACGGGACTCTTTCTGGGATTACAACTGCTTCACAAGCAACTGCTGCTGTTGGCAGATCCTATGCTGGAAATGTTTCAGGTTTGATGGGAACTGGAGAGGTATTCTCTGGAAAAGAACAGGCAAGAGTTCAAGGAGCATTTGGTGGAGTAATTCAATCTGCCCTACTATCTGCTGACTTAGGAGAAGGACTAAAGATTTTAGAAGATAGTGTTGCTACTACATTTGCAGCAGGAGCTAAAAAGGGATTCTCTGAGGAAGCAATTGGTAAAACTTTAAATAAATCTATTACTACGCAACTAACAGATATGGGATTCAAAGAAGGAGATCCAATATTTGAAGCAGTAAATGGTCTTGGAACATCTATGGAAGATACAAAAGACAAGATGTTATTAGTGCAAGCTGCTGCAGCTGGAATAGACATGTCACAGTTCCTAGCTGATGGAAAAGCTTCTCAAGAAGAGCTTAGACAAATTGCTTTACAGTTAGCTCAAATTGATGCAGCAGCACAAATTGATTTACAAATTGATGCTCAGCTAGATACAGAGATTCAACAATTAGGTGAAATAAAAGACGCAGAATCTGCAAGATATGATAATCTTATTGCTAAAAATGAAGCAGCAAAAGATGCAGAAAATGAAAGACATAAAAACTTTACAAAGAACATTGAAAAGAAAAATAAGGCACTCGAAAAAGAAATTAAAAAAATTGAAGAAGGTGCAGACACATATGTCAAGGCTCTTGAAAAAGAAAATAAGGCAGATCAGTTTAGAAACAATCAACGCCAAACTGCACTTGGTGGCTTAGAGTCTTTAGCTTCTGGAGATGTCTTTGGGTTTATTCAATCTCAGCAACAAATGGCTGCAGATGCTGCAGATTATGGAAGAACAACAGAAATAGATAGAATTAAAGAAGTAGCAGATGCTGCAGAGAAAAAACTACAGGATCAAATTGATAAGAATAAAGAACTAGCTGATGGTGAAGACGAAAGACATGAAAATAGGATGTCTCAGTTAGACAAGGAAAATGAGAAGATTCAAAGAAATAAAGCTTCAACAATTCAGTCAATTGATGCTGCAATTGCACAGGCACAAAAACTAAAAGATCTTGCCCCTGGAGCAAACCTATCTGATGATATGGACAAGTACATTGGAACTCTTGGAACTCTTGCTACAAAGTTACCTCCACAGGCACAAAAGCTAGTAACTGATTTAGCTAGTACATTTAACAAAGACTTTAACAATATTGTTAATAAGTCTATTGAAGCAGCAGGTGCAGAATATGGAATTACCGATAAGGATGCCTTATCCTTACTAATTAAAGATAGCATTTCCACTATCAATGCTCCAGATAATAGAAGAAATAAAAAAGCAGCAACTGGTGGATTTATTCAGGGTCCTGGTACAAAGAATTCAGATTCAATTCCTGCAAGATTATCTAATGGGGAATATGTAGTTCGTGCGTCTGCTGTAGATCAATATGGTGTTGGAATGCTAAATCAGATTAATGAAAAGAAATTTGCAGGTGGTGGATTTGTTGGTGCTTCAGCAGCTGGAGCACAAACTGCCACAGCTCTTGGATATGGTGCAGTAACTGAATCAACAGTAAGGCAAGGAATAGCAAAGGCTATTGGAGATGTCCTTGCAAATGAAGAGCCAGAAAATAGTGAAGGTCCAGCAAGCTCTTCTTCAGTGGCAAACTATAAGCTTTTAGGTGCAGTTGCAAAAATTCTTCTTGGTGGAGCTAGAGTAAGTGCTAGAGGATTCTATAGCAGTGGAAATGCTCACAGTGCTAGATACGGTGGAAGAGCAATTGACTATGCTGTTGGAAGTGGAACCCCAGTTTATGCTATGGCTGGTGGTAGAGCCTCTGTTCGTAATCTAGGAAATAGATCATTTGGAAAGTATGTTTCTATTACACACGCTGATGGAACAGAGTCTTTATATGCACACTTAAGCGGATTTGAAATTGGAAGTGGAAATGTTTCTGCTGGTCAAAAGATTGGATACTCAGGAAATTCTGGAAATTCAACAGGAGATCACCTACACTTTGAATGGTCAGGTCTTAATCCAGGATCTAATCCTCCAGGTATGCGTATGGGTGGAATAACAATGTCAAATGGTCTTGCTAATCTACATCAAGGAGAAGCAGTACTAACATCACCATTGACCGCAGATCTTAAAGCAGGAATTGAAGCAATGAAATATAATATACCTCAAAATAATCAAGGGTCTGTTGATGCTTCAACAATCTCAAACAATTCAGTCTATAATATTAATGTTGATGCTTCAGGAACAAATAATCCAAGAGAGGTTGCCAACCAAGTGGTTAAAGCAATTAGAAGTGAAGAAAATAGAAGAAGTTTTGGAAGGAAGGTATAATAGATGGCTCAAGCAAGTTTAAGTAGTGTTTGGTTAAGACCATCACTTATTGTATTTTCCACAAATGAACCAATTGCTGGAACAGGTGATAACGTTGGAAAATGGGATTTTGGATCTGGAGGAACTACACTTTATTTAACTGATGATAATAGACAGCCTCTTCAAGTATCACCAGAAAGAATAGAATCTAGAAGAAGAATGATTGATGGAACAATGCGTTCTGTTCATGTTGCAGACAAAATGTCTTTCTCTACTTCTTGGGAGAATATTTCTTCAAGAAAATTAAATGGAGCAAAGGCAATAACCTCAGATGGATTTGCAGCTGGTATAGACATTAAAGACTGGTATGAGGCAAACTATGATGATTTTTGGATGCTGTTAATTTATGACAATAATGACGACCTAGCTGTCGGATCTGGAGCTAATGTAGAAAAGTATAATGTATTTTTTGACAGCTTTGACTTTACAGTAACAAAGAGAGGTCAATTTAATGATCTTTGGGACGTGTCTATTGATTTGGTAGAGGTATAATGCTATCAACAGGAAACACTGAAATAGACAATCTATTTAAAAACTCTAAAACTATTTCTTCAAAACATAAAATTCTTGCAGAGTGGAATCATAATGCTTACACCTTTGTAGACTATATTGGTTCTTATCCACTAGACATAGTTGGTGACGGTGTAGAGGCTGATCAAACTCAGGCACTAACTTTTAATACTAGTCAGCTTACAGGATGTTGGGACAATGGTGGTCACTATTATTCAATAAATTCAAGCTCTGGAAACTATGAAGTGGAAGAGCTAGAAAGAAAAAAAATAAATCCCATAAAAGATATTATAAGTCCAGAAAGACCAGACCCTGGTATTATCTTTCCAGTAGTATATCCTGCTTCTACTACTAGAAATATTGTAAGTGATGCTAATGATGCCAGAGCATACAATATTCTTCAAAATAGCAATAGGGTATATGCAGCAAATGAGTCTCAGTCTGGAAAGTACTGGGTATCAGCAAGAAGATGTAAATCAAATTCAACTTACTCTATTAATAGCAATTTTATAGGTGTTTCAAATTCTTCTGGAAAAATGTCTGGCAATAATGCATTTATTCATTATAAAGAATCGGTAAGAGCCAATAAGATTGTTATAAAAACACAAACGGTTAATGGATATGCCAGAGATTTCACCGTTGAGGTACTATTAGCTAATAACACTACATGGACATCTATTTATAGAACAACAAATAGCACAACCATGAATGATGGCATTCTAAGACTTTCTAGAAAATATGTTTCTGGAAGTTGGCAGTGGGTAGTTGCAGCAGGTGTTGAAGAGGAAGGAACAATAACAAGTTTCTTAAAATCAGATACAACTGGCTACCAAGCTATTCGTGGAATTAGATTTTCTGTACAAGAATTAGCAGACGTTGCCACTAACAATCCAAAAGAAAATGGAACACTAGATATTATTGAAATATCTGCAAGAATGGTTGTTGATATGTCTTCATATACTGAATCATTTTCTAGTAGCTCAAACCTTGGAGATTCTGTGCTTGGTCTTCCAATTGGATCAATGGTTCAGGGTAGCGGATCAATAAAATTATTTAGCGAAGAAAACTTAATTAGTGATAAAAACATTTTATCAATTTTTTATGGAATGCTAAAACCAAATGTTAAGTTTACCTTTTTACATGAAGTGACAAAAGAAACTGTAACAAAATATATTCCTATAAATGTCATGTATGTGGACTCTTGGGAAGAATCAGAAGACTGGTCAGTATCAGCATCACTAAGTGACTATATGAAGTTTCTTAAAGACAAACCAGCACCAGACATTTTGTTAGGTGCCTTGGATGGAATTAGAGTTTCATCTATAATTAAAATCTTATTAGATAATGCAGGTTTTACTAGATTCTCATTTAATAAGACTGCAGAAACTAAAGAGTATGAATATGAAGATGTAAGAGTAGACTTTTTCTGGTGTAAAAAAGAAATGTCTGTAGCAGAAGCAATTGATCAACTTGCTAAGACTGCACAGCTTTCCGTATACTTTGACCAGTTTGGAATTTTAAACGCAGCAACAAAAGAGTCTGTTTTACAAAAAACAGAAAGCTGGAACTATGCTTTGGTTGGAGATTATAAAGAGCTAGACTCAGGAGATCCAGAATATTCTTCAATTAATGGAAACTATATATCAAACATTGAAAGATTTGAAGACTCTTTATTGCCACCGATTAATTCAGGAGAAGTCGCTTATTCCTCTCTTGGCATACCAAAGGGGTCTATGGCTTTAATAGATAAAAGCTTGGTAAACTCTGCCTCATCAAATATTTCAATAGATACATCAAAAATTATTGATGCAGGGTATTCAGAAGTTACCTTAAACAGAGATTTGTCTTATATTCCACAACAGGTTTGGAGTCCAAATAGCGATCAGCAAAATGGAAAAGACTCTTTGCTTTCTGCTGGAATCTTAATAAAAGATCTTTTATCTTCAAGACCAAAAACAATATTATTAAATGATAAAATTGAAGCAAAAAATAAAAACGATGCCATAAGAATAGCATTTTCTGGTATGACTGCTACAGAAAAATCATCATGTCAAATTATTATTGCAGAAAATGATATGGCTGTTTCTTTTAGGAACAGGTTCTCTGGATACGTTTATATTGATACAGAACTAATTAAGTTTTATGGAATTTTGTACAATGTAACAAGACCAGGATATGCAAGTGAAACAAAAATATACTTTTCTCAAGCTGAGGTAGATGGAGAGATAGCTTCTTCTCCATCTGGATCAAGTTTTGTTCCCTACTCCCTAATTGTTTATATGGATATGGCAGTTGATTCTTATCCAGACTCTTTGGCTTCTACTCCAAATGGATACATATATTTTTGTAAAGATGATGGCAGAGGACATAAAGACACGGCGGTTTCGTTACATTACTGCGGACTAGTTGAAAGCAATGGTTGGTCAAAATTTGCAAGTAAACTTTATGCTTCACCTACTGGTCAGATTTCAAATTATGGTCAGTCAATGAAAGTAATGGTAGATACTATGGTTCCAGATTCAGTAAATATTGGACAAAATTCATTTGGTTATGGTGGGTATGCTAATTTAGCTGGGGCTCCATCAAATAAGACTGGAACTGGCACTATTGATTTTGAATCAATTCAGATTGATATTAAAGATACAGGGCAGCAAGTTATAAATGGATTCTCAAAAAATGTAGCATTTAATCCAACAAGAATTGGAACAAGAATGAATTTGTTTACTCCAAAAGATTCTCCAAATACAATATCAAATATTGCTGGAATTTCTTTTTACCTATCTGGTTCTTCTGCAACTACTGGATACTTCTTAGAAGTTCAGTCTCCTGGAGAAAACTATGATCCAACCAATCCACAGCTTGATAACATAAAGCTATATAAGGTATACAATGACTCTGGAACAATAAAGCCAAAACTTTTAGGTTCTGCTTGGTATAAAGATGCTTCACCAACCTCTTTTGAAAGAACAATCGCTATCACAGATGCAGGTAAAACAGAAGAAGCATTAACAAGCGTTTTTTCTTTAGAAGTTGCTGTCCTAGATAGCAAAAAAGATTTTATAGTTTATATAAATGGAAAAGAAGCCATGAGAGCCCATGACGCTTCACCACTTTCTCCAACAAACAATGTGGGAGTATTTGTAAGAGATGACTCTAATGCTATCTATGATTATGTTTATGCAATCACTACTCCAAATGGAAGTTATCCATCACTAGAATCTTTATCTAGTAACGAAGATAGTTTTTATGGAGCAAATATTGAGTTGTCTAAATCTAGAGGAATTTTCTCTCCATTTATTAAAACTCTTCTAGGATCCTCTTTTCCAATTTACTATGATGACTTTGGAAACACAGTAAGAGAAGCAAAGTATATTCAGGCTAGATTTAATGAGCCAGCATTCTCAACAAAATTAATAGAACTCAGTAGAGTAAATCCAGATTATTTTATTAAAGAATTTAAAAGCACATCATGGGGGGCATCATTTTGGGTATACAACTCTTCAAGGAATATGGTTTGGCTAGGAAATGGAACTCTATTCCCATTGTTTATTTCTGGAATTGTTTTAAAGAAAATGAGCGGTGGAACAGTAAGTATTGAAGATGCCATAACAAAAAATTCTGACTTAGAAGATGCCTTGGAAATGAACAAAAAGCTTTATGGAGAGCAGTCAGTAAATATATCTGCAGAGTACTTAAACAACTATGATGAAGCTAGTTCTCTAGCAGATTGGATTGCAAAATATTCCTCTCTTGAAAAAAGAGAAATCAATGCAACAATATTCCCAAATCCACTGCTACAGCTTGGAGATAAAATAAAGGTTGTTTATAAATCAAGAGGGTACTCGTATAATGATATTGGAGATAAGACCTATGTGTTATCTGAAATAGATTATAATGTAAATGACAGTGGAATATCTATGGATGTAGTTTTGAGGGAGATGTTGTAATGCCACCATTAAGACAAGGCGGAGGAAATAAGAAGCCTATAGATGCTATAAAGCAAACGAGAAAAGAAGATGCTAAAGATGTTTATAAAGCTAAGGGTGAGTCTGGAAAAAGAACTAAAACAAAATTAGAAAAAGAAGCAGATAAGTATAGACAAGCTGGTAAAGACTTTAAAGGCGTTGGCTATATTCCACCAAAAGTTAAAGGTGGCACCTCTGGAGGTAGTGGCAAGGGCAAGACTCCAGGACCAAAAGAAGTTACCCCAATAGCACCAGAAACAGTTGTTCCTTCTTCAGGAGTAGTTGATGGAGTAAACTATAAAGAGCTTTATTTAGAAGAAGTAAAAAGGCTTGTACTAAGCCTAGTAAAGAGTGCGAAGTCTCTTCTTATTAGATATAATTTTTCTGGTATAGATAGAGTTGCAGAATATTATTTAGATGCAGATAGAGAAGCTAAGTCAGAGGCTGTAGCGTCTAGTACCTCAAGACCAGAATCCCCATTCACTTTAGAACAGGCAAGTTTGCAAGATAGATTCTCTTTAGACCTAAACGAAATAAACAATAAAATTAGTGATTTAACAAATAGCTCTGAGAAATCAATTTATTTTGGTTCTATGAGAGGGGGAACATTTTTACCAAGAGAGGTTAAAGTTCTTAGAGATGGTCGTACAGGATATGACATGAGACTAACATTTACCTCGATTTCTAATCAAGACTTCATTATAAAATGCTATGAAGTATCTTAAAATGGTATAATTTTACTATGTTTACTGGGATATATAAAATTTATTTAGATGGGGAATATGTTGGTGAACAGAGAAACTCCATAACAAAAGCTGGAAGAGCTATAATTTTAAAATCTTTAATGGGGCTAGTTCCAACTGTTGGTGGAGAGATTCACATAGGTATTGATGGCACTGCAAATGGTACTCCAGATACCAATGGACTAATCCCAAACAATATACTAGGTTTTGACGTAGCAGCAGCACCAGTCAGACTATCTTATTTGGATAACGCTGGTAATTTTGACGCAATGATATTTAAGGCAAGTTTTGGAACAACTGCGACTGGTGGAGAGTCCTATAAAATTTATGAGCTTGGGCTGTTCCCATCAAGCGGATCTAGTGATGAAGGTTCAATAAGAGACACAGCTCTATTCTCTGGATCTCCATCAGACCTTTGGAAAGAATTAGATACAACCCTGACTTTAAATAGTACAGCTACGGCACCATCAACATCTTGCTATATTACCTCAGCTCTTACAACATATTCGTTTAGAGTTGGAGACTCTGCATTATTTATAAAAGCAGATGATGTTTTAAATATGGCAGATTCTTCAAAGCTTTCTGCATATAACTTTAATCTTTATAATTCCGTAGATACTTTGTCAATAGCTTATTCAAAACTAACTGGCAATACACCAACAATTACAATGAAATTTGAGACCACAGTTGATGATTATTTTGTTGGAACATTTGCAATTACTGGAACCCAGACCTATGGAATAGTGAGCAGAACAATTGAGCAGATGCAAACTGCAAAGGTTGGAAGTCCAAACTGGTCTAATATAAATAAAATAACAATAACTTCAACGGCAGACGTTGTTGTTGATGCAGTAAGATTTAATAATGTTGACTCTATTGATTCTGTGTATGGAATGGTATCAAGAGCCACTCTTTCTTCTCCAATTACAAAAGCTTCCAATTCCGTAATGGACATTGAATACTACTTAAGCATGGGATTTAACAAGACGGTAACATAATGGCTAATGTAGAGATAAGTATTCCAAACTTGGTTTCTGGTCAAAGATATAGGATGGTTGTAGAGTCAAGTACAAATCCTTCTCTAGTAGGACCATCAATTGAATTTGTTGTTCCAACAGCACCAAGGCTTTTATCTACATATCAGCCATTATTTAATGTTGTGGCAGAGCCTTGGAGCACTACAACAACAGAAACTACAACAATTCCAGGTGCAACTGTTTCAGCAGGGTCAATTCAGGCTGCAGCAAATTTATCTAAAAACATAACTGGATGGAAAAGAGGAAACAACATTTATCCTCCTTATCAATTTTATGTAAATAACATTACAAGTCTATCCATTGGTCAAGTGTTTACTGTTAATGGCATGTCTAGCCCAGCAGGTGGTGACTACTACGATAGACTTATATATACGGTTGTTTCTGCTTCTGGAACAACTGTTGGTGCCACAGCGGTAATTCCAAACCCAGTTCCATCTGGATTTACTGCATCTTGGAAAGCTGCAAAGGGAGCACCTCTAGTAGGCAATACAACAACCTCCAACAATGGAACTCTTAATTTTTCATTACCAGCAATACCAGCAACAGATCAGACTGCTGCAAGTACAACTAAAACAACTAGCAATACAGAATCTGGAATAAAGTACCATGTGGATGTAAGTGTTCCAGAAGAGCTTTCAACGTCCCTTATGAATGATTCAACTATGTTTGATAAGCCAGTGTTTTTCTACATAAAAAATGGATCTTATTTTTATTTAGACAATTCAGCAGTTTCTGCCTATCCTCCATCATTAACTTCTAAGCCATCTACAATCCCCCTTACTGAAAGAAATGCAGATATTACAACAGTAGATGGCTCTCCAAACAATGAACTTGCTGCTAGAGATTACAGGTTTACTGTTGCAAGATATGAGCTTATGGGATCCTCTTGGGTTGGGTATTGGATGCAAAAGGACGAACTATATGAAAAAATTGGTCCAGCTTTTAGCAGAGTAATTTATTCACAATCGGCGGTGAAAGTAAGTGGCTAATGAATCAATATCTAATAACCCTGTAAGTCCAAACGTACAAAATCTTTTGGGTTACTTTAGTCCAAAAGAAGATTCCTTTAGAATAGTAAATAAGTCAATAGCCTCTTGGTCTTTTAATGGTGGTATACCATCAAAAATATACGACATAAAGCTGTGGGACTCTGTTGCATTTAAATCAAATGTTTTGCCAGGAGACTATGCAATAATCAAAGATCAGCTTGGGGAATATGTTGCAAGACCAGTAATTGAAGTTGAGCCACTAAATCCGTCTGAGTTTTTTGATATCACTAATGAGCCAGCAACAAAAATTGAATATACAATTACTAATGCAACCGTTGGAACATCTTCTATAACATATACAACATCAGTGGATCATAACTTTACGACAAGTACCTTTGTCACGGTATCAGGAATATCTCCTTCTCAATTTAACACTGTTAAAACTAGAGTGTCAGCAGTTACAAGTAATACCTTTACTGTCAATAAAACAATAACTGGATCCTATTCTAGTGGTGGAAAAGTTTATGCACAAGCTAAATTTAATTCAAACTTAGTAATTAAATACTTAAGCTCTTATGGTTTACTAGCAGACTACATTGTTGAAACCTATCTTGATACAGATGGATACCCAGCAAACTATGTGGAAGTAATTAGAGAAGATTGGGCAAATAAGTATTTAGGCTCTTCTGGTTGGGTGCTATCTTCTTCTGGAAACTCAATATTTAACAATGTAGCTATTCGTGGTGAGATCACAGCTGATACATTAGATGTTGGTGGAGAAGAAGGCATTACTTATGATGGAACAACTGTAAGAATTGGAACAGATGTAACAATTATTGGTGGAGTGACTGCAACAAGTTTTGGTATTGATGCAAATAATTTTTGGAATACTTCTGGTCATCTAGGAGACTTTAGGGTTGGAAATGCATCAACTTCATATTTGTACTTTAATAGTACTCTTGGAGAATCGGGAACCTTAGAGGTAAAAGGAAATATTATTGCAACCTCTGGTACATTTAGTGGAAACATTTCATCTACTGCAACAATTTCTGGTGGAGCCATTGAGGGTGCAACAATTACTGGTGGGTCCTTAAGGCTTGGATCTGCTACAACTGCTTCCGTATTTAAGGTTAATCCAACTTCTGGTCTTTGGCTTGGAGCACAGGATTTTGCAGACGCTCCATTTAGCGTAAGTCTGGCTGGAGCACTTAAGGCAACCTCTGGAACTATTGCTGGTATGACTCTTGGTGGAACGAGCATCTCATTTGGAACATCTGGAAACTATGTGGCACTTTCCTCTGATGGCACATATGCACTTTGGGCTGGTGCAAATGACTCTGCAACTGCACCGTTTAGTGTAAAAAGAGATGGAACTCTATACGCAAGTAATGCAAATATATCTGGAGCTATAACTGCTACTTCTGGATCATTTACTGGATCAATTACTGCAAGTGATGGCTCTATTGGTGGATGGCTAATAGGTAGCACAAGCATTTCTAAGGCTGTAACTACTGGAACACACTCAAGCATATATGTTGGAACTGGAACCTACAATAATGCAAACACCCCATTCTTTATATCCTCTGAAGGAAAGTTCTCTCTAAAAGATAAACTAAGCTTTAATGGAAATGATTTAGCTGTAACTGGTGCTATAAATGCTACTTCAGGAAACTTTACTGGAAATGTAAAAGTTGATACTGGAGGAAAGATTTATGTTGGATCTTCTCCAACAACGGGACAAAGGGTAGTTGTTAGTGATACTGGAATTACTGGAGTTGATAACTCAGGCATAACCGTATTTAACCTACCAGCAACTGGATCAACACCTCCAACAATAACAAACTTTAATGTGCTTGAGGCAAAAATTACTGGTGAGGGTGCAAATGCATATTTAATTGCAGGAACAACTGGAGCTTCAGCAAATAACGTTACTGTTCGTGGAGATAAGACTGGTGGACAGGCAGCAGCAATTTATAACACAATGAGTGGAACTGCGACTACTGCAACTTCTGGTGACGGATTCTATATTGATGATACTGGAAAGTTTAGGTTTGCAACTGGAGCTAATGCAATTACTGGATCAAATGGAAACTTAACAATTACAGGAAAGGTAATTGCTTCTACAATTCGTGGTTCCGATGTTTATGCAGACTCTGCTCAACTTGGTGGCTCAGAGTTTGGTTGGGTTTCTGGTAATGGTGGTATTTTCTCTGGAACAGATCAGTCAACCTCCTACTTACAGTCTGGATTTTATGCAAATCCAATTCTTGATATAGAGCAAGAACTTGATGGTGGCTTAGTTAAAGAATATACTTTAGCTGTAACAGGAACCCTTTCTGCAAGTCCAAGATCACTGTTTGCAACTTTTTCAAATGAAATATCAAATGTTAAAAAGGGATATCAGATATATACTGGATCTGGTACAGCAAGACTACTGGTTGGAATTGTAGACGAAGTAGTTGATCTAAAGACAGTAAAGCTTAGATCTGTTTCGTCTAGATTTATAGTGAATGAATCATTTTCTATTAGATATGTTAAGTCTACAATAACTACTCAGTTCTTTGCAGGATTTTCGGAGGGAGTGAAGATATCTATTGAGTCTCCAGAGGGAACAGAGTATGATATTTCCGCAATTGATTTTACAGCAGGTTCTACGGACAATCAAACAATAACCTATCAAGTACCTCCAGTATGGACAAACATCTACGATAAGGAACCAGTAAGCTACACATTTAAGTCTGCTTATTTAACAGAGTCTTCTGGAGAAATAAATGATGTAGCTATTAATATTCAATCTATTTCTGCTCAAAAATCAACAATAGATGGAGTAGATTATTACGATGCAAAGATTTCAGTCAAGGCATCAGACATATTTATTGATGGAGAACTAATATTAGATGTTGGTCAAAATATATTTGTTGGAAACATACCAACTGACTCAGAGTTTTTCTATCCACTAATTAATAGCTATTTCCCAATTATTGATATTATTGAAAATGGCTCAAATTATGACATCTTATTGTATGCAGATGGATACCTTTCCTTTACAACGTCTAGTAAGTCTGATACATTTACAGAATACTCTGTCAATAAATTCAATTCGTTTGACAACAAAATAACCTTAACTACAACTTCAAATCATAGATTTTCTGTTGGTCAGGTAGTAGACTTAGACTATGTTTCAACACCCTTCCTAGATGATTCTTGGTCCCTAGAGCCTCGTGTTATAACAGAAGTAACTGCAACCACCTTTAGCTTTCAGTATGTGTTTCCAGATAGGCAAAATATCACTGTTGAGGCATCTACTACAAAAGCAAGATCTTTGCCAACAGTAACAAGAAAAAGCTACGATAAGGACTATTCTATGTGGGTTGGAGCTAGTAATCCAACAGACGCACCATTCTCCATAGACTCCTTTGGTCAAAATGTAAAGATTAAAAATCTTGAAGTTACTGGTACGGTAACTGGATTATATTATGATATAATTGAGCTAGACGACTTCTCTGGAGCATTTGATGGTAGAAAAGTATCCTTCAAGCCAACCTATAACTACAAAGAAGTTGTTATAGATAACCCGTTAAAACTGGTTCTCTCTGTAAATGGTGTATTGCAATCAGCATTTATTAAGAATAGAGAGTATGTGTGGCAAACTGGTTTTCTAGGTTTCAGGGGTTACACTGTGGACGAATATGGACAAATTAAGTTTTCAGAGTCACCACCACCTGGTTCAACTGTTAATGCAAGAGTTTTTCCAGGACCACAAAAAAATAAGACAAGTAGGATCTATCCGTTTAAAGCGGTAGATGTTGCTTTAGGATAAAAGGAGAAGTTAACTAAATGGCAAAGAAGGTATTGTTAGACACATACTACACATTTAATCCATCAACAAACACATTAATTATTCCAAGAGTAATTCAAAGAGAAAACTTAATGTTGATTACAAATGTTACTACAAATCAGGTCATCTATAACTTCTCTGACCCAGATTTAAATGCCACTTCTTATGTTGTAAAGGGTTCTTCAGCAGATTCAACCACAACTATTGTCTTAAACTATGACTGCAATAATGCAAACATGCTATCAACTGATAAAATTCAGGTAATCTATGATGAGTATGATGAAAAGTTTACTCCATCAGACAACCTAGTTGACGCTGTTGCAAAAATGCGTGTAGCAGCACCACAATCCTTAATTGACACAGACTTTGAATATGGAGTTCAAGGCTCCAAATGGGAAGCTCTAGCACTAACTCAAAACTACGCATCATTTTTCTCTAAAGGTTCTGGCGGTGATCAATTAGTAATTACAGATATTACATCTAATTATGGGTCAAGCTCTAGAACAAAATCTGATATTGTTGTTTTGACAGAAACTGCACATGGTCTTTCAACAAATGACGTTGTTAGCGTTCAAGAAACTCTAGACTCAAATGCAGAAGGAACTTTCTTAATTACAACAAAATCAGCAATAACTGGTATAACTAAATCAGGAGATACTTTAACCTCTTCTGCTGTACATGGCTTGGCTCAGTACCAACCAATTCTTTTTACTGCTATTCCTTCTGGTGCAACAAACGTTGCAACTGGTACCGTTTACTACGTTATTAGCATACCAACTCCAACTACTTTTAAAATATCTGCAACAATTACTGGTACTGCAATCAGCGTTGATGGAACTGGAACACTTACTGCAGATTTTGCAAGAATTTTTTATTACAAAGCTAAGGCTCGTGTTCAAGCAAGAAGCATTCTTGATGGAACATTAACATCCGTGGTTCCTGGTGGAATTTTTGATAATGCTCATATTCCTGGAGGAGTTTCTGGATCGTTTGATACCTTTAGCGTTCTTGCCTCAACAGCAACATTGACTACTATTTCAACTTCAGAGCCACATGGAATTCTTCCAGGTACACCAATATTAATTAATGGAGTTACTACAATTAATTCTAGTGCTGGAGATGGATCAACAACTGCACTTTCAGCAGAACTAAATGGTTCTTATACTGTAGTTGGAACACCTTCAGCAACAGCTTTAGAAATTTTAAAAACAAATGGAGTTGGTGGAGCCTTAGCCTATAACAGTGGTGCAATAAACTCTGGTGCAACTTTATTCTGTAAGCCAGATTCATATATCC
>Ga0247723_1000109_pt1 | contig 50439 bp, 64 predicted proteins | sample MSEWelMarce5H_FC_FD_189079 | JGI IMG/M metagenome (GOLD analysis project Ga0247723, IMG submission 189079) | Subsurface sediment microbial communities from gas well in West Virginia, United States - MSEEL Well Study Marcellus 5H_FC | ecosystem: Environmental > Terrestrial > Deep subsurface >...
CGGCTCCGGGCCGACGTCATGCAGACAGATACACCTTAACCGCATGAGGAAAAAATCATGGCAAATACCACATTCAACGGCCCAGTTCGCTCCGAGAACGGCTTTCAAGACATCACCGTTAACGCCACCACTGGCGCTGTTACCGTGGACGCCACCTTTGGCGCAACCACAAGCGTGACCAACCTGACAACCACCAATCTGGTTTTTACCGATCAGAACCACCCTTCGACTGCCGCAATCAACGCCACCGCAACCGCCACTGCGGCTGAAGTTGCAACCGGCTACATCACTTCCACCTCGGCCTCTCCGACCACCATCACGCTGCCCACCGGCACGTTGCTGGGCGCGGCTATTGGTGCGGCTAGGGGCACTGTGCTGGACCTGTACATCGACAACACCGCCGGTGCGAGCACCGTGACAATTGCTGTTGCCACCAACGGTATTTTGTCTAGTGCTGCCGCTGACACCCCCGGTAGCTTTGGTGACCTGACCATTGCTTCCGGTGTCACCGGTCTGGCACGATTCACCATCATGTTCTCCAGCGCCACCGCATACGTGTTCACACGCACTGCCTAATTGATCTCGGGGGCTTTGGCCCCCGGTTCTAACCTTTAAAGAGATTAATCATGGCGATGCAATACGACGTTAAAGCAACCCATAGAAACTCCTCGGGGTCTATTTTTGGCGCCCGGGCGCGTATCAAGGGGTTTTCTATCTGTGCGACTGCCAGCTTGGCTGGTACGTTGTTGCTGAAGGACGGCGGTTCCGGCGGGACCACGGTGATTGAAATTGATATCCCATCCAACTCCAACCCAAACTCCTTCTACGTATCAGTTCCTGGGGAAGGTGTGCTTTGCACTACAAACATCTACGCATCGCTGACGAACATCGCCAGCGTCACGGTGTTCTATGGCTAAGACCGCAGCATGGACTCGCAAGGAAGGCAAGAACCCCAAAGGTGGTCTGAACGCCAAGGGACGAGCCTCTTACAACGCAGCCAATCCGGGCAAGCCCGGGTTGAAGGCCCCTCAACCAGAGGGCGGCAAACGCCGCGACTCTTTCTGTGCCCGGATGACTGGCATGAAGAAAAAGCTGACCTCGGAAAAGACCGCGAACGACCCCAATAGCCGGATCAACAAGAGCCTTCGGGCTTGGAAATGCTGACATGACTGAGAAAACAGAAACCGTTAAAAACGTGCTGGATTTCGTGGCCGTGTTCACGGCGATTGGCTCGTTCTTGCAGATTCTTACCCCGGTGTTTGGTCTGATCGGCGCTATCGTGGGTGTCATGCGCATCTACGAGATGGCGACCGGCAAAGATTTTTCTACGCTTTGGCGCAAGAAAGCAGAAGATGCCGAGCACAAGTAAGAAGCAGCACAACTTCATGGCGGCGGTGGCAAAAAACCCCGCATTCGCCAAAAAAGTTGGGGTCCCCGCGAGCGTGGGGAAAGAGTTTCTCAACGCGGACAAGGGCCGCAAATTTGCAAAAGGTGGTGACACTATGGCTTCCAAAATGAATGCGGGCTTTATGGCGATGATGGCTAAGAAAAAAGCCGGAGCTAAACCTGCCATGAAGATGGCTTCTGGCGGCATGACCAAGATGGGCGCTGTGAAGACCGCTGCCCCCAGCAAAGACGGTATCGCGTCCAAAGGCAAAACCAAGGGCGCGATGGTCAAGATGATGCGCGGCGGCAAAGCCTGCTAAGGACAACCATGTACGACGAACTTCAAGCCAAGAAGAAGCCTCGGGGCCTCAAGGGCGGCGTCTATACGGAGGATTCTGGCCTCCCACCTCCACAGGACCCGGACGGCGGTTCCGCCCCGCGTAAGCCCAAGGCTATGGCCACGGGCGGTTCCGCTTCTAGCCGCGCTGATGGTTGTGCCCAGCGAGGCAAAACCAAAGGAAGGATGGTCTGATCATGGGCATCAAACTTGGAGATGTTTCTCCGCTTGTAGGCATGGTTACCGGTGAGGGTATGTTTGGTAAAGCCATGCGCGATGGGTTTGGTGGCGTGATGTCTTCCGCAATTGCCCGTGACGCTTACGCTGAGAAAGAAGCAAAAAAGAACGGCGTCATGCCTTCTACCGCTGGTATGAAAAAAGGTGGTACCGCTTCTTCTCGCGCTGACGGTTGTGCCCAGCGGGGCAAGACGAAAGGTAGGATGGTGTAATGGCTAAAGGCAGGCGAGCTGCCGCGTTGGGCGCTCTGCTTGGGGCAGGCGCACTTGCAGCTAAACAGATTCCGTACTTGGGAAGAGTTGACCTCAACGCTGCTTCTAAAGAAGTGAACCCCGCGCCTGATCTTCGGATGGTTGACGACGAAGCGCGAACAGCCGCCCGCAAGCGAGTTTATGAAACTGATCCAGCCTTCCGCAACACGCTTAGGACTGAAGACTACCGACCAATCCTTTCAGGCACGGGCCTTCCTATTAGGACTGGTGGGATGAAAAGCGGCGGCAAGGTCACCGCTTCGCGTCGCGCTGATGGCATTGCTCAGCGGGGTAAAACCCGTGGAAAGATGGTGTAACCATGATGGCCAGTCGCGGTATGGGCGCTATCGCCCCCAGCAAGATGCCCAAGGGAGTCCGTAAATCTCGGAGAGACGACACGGATTTCACGGAATATGCTGAGGGTGGCAAAGTCAACGCGGCTGGGAATTACACCAAGCCCGGTATGCGCAAGTCGCTGTTTGAGTCCATCAAGTCTCAGGCGGTACAGGGTACTGGGGCGGGGCAGTGGAGCGCGAGAAAAGCGCAGCTTTTGGCTAAGAAGTACAAGGCCAAAGGCGGGGGTTACCGAGATTGAAAGCGCCGCAGCAATCGCTCAAGGACTGGACCGCGCAAAAGTGGAGGACTAAAAGTGGCAAACGCTCTTCTGACACGGGTGAACGGTATCTTCCAGAGGCTGCGATCAAAGGTCTCAGCTCTGCTGAGTACGCTGCGACAACGCGCGCGAAACGCGCTGGCAAAGCCTCCGGAAAGCAATTCGTGAAACAGCCACCTAAAGTGGCAGCTAAGACCGCAAAATATCGCTAGTAAAACCCAAGGAAACAACATGAACCTCGATACCGTTTTGATGTGCGCCCAAATGGCTGCTGCCCAGCAATTGGCTGGCCTGGGGCAAGTCAATCCCGCTATTCTCGACTTGATTGATGATCTGACCATCCCAATGGAAAAAGTTTCAGTGGTCATTGAGTCGGCAGTAGTCGAAGAAGCTCCGGCGGCAGCAGAAGAAACCCCCGCCGCTGAGTAATCATGGCAAACACCTCCGGCGCATCTGCATTCAACCTTGACCTAGCAGAGCTAGTCGAGGAGGCGTTTGAGCGAGCTGGTTCCGAGATGCGTACAGGTTACGACCTGAGAACGGCTCGCCGCTCGCTCAACATCATGTTTGCAGATTGGGCCAATAGAGGCGTTAACCTGTGGACGATTGAGCAGGGCGTTATCCCGCTGGTGCAGGGGCAGAACACTTATGCTCTTCCAAATGACACGGTGGACCTGCTGGAGCATGTGATTCGCACGGGCGCTAACGTCGCTGCTACCCAAGCAGATCTGACCATTACCCGGATCAGTGTCTCGACCTACGCCACAATCCCCAATAAGATCAATCAGGCTCGCCCCATTCAGGTCTGGGTGCAGCGGTATAACGGCCAACAAAGCCCAACCGGCTTGACAATCAGCCAAGTCGGGGGCATGTCCTCGTCTGCTACGCAGGTCACCCTAAATTCGGTTGTGGATCTTCCGGCAACCGGGTTTGTGAAGATTGACAACGAGATCATCAACTACGGATACATCTCAGGGAATACCCTGTATAACTGTTTCCGTGGACAGCAGAATACGACAGCAGCATCTCATAGCAATGGCGCTACCGTGTATTGGTCGCAGGTTCCGGCTATCACTGTGTGGCCCACGCCCGACAATGCGCAGCAGTATCAATTCGTGTATTGGCGTCTGCGCCGTACGCAGGACGCTGGCGGTGGCGTCAATGTGATGGATGTGCCGTTCCGATTTATCCCATGCATGGCTGCTGGGCTAGCATACTACCTTGCTGGAAAAGTTCCCAACGGTATGGAGCGCATTGGCTTGCTCAAACAGCAGTATGACGAGGCTTGGCAGCTTGCCTCTGATGAAGACCGGGAAAAGGCGGCAATTCGGTTTGTTCCGCGTGTTTCGCCAATCGGGTCTAGATTCTAATGAGCAACAAGTTTGCGTCCGGTAAGAATTCAATTGCGGAATGCGACCGCTGTGGGCAGCGCTATAAGCTCAAAATCTTGAAGCGTGAGATTATCAAGACCAAGATCTACGATTTGCTGGTTTGCCCTGAGTGCTGGGACCCCGATCATCCGCAGTTGCAATTGGGCATGTACCCGGTGAGTGACCCCATAGCGGTGCGTAATCCTCGGCCAGACCGCAGTTATGTTATTTCTGGGCCAGCGGCTGACGGATACCTAAGCGGCGGCAGCAGGGTGATTCAGTGGGGCTGGAACCCGGTTGGAGGATCACAGCAATTTGACGCGGCACTAACACCAAACAACTTGGTTTTAGTGGTGCAACTTGGTACAGTTACGGTAGCAACGACGTAAGGAGTCGATCATGGACAAGAAGCAAGTCAAGGCAATTGCCGACACCGAGGTGAAGGCTCACGAAAAGCGTTTGCACCCCGGTGTCAAGAAGATGAAGGCCGGAGGCAAGACCAACGCCGACATGCGCACGTATGGGCGCGGCATGGCTAAGGTCATGAACCAACGCAGCTCTGTTCGTGGAGGTTGAAATGGCCAAGTTCAGCAAAAAGATGATGGGCAAGGAAGTTGGCCAGGCCAAAGTCTATGCCCCGCCGCACACCATGACCGGCAAGCCGGTTTCTGGGCAAACGCCCAAGGCGCCTTATGCCACTGGAAAAGCGGCTAAAGATGTCGGGTTGAGTGACCCGATTCCCAACGGCGTTTCCTACGGCCAATCTGGCGAACCCAAAACCACTGGCATCAAGATTCGTGGCACTGGTGCGGCTACCAAAGGTTTGATGGCTAGAGGGCCTCTTGCGTAACCATGAACACGCCCGTTGCGATCTACAAAATACAGAATGCCATCAACGGCAAGCTGTACATTGGCCAGACCGTCAACCCTGAGAGGCGGGCAAAGAGACATTTTTGGAAGAACAACGGGTGCGTCAAGTTGAAAAATGCGGTGGAATTCTACGGGCGTGATGCGTTTGTTTTCTCTGTACTTTGCTGGTGCGAAGACAAAGCAGATGCCAATGAGGTAGAAACGCTTTTAATCGCCCTAGCTGATGCCCGTGCAAACGGGTACAACATAGCCCCCGGAGGGTACGGAACGGGCGCTGGTATGGATAACCCGTTTTTTGGTAGGCGTCATAGCTCTGAACTTAAAGAACGTCTTTCTTTGGCGCGGATTGGCGCTTCGATGCCCAAAGAAACGCGGGAGAAAATTGCCGCCGCCAACAGGAAACGTACAATGACAGAGGCTACCAAGGACAAGCTGAGGGCACGCCCAAAGTCAGAACTGTGTAGCGCACAAACCGCAGAGGCAAACAGCAGGCGTATTTGGACGGCTGAATCTCGCGAGAAACTTGCGGCACACAATAGAGGCAAGAAGATGTCCGAAGAGGCAAGGGCAAAAATTGCGGAGGCAAATCGCCAGAGAGTGTGGTCTGCGGAGTCACGCGCAAGGCTATCTGTTGCTAGGGTGAAAACGACATGAACTACACCCAGTTGACCGCTGCAATCTGCGACTACACGCAGAGCTTTGAATCGGACTTTGTTGCAAACATCCCGGTGTTTGTGAAGCAGGCCGAGCAGCGCATCTACAACACGGTGCAGTTTCCTTCGCTTCGCAAAAACGTGACGGGGTCTACGTCCTCTAGCAACAAGTATCTCTCCTGCCCTGGCGACTTCCTTGCCGCGTATTCGATGGCGGTAATTGATGCGTCGGGCAACTATGAGTACTTGCTCAACAAGGACGTGAACTTCATCCGTCAGGCATACCCCAACCCAACGACGGATGTTGGCATCCCCAAGTACTATGCGTTGTTCGGTCCTACGACCACGTCGGGTCCCACCCCTGTGCTGACGGACGAGTTGAGCTTCATCCTTGGCCCCACGCCTGATGCCGTTTATAGCGTCGAGCTGCACTACTTCTTCTATCCGGAGTCGATCACGGTTGCTGCGGACGGACAGACTTGGCTGGGTGATAACTTTGATACGGTGCTGCTTTACGGTTCGCTGGTGGAGGCATACACCTACTTGAAGGGCGAAACGGATTTGATGGCGCTGTATGACGGCAAATACAAGGAAGCTCTTGCATTGGCCAAGCGTCTGGGTGATGGTCTGGAGCGTAGCGATGCGTATCGCAGTGGGCAGGCGCGGCTTGCTCCGCTACCCCAGAATAACGGGGTCCAGTAATGGCGTTTACGGGCAACTACTCCTGCAACACGCTGCGGTCTGGCCTCGCTAGCGGCACGATCAACTTTGCCTCGGATACCTTTTACTTGGCGTTGTACAACAACAATGCCACGCTGGATCAGACGACCACGGCCTACACTTCAATTGGCGAAGTCTCTGGGGGCGACTATATAGCGGGTGGTCAGGTGGTGACTGCAACGGTGGCTAGCCAAGCAACTTCTACCGGCAGCGTCACCTACATCAACTTTTCGGCACCAAGCTGGACTGGATCGTTTACCGCTCGGGGCGCTTTGATCTACAAACCGGGCGACAATGGCGCGGTCTGCGTTCTGGATTTTGGTTCAGACAAAACTTCAACTTCAACCTTCACCGTGCAGATGCCAGCTAACACCAGCACCTCTGCTTTGATCCGACTCGTTTAAGGAGCAACTATGTCTCACGAAATTGCTAAAGCCTCTGATGCTGTTGCTGGCGGTCTGGTCGCTGGTACCCATCACACCGAAACTGCCAAGGCCACGGGCCGGTTTCGCATGGAATGCTACGACAAGGACGGCCTGCTCAAGTGGTCTGCCGAGTCGCAGAACCTCGTTGTGAACGTCGGCCTCCAGTACATGGCTGGCACGGCTCTGGTCGGCACCACCCAGATTCCCACTTGGTACATTGGTCTGTACGGCGCTGGCGCTTCTAACACCCCGGCGGCTGGCGACACCATGTCCTCCCACGCTGGCTGGACTGAGATCAACCCGTACTCTGGTTCGCGACCCACGGCCAACTTTGCTGCGGCGACCAACGCCAACCCGTCGGTGGTGACCAACAGCGCTAGCGTGGCTGCTTTTGGCATCACTTCCACTGCCACGGTCGGCGGCGCGTTCTTGACCAGCGGTAGTGCGGCTTTGGGCACTACTGGAACCCTGTTCTCTGCGGCTGACTTCCAGTCTCCCGGCGACCGCTCGGTTGTGTCTGGCGATACGCTGAACGTCACCTACACCTTCTCGCTGGCTGGTTAATGAGGGCGCGGTATGGTCAAGATCGACTTCGAGTTTGACTCCCAGTTTGGCGTCTTTCGGGATGCCATTCACTTGCCCGAGGATCACGGGCTGAGTGATGCTGAGATTCAGGCGATGAAACAGCAGCGCTTTGATAACTGGCTCGCCATCGTAAACGCCCCCTCCGAAGAACTGCCGCCTGTAGAATCGCCCCCTGAACAGGGGGTGTAAATGGCTGATCGTTACTGGGTAGGTGGGGCGGGAACATGGAACACCACCAGCACTACAAACTGGTCCGCATCAACTGGCGGAGCTAGTGGCGCATCTGTCCCTACCGTAGCGGACAACGTCATCTTTGATCAGGCAGGCACCTACACCGTCACGATGACGGGCGCTTTGGCGTGTCTAAACATCACCGTCTCCGCAGGCACCGTCACCTTTGCCACTGGCACATCTCCCACGCTAAACATTCGCGGCTCTATGTCGCTGTTGGCGGGGACGGTGTGGAGTTCCACGGCGGATATTACGTTTAGCAGCACCACAACGGGACAAACAATTACGACCAACGGCGTTAGCTTGGCTGGCAGATTGTTTTTTAACGGGATTGGTGGGTATTGGACGCTAGGTAGCGCGCTAACATCAACAAACGCTAGCGACTCCGGCTTTGGGGCGGGGACGTTTGATACGGCTGGGTTTGCATTAACATGTGCTGGTTTTAACCTTAGCTTTGCTTCAAACAATCGAACAATTAAATTAAATAATTCAACGGTTACCCTAAATGGCGGCATATTTTTATCTGGCGGCTCTTCTACATTAACATTTGATGCCGGAACATCTCAAATAAATATAACAACGGCGACAAGCAATATTTCAAACAACAGTGTTGCTCCGGCAATCACATTAAATTTTTACAACTTTGCGTTTACCTCTTCAGCGGCAGGTAGCCGTTCAATATCTGGCGTCAACACGTTTAACAACTTTGCAGTTACTGGCCCTGCCGCCGTAGGCACAACAACCGTCTCTTTTGTGGACCAGCAGACCATCAACGGCACCCTGTCCACCACGGGCACGGCAGGCAACCGGCGGGTGTTCTTTGCCTCCGCTACTTACGGTATCTCTGAAGACCTCGTAGTCAACTCTGCCCCCAGCCTGACAGACGCAGACTTCCGGGGGCTCTATGTCAGGGGCACATCGGCCCCCATCAGCGGCACACGAATCGGCAACCGTGGCGAGTGCAGGGGCATCACGTTCGATGCGCCAAAGACGGTGTATTGGAACTTGGCAGGCGCTCAGAACTGGAGCGCCAACGGGTGGGCTACGACCTCTACTGGAACGCCGTCTACAGACAACTTCCCTTTGCCGCAGGACACCGCCACATTTACCAACGCTGGCTCCGTGACAGGCACGATTACGCTGGATACGGCCATTGGATACGTGTCAAACGTAGACATGTCAGGCCGCACAACAGCCATGACCATCAGTCTTGCCAACGCCATTACTGTCTACGGGAGCTGGGCAAATGGCTCTGGTACAGCGTTTACTGGGACAAATGCGTTTACATTTTCCGGTGGAACAACACAAATTATTACAAGCGCCGGAGTTGCATTCCCAAATAGTATTTTTATAAATACTTATGGTGGAACAGTTAAGCTGGGGGATGGGTTTGTTTCTACCGCTATATTTTATTTAACCAACGGAACACTTGACACAGATGGGAAAAGTTTTAATGTTGGGGCATTAAACTTTGATGTTAGTGGTATAAAAAGGGCTTTGTATCTTAGAAACTCTTCTGTCACTGTTGGCGGAATAGATAGCTCTGGCATAACACCGGCTGGGCTAACATTTGATGCCGGTACATCTACGATAAACTTTACACAAAACGGACCGGGCGTTAATTTACAGTATTATGATGCAGTATTTACTGCTCCAATATCAGTTGGCTTTGGCTATTTATATGGATCGTTTAGAAATCTGACTGTTACTACCGATGGAGCGGCTGGCGTTTATTATGCCTATACAACAGGCAACACAATAAGCGGCACATTGTCCATATCTAGCGCAAGCGCTATTTCAAGGTTTCTTCTTCGAACCAATACGTTAGGCACATCGGCCACTATCTCTGCCGCTAGTGTCTCGACATTGTCAGATGTTGATTTTGTAGATATAGCGTTTACTACATCGGTTTCTGGTACCCGCCTTGGGGATGGCGGCGGCAATGCCAACATCACATTCCCTGCGCCAAAAACTGTCTATTGGAATCTGGCCGGGGCGCAAAGTTGGTATTCTGCTGGATGGGCTACAAGCTCTGGAGGCGCACCAGCAGCAAACAATTTTCCTTTGCTCCAAGATACGGCAGTTTTTGACAATGCCGGGAGCGTAACTGGAACAATAACCATACCGTTTTATGGCCATGTGGGCACTATAAATGCTAGTGCTAGAACCACGGCTATGACGTTGGCAATTAGCGCAGGCGTAGATGCTTCTATTTTTGGAGATTTAATTCTTGGAACCGGAGTTACAACTAGCGGATCGGGCTCGTCGCTAAGTTTTATTGGTCGTACTACACAAACAATAACGCCTAATGGAAGAACCATTGTTTGGGCGCCAATTATTGCAAAGTCAACAATTCCAAGTTTACCAGTTACACAGCTTGGAGGCGCATTAACTGTCACTGCAAGCTCCGGTATAAGTATTTCTGGAAATTTTGACGCAGTTACATATAACGTTACAACGACATCGCTCTCGCTATCTACTGGGACTTTGACAATGGGTTCTGGTACATGGACATTATCAAGTACTGGTAATGTCTGGACATACATTTCTGGAACGATTTTAAAAGGCACGGCAAATATTGTTCTTTCAAGCACCAGTACGGTGGGGAGAACTTTTAATGGCGGTGCAAATTCGTACAACCGCCTGACTATTGGCGGAGCCACTGGAACGTCAACTACAACCATTCTTGGAAACAACACATTCACCGAGTTGGCGTCCACCAAAACTGTTGCACATACGATTGCGCTTGGAACTACGGCCCAGACATTTGGCGCATGGACGGTAACAGGAACCTTGGGTAACGTAGTCACCGTTAGCGGCACTGGAACAAACCATGTCATTGCGGGACCAAGGGTTTCAGGTGTGAACTACTTGGCGATGGGTTCGATTGGCTTTACAACAAGCCCCGCAGAGTTCTACGCTGGCGTGAACTCAACGGGAACTGGTTCCGGCGTGATCTTGACAGCCGCTCCTGCTGCCCGCACTCTTTATTGGCGGGGTGGCACGGGCAACTGGTCAGATACGACCAAATGGGATACTGCCTCCGGCGGTCCCGGCCCTGCTGCCATTCCAACCTCAGCAGACGCAGTAATTTTTAATTCTGCCTCAAATGCCACAGCATATACGGCTACGGTTTCTGGTGTCAGCATTGCAAGGTGCGCCTCCTTCAATATAGCTGGCCCAGCAACGGGTAACGTTACTTTTGCGGGCAGCGTGCCAATTGCTTTTCATGGCGATGTTACGGTTGCTGCGACTGGCGTTACTCGCACATATACTGGGACAATAAATTTGTCTGGTAACGCTAGTCGCACGATTACAACCAACGCCGTCACTTTTGCGTCAAACATTACAGTTAACGGTATCGGTTCAACTTGGTCGCTTGGTAGTGCATTGAATATTGGCTCCAGTGGATTAACTGTTACAAACGGTTCTTTTGACACGTCCGTAAGCAATTACGCGCTGACTCTTGGTACGATATCTTCTGCAAATTCAAATACTCGCTCCATCACGCTGAATGGCTCGGCAGTATCTGTTAGTGGCAGTTCTTCTTCGGCTATATTTATCAGCCTGATAAATAATTTAACATTTAACGCCGGGTCATCGCAGATTAACCTAACCAGCGCAACAACCGGCATAGCATCTGGTGGACTGACATTTAATAATGTTGCATTTACAAACTCTGCATCTGCAACCACGATAGCAATTACCGGCGCAAACACATTTAACACCTTGTCGTTTGTCGGTCGGGGCACTGTTGGCGTCAACAGGGCTACCTTTTCGGCCAATCAAACAATCTCCACGCTGACCTTGAACGCGGGGACGACTGCTGCATACCGTACCATGCTGCAATCCGACGCGATTGGAACTACGCGGACTTTAGCGGTGACCACGCTGACGGCGGGAGCCGCCGACTACGATTTCAGGGACATTGCCATCACGGGATCGGCTGCGCCTCTGTCGGTTACACGGGCCGGAGATTGCAAGGGCAACAGCGGCATCACATTTTCTGCGGCCAAAACAGTTTATTACCGGCAAACTGGGTCGGCTGACTGGGGTACTGCAAGCCCGGGGTCTTGGTCATTGACTAGTGGCGGGGCTTTTGATGATACCGCCTTCCCCCTCCCTCAAGACACTGCCGTTTTCCCTGCCACGACCTATCCGGCCTCAGGCTCTACCACCACCATTCCCAACGGCTACAACATTGGCACCATTGATATGTCGTTACGCACGACAAACACAATGACGCTGGCGACGACAACTACCACCCTGACGATTTATGGGGACTGGATTAACGGCACCGGCATAACTTTGTCGGGGACGACAAATATTACTTTTCCCGGGAGGGGTAGTCAGACAATCACCAGCGCTGGAAGAACATTTACGCAAGCGTTTACCATTGACACCCCCGGCGGATCGGTCACGCTACAGGACAACTTGGTAGCAAGTCAATCTTTAGCTGGAGTATTGACTCTAACGAAAGGGACATTTGATGCAAACACATCTAATGTCACTTTGTCCGGCGCGGCTTCATCTGTTAATGCTTCTGGAACTGGAACAAGAACAATAGCTATTGGCTCTGGAACATGGTCAATTGCAGGGACAGGAGGCTGGAATGCTGCTACGGCAACTAATCTTTCCGTAACAGGCACCGGTACCATTAGCCTGACAAGTGCGTCCGCCAAAACATTTGCTGGCGGAAACGCCTCTTACTCCGGCATTACGCTTGACCAAGGCGGTGCGGGCGCCTTGACTATCACCGGCAACAACACCTTCAAGACAATTTCCAATACGTACAGCGCCACGGGCGCTACGTCCATCTCGCTTGGTAACACTAGGCAGACCCTGACTAACCCTTGGACTGCCACAGGGGCGGCTACTCGGGTTTTGACTGTTAGTGGAACATCCGCCGCATCCCCGGCCACATTGGTTTACACCGGAGCAGGGGAGGCGGCAAATACGGTTGATTACTTGGCCATCAATAACGTTAGGGCGTATGACCTGACCGACGAGTGGTACGCGGGCGCTAACTCTACCAACGGGGGTTCGCTAGGCTGGTACTTTGTTGCCGCAGGCGGCACGGTATACGCCGCCACAATCATTGAAACGGGAACTGGCACAGATAGCGTCGTTGCCGGACTTGTTTATCTTGGCACCGTATCGGAGCTTGCCACTAGCTCAGACGCATTTGCTGCCGCCGCCAGCTTTCGCGGGAGCATTTCCGAAACCGGCACCGGGGCCGACACCATCTCCGCCCAGTCGGCCTTTGGCTCTGCAATTCTTGAGTCCGCGACGATTGCCGATACCAACCTAGCCCGGTTGATTGCTCTGGCAACAATAACCGAGTCCGCCACGGGAACGGACGCAATTAGCGCTTTGCAGGCGTTGGCTGCGGCGGTTGCTGAGACAGCCACGATCACAGATAGCCTGTCCGCCCGTGCGGTGTTTATTGGGCTTCTCCAAGAGGCTGCTACCGCCCAAGACTCTGTCAACGCAGCGGGCTCCATCTACAACATCCTGATGCAGGAGCTTGCAACGGCTCAGGATGCAATAACCGCCAACGCCGCGTTCCAATCCAGCTTGGCCGAGACCGCCACTGGCACGGAAGTCAACAACGCAGCCTTTATCCCCTTGGCCACGATCAGTGAGTCGGCCACGATCACGGACGTAGCCAGCGCACTCCAAGCGTTTGCTGCCAGCATTTCCGAGACCTCTGCCGCCTCGGACGTGGTTCTGGTGGCCCCGTCGATCTTCAATGCTATTGCGGTTGCTGCTGCCACAGCCATAGACAACTTCAACCCGGCGGGCAGCATCTACAACGTCACCGTCCCTGAGAGCGCCACCCTGTCCGACAGCGTGATCGGGGCGTTCCTGTGGAACATCATTGATGACGCCCAGAACGTCACTTGGAACCTTGTCGATGCCGCGCAGCCTGCAACTTGGGCGCATGTCGAGGCATCTCAGGCCAGTGACTGGAACATCATCCCGATCACGGGAGTGCTTGGATCGACTTGGTCTTCGTCTGCGGCGGGTGGCGGCACGGCGATCCTGCTCAACACGTCGCGCTCGCCTGACGGCTATCAGTTTTATGCCGTCAATAGCTATGGTGTCTGGACGGTGCAGCGCTTCCCGATTGTTGGGCTGTTTAGGGCCGTTAGCTACCTCAACAACCAGTATTTTGTCTATAGCTCTCCCACTATTACTTCGGGGAGTGTGTTGCTTCGCAGCACAGATGCACTGACGTGGACCCCGGTAACGACCCTGCCTTCTAGCGCCTCCCAAGTCACCGGAATGTTTGCCAATGGTTCGACGATTGTTGCGGTTTACAACGGCCAGACATACGTGACCACGGACAACTGCGCCACATGGACGGCGGGGTCGGCCATGCCAAGTGCGCTTCAAGGCAGTATTGTTGGGCTGAATTACGGCGCGGGCCTCTACATTTTGTGCGATGGGCGGCGCATCTTCTCCAGCCCTGATGCGCTGACGTGGACTACTCGCGCAACAATTACGTACAGCTTAGGAGCCTCTGGGTATCGCGGCACTGTGGCATGGGACGGCTCCAGATTTGCGGTGGTGGCTCGATCTAGCACCGCCTCAGTAGCGCCAGCTTTCCGCACAAGCACCAACGGCACTACATGGACGACGTTTACCCCGCCAGCACCTATTAGCTCGCAGGCTGTTGCGGTTCTATGGGATGGCGCGCAGTTTGTCTTTGTTTGCGGCGGTGCGGGAGCTACCCCGGCCTCGTTCTATTCGGCTAACTCCACGCTAACGACGTTTACCCTGCTTGGTAGTGTGCCGGGTTTCTTCTACGTTCCAACCTCTTTGGCCCAATACTTGTTTGGCAAGTTTGGCAGCCAATACGTTATTCCGGGGTTTGCCTCTCCCAACAATGGGCCGTTTTACACGTCGCCCAACTTCTCGACATTCAACGCGGTTATCCCTCCGCTCCCAACGGATGCTTGGGGTAACATCGCAACAGATCAGACGCAAACGTGGGGCATCATTCCCCAACAGTGACAACTCGTAAGGAGCTATAAATGGCTTACTCAGACATTCTGCGCATTGACCTAATCGCCACGGGCACGCAAGCCGGTGTGTGGGGCACCACGACCAACACTAACCTTGGCACCATCATTGAGGATGCGATTGCTGGGTATGTGGCTGTCAGCGTCACCAGCGCCAATCAGGCTTTCACCATTGTGGACGGTGCGGCTGACCAAGCACGCAACGCCATGATCCGCCTGACGACAACCACGGCGGCAAACTTTGCGGTCTACGCGCCGCCGGTTTCCAAATCCTACGTCATCCAGAACGGCAGCGCTTACACGGCCACGATCTACAACTCGACTGTCTCCGGAAACACAACTGCGGCCGGTGCGGGCGTGGCCGTCCCCGCTGGTAAGACCATGACGGTTTGGTCAAACGCCACCGACTTCTTGGTGCAGAACAGCCATGTGATTGGTACGGTGGTGGGGAACGTGACGGGCGACCTTACTGGCAACGTCACGGGCAACGTGACTGGGAATACCAACGGGGTTGTTACGGCTACTGCGGGCTCGACTGCGGTTACCGCTTCTGTTGGGGATAACGACACCTCTATTGCAACGACCGCTTTTGTTCAAACAGCTCTTCAAGCACTGCACCCAGTAGGCTCCATCTATATCAACGCGACAAATTCCACCAACCCAGGGACGCTGTTGGGCTTTGGTACGTGGACAGCGTTTGGTGCAGGCCGAGTGCCAGTGGGCTTTGACTCTGGCAACGCGTTGTTTGATACTGCTGAAGAGACTGGCGGTAGTGCGGATGCAATTACCGTCAGCCACACCCACACGGCGACATCGACTGACTCGGGCCATACGCACACCGGATCGTTGACGCAAAGTACAAAATCTGGAAATGGCCCGACATCCGTAGTTTCTAGTAGTGAGAGCTTGGTGGCTAACTACGGCTTCACCACTGCCAGCGGCACCGCCAACATCACGACCACGGTGGCCTCAACTGGTTCGTCAGGCACCAACGCCAACTACCAGCCGTACATCACCGTGTACATGTGGAAACGCACGGTTTAAGGTTTCATCATGATCATGATCGACCCGATTGCAGCCCTTGAGGCCGTCAACAAGGCGGTCAAGATGGTCAAAATGGCAAGTCAAACTGCGACCGATGTAGCGCAGTTGGGGCCATTGCTGGGTAATTATTTTGATTGCAAAGCGACCGCCACCAAAGCGGCACGGCAAGCAAAGAAAAAAGGCGGTAGCAATCTCGGCGCCGCTATGCAAATCGAGATGGCGCTCAAGGCTCAGGCGGACTTTGAGCGCGAGGTGCAGGGGCTTTTCTTCTCCAGCAACAACATGGACATCTGGCACCAAATTAAAAAAAGGGAAGCCGAGATGAACGCCGAGGACAAAGCCGAGGCAGAGCAGGAGAAGATTGCGGAGATCAGGCGTCAGCGAGAGATGCAGGAGTACAGGGACATCGGCATCGCGGCGGCCATTGCTGCGGTCCTTCTCGGTGCGGTTGGATGGGTGTTAGTAAAAATCATCTTCTGACTATGAGATGCCCCGTAAACCCGTCGATATCCATCTCATCCTTATCGATGCAATGGAAAAGTGGATCAAAGTCATCTGCTACCTCATCTTCATCAACTTTTCCTTCGACTTCATCATCACCTTGCCCCCTGAGATCGCCAACCGTATCTTTTCCATGATTTTCCAAAAGCTGGGCATATGAGCGACGAAAAGATCAACCACAACAGCCTGATCGACAAGGTCCTCGGGTATGTGGACTCGCCGTTTAAATTGTTTGCCATCGTGCTGATGGCTGTCTTCGCGTTCGTGGGGTACTTTGTCTGGCAGAACCAAGAGTTCCTGATCGGCGCATACAAGGAGCAGAAGAAGCTGCCCACGATTGCCGAAGACAGGGTGGAGGACGTGGCGGCGCATCTGTTCAAAAACACTGACGCTGTGGTTGTGGCAATTTTCAAAGTCAATCCGATCTTTGGCACTCGCGTGCTGCATAGGGCATACACCAAGGATGGGCGAGACAAGACTCACGAGGGGTTAGATGTCGGCCTATTTACCCCTAATGCTTCCAATAACCGGGATGTTGTAGCGTTGATGGCAGGAGAGATTCCGTGCAGCGCGTATAAAACTGCTCAGTCCGAAATCGGGTTGTGGTATATCGAAAAAGGCGTGACCTACGGCTGCCGAGTCAGCGTCCCGCCTGAGCAGGGCAAGTTTGTGGGGCAGATCACCGTGGGCTGGAAAGAGGAGCCACCGGATGTAGATGCGTACCGTGTTCTTTTGCAAATCGCAGCAACCATGCTTTCAAGGAGCAAACAGTAATGGAATGGCTTAAACAGATCGCCCCCACTATCGCTACTGCGATGGGTGGCCCCTTGGCCGGTATGGCCGTCTCTGCAATCTCCAAGGCCATCGGCGTAGAACCCGAGAAGGTCGGAGACATGATCTCCAACAACAAACTGACCGCCGAGCAGATCGCGCAGGTCAAGATAGCTGAGATTGAACTGCAAAAGCAGGCCAACGAACTGGGCCTGAACTTTGAAAAGCTGTCGGTAGAAGACCGCAAATCCGCTCGGGAGATGCAGGCCACTACCCGCTCCATCGTGCCCCCTGCCCTGGCCGCGATTGTCACCGTCGGCTTCTTCGGCATCATGGTGATGATGCTGCTGGGCAAAGTGGACTCCAACAACCCCGCTATCCTGATGATGTTGGGCTCCCTTGGCACCGCATGGACAGGCATCATCGCCTACTATTTTGGCTCCAGCGCAGGCTCCCAAGCCAAGACCGATCTTCTCTCTAAGGCACCAGCAATCAAATGAAAGAAAACTTCGACTCCGCTCTTGAAGCCATCCTCCACCACGAGGGTGGCTATGTAAATCACCCGGCTGACCCCGGCGGCATGACCAATCTGGGCGTGACAAAGCGCGTCTGGGAAGAATGGGTCGGCCACGAGGTGGACGAGAAAACCATGCGGGCGCTGACCCCTGAGATTGTTGGCCCTATGTACAAGGCCAAGTACTGGGACAAGATCAAGGGCGACGATCTCCCTGCCGGGGTGGACTACATCGTGTTTGATGCCGCCATTAACTCTGGCCCGGGTCGGGCGGCTAAGTGGCTACAGCAAACCGTGGGGGCGATTCCAGACGGGATGATTGGCCCCGGAACGCTGGGTAAGGTGGCGGCTATGCCTGCGGACGATATTGTGGAAAAATACCAGCAAACCCGCTTGGAGTTTCTGCGGTCCCTGTCAACTTGGAACACCTTTGGTAAGGGGTGGGGTCGCCGGGTCCAAGAGGTCCAAGTCACTGCCGCCAAGATGACCGAATCTGCGGCGTAAGGACGCACTCATGCCGCTGCAAAAACTCCAACTCAGGCCCGGTGTAAACCGTGAATCAACTTCGCTTGCCAATGAGGGCACTTGGTTTGAGATGGACAAGGTGCGCTTTCGCTCGGGCTTTCCCGAGAAGATCGGCGGCTGGGTGCGGGATACCGGCTCGGCTGATACGGCTAATAACGCATTAGCCCCGGCCACTGGATCATTCTGGGGAGTCTGCCGGGCGCTGTTTAACTGGGTCACCATCGCAGGCTTCAACCTGATGGGGGTTGGAACCAACCTCAAATACTACATCCAGCAGACGGCCAACGGCACGTACTATGACGTTACCCCAATCCGGGCAACTGACACGGTTGCGTCCAACGCTTTCACGACAGATGGCACTACCACGGTTCAAGTTAACGACACCGCGCACGGTGCGCAGGCTGGGGATTTTGTCACTATCTCTGGAGTGGCAAGTGCTGTAAACGGCATCCCTGCGGCAGACCTGAACAAAGAGTTTCAGATTGTCTCCATCGTCAGCAACAACGCATACACCATCGTTGTGGCGACTGCCGCCACGTCCTCCGGAACTACTGGGGCCGCGACGTTTACCTACCAGATCACGACAGGCAGCGATGTATACACGACAGGTGTGGGCTGGGGCGCTGGTGGCTGGGGCGGCGTTACGACCGGATATACAAGCACGGGGTGGGGCAGCCCCGCTCCCGCCGGTGTAGGCATCGGCACGCAACTTCGCCTGTGGAGCCAAGACAACTTTGGCGACTACCTTGTGATGAACCCCCGGGGCGGAGCGCTCTATCTGTGGGTGCCCGCTGCCAGCCCATCTACCTACAACCGGGCGCAGATTTTGTCGTCCACCAACACTAACACGCAGGACGGCACTCAGTACTGGCTCACCGACTCAAGCTGCCCCACGGTGGCTAACGCCGTCGCAACTTCCGATACGTCTCGGTTTGTGATTACGTTTGGCTGCAACGAGGTTGGGTCCACTACGCTTGACCCGCTACTGATTCGCTGGTCTGACCAAGAAGACTACGCTGTCTGGGCTCCTGCCGCCACAAACCAAGCGGGTAGCTATCGCTTGAACATCGGTTCGTCCATCGTGGCGCACCTACAGGGTCGGCAGGAAATTCTTGTCTGGACTGACGCTTCTCTGTACTCCATGCAGTACCTCGGCCCGCCTTTCGTTTGGGGCTTCCAGATTCTGGGCGACAACATCTCTATTGCAGGGCCCAACGTCGCGGCTACCGCTGCCAACATCACCTACTGGATGGGCACGGACAAGTTCTACATGTACTCTGGTCGTGTGGAGACGCTGTACTGCCCGCTGCGTCAGTACATTTTTGGCGACATCAACTTCTCGCAGCAGTATCAGTTCTTTGCCAGCACCAACGAGGCGTACAACGAGGTGTGGTGGTTCTACTGCTCCGCTGGATCGGACACCATTGACCGCTACGTCATCTTCAACCACTTGGAGAAAATCTGGTCGTACGGTAACTTGGCGCGGACCGCTTGGCTCGATACCCCGCTGCGCAACAACCCAACAGCTGCCACCTACGGCAACTTGCTGGTCTATCAAGAGAATGGAACGGACGACGGCACCACAAACCCGCCCAGCCCGATTGAGGCTTATATCCAGTCTGCCGACTTCAACATTGGCGACGGTCACAACTACGGTTACGTGTGGCGGATGATCCCGGACATTACGTTTGATGGGTCGTCGGTCAACAACCCGGCGGTGACGTTCACCATGCGCCCCCGTCAGAACCCCGGCGCTGACTACTCGACCTCTGCTGCGGCCAGCGTGGCAAGCACGCAGAACTACCAAGCGCAGCGCAACTACCTTGTCCAGCAGTTCACCGAGATCATTTACACCCGGGTACGCGGCCGTCAAATGGCGTTCAAGATCAGCTCAGACGGGCTGGGCGTGCAGTGGCAGCTTGGCGTTCCGTCGATTGATGTGCGTCCGGACGGCCGGAGGTAACTAATGTCATACATTGTTACTACCGAGTTTGAATTTAACCGGGTCACCGCCCCCCGTTTACCCACGGCCCCCGCTGCATACGAGCCTAGGTATCAAGATCAGTTTGCGGATGTTCTGCGCCTGTACTTCAACCGGGTAGATGGCATTCTGGGGCAGCTAAATACCTCGGCGGTTGTTCCGCCGACCACGAACTACACGGTCGCTACGCTGCCAAGCGCGGCCACATCGGGCGCTGGTGCCCGGACATTTGCTACGGACGCCCTGACCCCCACCTTTGGCGCTACGGTTGCTGGTGGCGGCGCTGTTTTTACTCCTGTCTACTCGGACGGCACCAATTGGAAAGTTGGTTGATTCGCGCCCCCATGATACGATTAATTACAAGCAAGGAGTACTTCAATGCTCATTCCCAATAAGTTTAATGGATACCAGTCTGATGGCCGTAGGCTCCTGTTTATTGGGGGTGGTATTGGTGAAGCCGCGCTAATTGGCGCGGCGCTAGGTGGTGGTTCCGCAGCCATTACCGGTGGTGATCCTCTTAAGGGCGCACTCCTTGGTGGGTTGACTGGCGGTGCTGGGGCTGGGTTGTCTGGTGCTTTGGCTGGGGGCGCTGCGGGCGCGGGTGCTGGTGCTGGGGCGGGTGCCGCTGGCGCTGCTGGTCTGGAGGCTAGTCTCCTTCCGGCGGGGCAGTCATTCGCTCAAGCTAGTCAGGCTGCGAACGCAGCAAATACCGCCGCTAATGCTGCTGCTCTGGCTCAGGCTCCGGCTAACGCGGTCAACGCCGCCATGAATTCTGCGCTTCCGCTAACTGGGCAGCTTGGCGCGACGGGGACTATGCCATTTGCTGCAACTGCTCCCGGTGCGGCTGCTCCTCAAGGTATTGCTTCTCTCATGCAGGCAGCTAGTCCTACTGCTCCTGCCGCTGCCGCCGCTGCTCCTGCAAGTAGTTTTCAGCAGGCACTTCAAAGCCCATTGCAGTACATTAAGGCCAACCCAATGACCATGGGCGCAGCCGCTCTTGCTGGCGCTACTGGGGCACGCGACGAATTGGAAGAGCCGGGGAAATACGAAGGTGTCTTGACTCGGTTCAAATATGACCCGGATAGATATCGCCCAATGTTTGCCGAAGGTGGCATTGCAAGTTTGACGGAGCAACCCGTTGCTCGTATGTCTGAGCGCAATCAAGCCGAAACGCTTCTGGCAAATGGTGGGCAGATGTTTGCCAACGGTGGTATCTCCAGTCTGGGCTCGTACTCAGATGGTGGTCGTATGCTCAAGGGTCCCGGCGATGGCATGTCCGATAGCATCCCCGCGTCAATTGCAAATAGGCGCCCGGCACGTTTGGCCGATGGTGAGTTTGTGGTTCCCGCCGATGTTGTCTCACATCTGGGCAACGGCTCTACCGATGCCGGGGCGCGTCAGCTGTATTCCATGATGGACAAGGTGCGCAAAGCGCGTACGGGCACGAAGCGGCAAGGGCGACAAATCCAGCCTCAAAGAATGATGCCTGCTTAATTTGTAGGCACGCATGGACTTGGTCATTCACCCTGTAGATACGCACTTGGTGTACCAAGTGTGGCCGCATGCGTCTAAGTTTATTGACGAAGCACTCCGCAAAAGCGAAGGCACTGAGGACTACAACATCCACCACATCCAGATGTTTCTGACAAGCGGTCAGTGGCTGCTGTTGGTTGCAGTGGATGAGCAGCATCAGATCCATGGCGCTGCAACCGTGTCTTTTATTAACTACCCCCTGAGTCGGGTTGCGTTTGTCACTGCGATCGGTGGCAAGCTCATATCCAACGAAGAAACATTTGACCAACTCAAAGCGATTCTTAAAGCACGTGGAGCAACCAAGATTCAGGGCTTTGGCCGTGATGCGATTGTCCGTCTGTGGAAGCGCTACGAGTTTGAACCTAAAACGACTTTAGTCGAGGTGTTGCTATGAATACCGAAGGCAAGCTGGAGTGGTTTGGGGGAAACCAAGATGCCTTGAGTATGTTCCGCATGTTTGTGGATTTGGCGCATACGTGGGATGATCTTGTTGACCGTGATAAAGAAGTGTCTGAAGACGCTATCAACAATGCGTTTGCGATTGCGCTTGTCTATCTTCCAGCAAATTCTTTTTATCAAAGCATACAGCAACAGATACTTCCAATGTGGGTGTCTGTTATCCATGCCTTTCAGACGGCAAATTCGTTTGAAAAAACAAAAGACCCGCACGGGATAGAAATTGCGCATACCCTTCGGTACGCTGCCGGTAACATCATGGCGTACGTCGTACATCTGTGCGTTGGCCCAGAAGTGGCAAAAGTTTATCTTCCAGATATGTGGAAAGCAATCGTTGTAGAGCGTTTTGACGACTACCGTAAGGAGCATTTAGATGTTGATCCCCAATAAACACAACGGGTATTCCCAAGACGGGCGGCGTACGCTTCACTTTGGCTCTAATAGCTCACCTACCCATACAACCTCCACGGTTACCCAATCCAACATTCCCGAGTGGTTGCGGCCGCAGGTTGAGACTGTGCTGGGCGGCAGCATGCAGGAGCTGTTTAACACGCAAAAGAATCCTGACGGCACCATCAACATCACCGGCACCAAACCCTTTCAGGCATTTGGGCAGCAGGGTGCTGGTCTTGGCGCAAATGAAATGCAGGCTGCTCAGTCTGCTGTAGCTGGGTTCCAGCCGTTGCAACGGGAAGCGCAATATGCAGCAGCCGGGATGCAGACTCCCGGGCAGTTTGGTCAAGGATCGCAACTAGCAGGTGCTGCCGGGCTTGGTGGTCTTGGCACTGCTAATAACGCGCTTGGCTACGCGCAGCAGTCCGCTGGTGTTGGTGGGATGTACGAGAACATGGCGACTAACCCCGCTGCGTATCAAGCGTATATGTCGCCCTATCAACAAGCTGTAACTGATTTGCAGATGCAGTCTGCACGTAGGCAGGACGACATCTCTAGGCAGCAACGGAATGCACGGGCTACGCAATCTGGCGCGTTTGGTGGCTCCCGGCAAGCAATCGAAGAAGCCGAAGCGCAACGCGCGTTGGGCACGCAGCTTCAAAACATCCAAGCGACCGGGTTGCAGAACGCTTATCAACAAGCGCAGCAAAACATGGCGCAACGCGCTCAGTTTGAGTTGCAGGGGCTATCGGGGGCGCAACAAGGCATAGGGGCCGCGCAAGCTGGGTACGGGCTGGCTGGACAAGCGGGTAGTGCCTTGGGTAATCTGGGTGCTCAACAACTTACCGCGCAACAAGGCATCATTGGGTTGCAGAATCAGCTTGGTGCGCAGCAGCAGGCTCAGCAGCAGGCCATCATCAACCAAGCCGTGCAAAACTATGCGCAGGGCCGCGAGGCTCCGATGCAGGCACTCTCTCAGTTCAACGCGCTGCTACGTGGCTATGCGTTGCCGGGTCAGACTACGACTCAGTATCAAGCCGCTCCCGCACTTGGTTCTCAGCTTGCGGGTCTTGGCACCGCTGCCTACGGTCTATCGGGACTATCCGGGTCGGGGTCTAGCTCAGGCAAAAAAGCTGGCGGCACTATCCGCTCGGGTGATGGCATCGACAAACTGGCGCTGCGTAAAGCGCTGGCAGGAGCATAACTATGCAAGGCATCGCAATGCGGGTGATGGCTGAGCCGGGTAAATACTCCCTGCAACAGCTTCAACAAGCGGTTCAGAGTGGCTCATTGCCTGCGTATATCGGCATCCCGCTGATTCAAGAAAAGATTAAGCAGCAGAAAGAAATGCAGGGCATGCAGCAGGAGCAAGCTCCGCAAGGGCCGTCTATTGCTGAACAGGTGATGCAGGAGGCCCAAGGTGTTGAGGGTCTACCCACTAACTTGCCGCAGCAATATGCGGGCGGGGGCATCGTAGCCTTTGAAGAAGGCGGTGAGGTGGAGCACTACCAGAACGCGGGTCTGGTGCGGCCGACCAGCGAAACTCCGGAAGAACGGCGTATCCGTGAGTTCCTTGCTACTCCCGAGGGTCGTGCTGCTCAAGCTCGTGCCGACCGTGCGGGACTACTAGCGTTACCTGCCGCTGCTGGAGACGTACTTATTGGTGGTCCTTACAACGCTGTCGCTGCGGTGACCACTGGGCTGGCAAACGCGCTTGGCGTGCCGCGTATTGGCCGGGCGCTAGGTATCTACGATCCAAATGTTACGTCGGTCGAGGTGCCGCGAATTGGTAGTGGTACTAAAACTCCGTTCTTTGACAAGCTGCGTGCGTATACCGCAGGTACGCAGGGGCAGACAAATAATGATCTTGGCCCCGTCCCGGGCACGTCAGATGGAACGCCTGTTCTTGGTGGGATTGCTGACGCCCGCACCGGGTATGTGACGCAGGCGGGAACCCGCGCTCCTACTCCTGCTATCGCAGATGGCATAGGTAGTTTGCGGCCCGGAACGGGCACTGGGCTCAAACCCACAGCAGGTCCCAGCACCGGCACTGGCACCGGGAGGCCAACGTTTACCGCCCCCACCGGTGCTTCGTTTGAGCAAGACGCCCGCACCCACTTCAGCGACTACGCTACCCAAGCGCGTAACATGGACGTGCAAGCCGATGCCGCAAAAGCCGCTGCTCGCAGCAAAGTGACGGGGCAGGCGTTTGAAGAGTATCGCAAGTCGCTGGAAGACGAAGCCAAGGAGGCCGGTGCTGACAAAGAGCAAGCAAAGTACATGTCCATCTTTAAGGCTGGTCTTGCCATGATGGCTGGCACTTCGCAGCATGCGCTTGAAAATATTGGTAAGGGCGCGATGGTCGGTACTGAAGACTACCAAGCCGCTGTCAAAGATCTTAAGAAAGCCGAGCGGGAGCGCCGCAAAGAGTTTGCCCATATTGAGCAGGCTCGCCGTGCTGAAGCAATTGGTGACCGCGATACAGCAATTAGAGAAATTGATGCGGCACGTGATCGTAGCGAGGCTCGCGTTCGGTACACCGGTGAAGGCATCTACAAAGCTACCGGTCTGGATAAAACGCAGGCTTATGACTTGGCTAAGACCCAGTTCAATGCGGACACGGAAATCTTTAAGACCAACCTCGCTGGGCAGTACACACTGGCGGCAGCTAAAGAACGCGCTAAGGATTCAGGAACCCGTGGTCAGCTTACACAAGGCCAGCTTTTGAGAGCGCGTATGGATGCCGCCAAGCAGGTGGACGAAAACGCAATTCGAGCGCAGGTTGCTAAACGCCTTGGGCTTTCCAGAATACCCGCGCCCGGGGCGGATGCTCGATTTGATTCCCAAGTTACCGCTGCGGTGGACGCGGCAGTCAATGCTATTGTTGACCGTGCTTTGGGCGGATCAACTTCAGCCGGTGGGGGTGCCTCCTATCAAGGGTACCGTATTATCCCGGACTAACAAGACAAGGAAGCGCGAATGCCTATCTACCGCGTTCAAGCCCCCAACGGGAAAATCTATAAGGTGGAGGGGCCGAAGGACGCGGACCCCAATACCCTGTTTGGCTTTGTTCAACAACAGCTAGATGCGGAGCGCTTTGAAGAGATGCGCCGGGGGGAGTACGGCCCCGGGTTGATGGAGACGTTGACCAGTGGTGTGTCTCGTGGCGCTAAGCGCCTCGGATCTACTTTTGGTGATGTGCTACCTGCTATGGTGGCCTCTGGCTTGGGCTACGACGAGTACGCTAAACGGCAGATGGAGGAAGCTGCTGCTACCGAGCGAGAGATTCAGGCAACCAACCGTCCGCTGTTCTCTAGCTACAAGCAAATACAAGGACCGCTGCAAGCACTCAAGTACGGTATTGAAGCCGTCGGTGAGCAGGTGCCCAACATTGGAACATCGCTTATTCCCGGATTGGGTGTTGCCGGTATTGCCACTCGGCTGGGGCTTGGTGTTGCGGGTCGAGCCGCCGCTATGGGGGCAGGTACGTTCCTTGGCTCTTACTCGCAGAATGCTCCCGAAGTATTCCAGAACATCTACGAAGCCACCGGCAAGATGGAGACGGGAGCAGCCCTTATTTTTGGTGCAGCTTCTGCGGCGCTAGATTCCATTCTTCCCGCGTCACTGGCAGGCAAGATTACTGGTCCTGCCAAGGTTGGCTTGATTGAAAAAGTGCTGGAGAAATCCGGTATGGATCGCGGGTTGCTGCGTAGCGTTACCGCGAGCGTTGCTACAGGCATCCCCACGGAGGGTTTGACCGAAGGCGCACAGGAAGCAATCAGTATTGCGGCGGAAAAATTTATTGCTGACAACCCTCAGATCTTTGGCAGCAAAGAGTGGGAGCGCATTATGGAAAGCTCCGTGCGCGGAGCGGTGGCTGGCGGCGCGTTTAGTAGCGTCGGCGGAGTAGCAGATGCGGCGAGGGCTGGTTCGGAGCGTAAAGAAGCCTATGCCCAAGCGCTTGAACGTCGGGGTGCGCGGCAACTGGCTGCTGAAGTCCGTAGATCCTCCGCCAGCATTGAAGAGATTCTGGCACAAAACCCGCAGATGGAGTTGCCCGGCTTTGAACTTGGGGCTGCTTCGTCCTTGATGCCTGCGGCACCTGCAAAAGGGAAAGCTCCCAAGGAACTGAAAGGCAAGCAGGCTGAATTGTTTACGCCTGAAGGCGAACTGACTGCTGCGCAGCAAAAACAAGCGACGCGGGAAGAAAAACTTGCCGCCAACCAAGCGCGTCAGCAAGCGCAACGTGATGCTGCGGAAGTCAAATCTGCGCAAGCTAAGCTGAAGAAGTATCTGGCTGCTAAACAAACCACGCTGCCCGGGTTTGATGCGGAGTCAATCCGGGCACTGCAAGAAGCCGCACAGCAGCAAGCCGCGCAATCTGCCGGGCAAGGTGATTTGTTTGCGGGACAGCCTCCCGCTGCGGCCCCCGCACCTGAAGTTGCTCCGGTTGCTCCCGTCCCAATTGCGCCTATTCCAGATGTTCCCGCCCCGGCACCCGTCGAGCCTGAACCTGCACCCGCACCTGAGCCTGAGCCCGCAGTAGTTGAGGTCGCCCCTGCACCAGAACCTGTATCAATTCCGGAGGACACGGTTTCAGAAACTACGGTTCCTGAACCTACTGTACGGGCCAAGGCGCAGCCACTGGCTCCTGAAGATGCGCCTACAAAGATTGACGACACCAAGGCATTTGGCAAGATCTTTGGGATTGGCCCCACGGCACTTATTCTGCGCGCTGATGGACCGCTGGCTGGCAAGGATATCTCCAACCCCGGAGATGCGGCGGAAGTCCAGCGGGTGCTGGAAGCGTATGCGTCTGGAAAACCCGCTAAAGGTGCGGCAGAAAAAATTGAGACGTACCTTCAACGACCCGAGTTCCAAGGAGTTCCCAATGTTGCAGGAAATGTCGAACAACCAGTTGGAGCAGGCGCTGGCGTACCTAGCGAGCCCGTTGCCGGAGTCCCCACCGAAACCGCTGGACCAGCTGAGCCAAGTGGAGTGGTACCTGCTGGAGCAGTTGCTGAGCAACCTGTTGGAAGAGAAGAACAGCAGCCCGGTGCACTGACCGCCGAAGCTGCTCCTGTAACGGTCGTTGAGCAACGTAAAGCAAAAGATGATGTTGGCAACAACGTCACAGAGGTTAAGTTTTCTGATGGCAGTGTGAATCAGATAATCCGGCTGAACTCCATTGAAGGGTTTGGTCTTTCTGGTTGGCACGATGCAAACGTGCGGGGCGCCGGTAGAGGTTATCTTGGAGAGAATAAAGCGGACGCTATCCAAACGCTTGTTAAGCAAAAAACTGAGGAAGCCGCGCAGTCTGCCCCGGCACAAGCGCCTGCACCGATTCCTAAATTCGTTCCCGAGCTAGGCAAACGCGCCAAGAACGATATTGTCAAGGCTGAGCAAGGCGTTACCAAAGCGGCTGAAGACCAAGCCGAGTTCATTGCCCAAGTTGACAACGATGTCAACGCCATGCTGGTGGGTCGCATGCGCGAGATTGGCCGAAGCATGGGCGTGCCAGACAGCGAACTACCCGCCATAGATTACCGGGGTACCGAGTATCACAGCGTGCTGCGCATCGCGCCGCTGCTTACGCAATACCGAGACTCACAAGAAGCTCTGCGAACATCAGTAGGTACGCCGCAGGAAGCGAAGAACCGTCGAGAGTTGGTGCTTATTGGGCAGAGCGTTGCAGATAGCAACCCGGATGCGTTTCAATTCTTTGATCAACTGCGGAATCTAGATCTCAAGCCGCAGGAACGTCTTCTGTCGCAGATGAATCGTCAAGCGCTTGTGTTGTTTGACGCTGATGCCAAAGAAGTTGTTGAAAAAATTAAAGCGGAACTGCAAGAGCAAGCTGCCGCTGATGGCATACCCGCTCCCGTGGTAGATCCGGAAGACGCGGCTGCTGACGCATTCGCTGATGCTTTGTACGAGAAGACAGGTGTGTCGATTTACTCTACACCTGAGCAGCGCCGTATGCGGGAGAAGAATCAGTACGCAATCGACGCCAAAATCAAGCGGGAAGTTGCCAACCTGTCGGGAAGCCAAAGCCGCGCCTTGGTTACTGCATACGGGGCGCCGGTTGATAGCGATCAGTTCCTGCTTCGCCTGAAGCAAGACATTATTGCGTTGGTTACTCAAGGTGCCGACGCTATCGCTAAGGGCATCCGTGTTGCGGTTCAGAAAATTGCTTCTGGTGTGTTGTCGGTAGCAATCATCTTTAATCCGAACGCCACGCTTCCTAACTTCTCGTTTGACCTGCCGAAGGCGTACAGCCAGACTGTTACCCAGACAGTAAAGATTCAGGACGTAGTACCCGCCGACGCCATTGCCAAGATGAGTCCGTTGGCTCAGATGGTCTACGAAAACATGGCCCCCACTGCAAAGAAGTCTGGCAAGGGCTTCATTGTTGCGGACAAGCCTAGCGGCATGATCCACTTCTTTAAGCCGGACGGTAAGGTGTTGCTGCAAGACGCGGTGCTAACTGGCAAGGATAAAGGGGATGTGCTGGGCAAAGTTAGTTCGCTCAAGGGTGGACCTAAGATTACTCCAGCAGGGCAGTTCTCATTGCAGGTCGCTGATACTGCGGAGTACGCGGGCGGTAAACTTTTGAACTTGGTGGAAAGCCGAGACGAAACCGGATACATCGCAATTCACGCTGCCTACTTGGGCAACCCCGCAGAGAAACGCGCCGAGCGTTTGCAGCGTATACAACAAGGCGCCGCCAAGTCAGGAGAGAGCAGGGTTAGCTACGGTTGCTTCAACACTGACCACGCTCCGTTCCTCAACACGGTGCTGCCCAACATGGAGATGTTTAACGGCGGCATGATCTTTGTGCTGCCTGACGCTCAAGAAAAGACTGCGTCGATGTTTCCAGCTGAGTACAAGACGCAAACTCAGACGTTCACTGGGTATGAGAAGACGGCCAAGGCCCCGAGCAGTGCGCGTGATATGGCCGCACGAGAAGAAAAAGGGTTACCACCGGAGCGTGTAGCACAAGCAGAACAAACTACCCGGTTGTTCCTGCCCGCCTACCAAGGCCCTGCTTTCAATGCAGCCGACGCGGCCTTGGCGCGTAGCGGTGATCTCAACGGTCTGACCCGCAGCCTGATGGACCAGATCAAGGACCCAACCATCAAGCATGTGCTGCGCAAGATCCGGTCGCTAAACCTGAACGCAAAGGTTGTTATTGGTGCTGTCGAAGATGGCAAGGCTGGCTCCTACGACCCAGCTACCAACACGATCACGCTGGACCCGACGAACGGCCTGAACGCACACACGTTCATCCACGAGCTTGTGCACGCTGCTATCTCCAATGTGCTGGCCAGCCCGAATCATCCGCTGACCAAGGACTTCTCCAAGTTCTTCATGCAGATTCAAGACCGGCTGGGTGCTGCGTACGGTGCGCAAGACCTGCAAGAGTTTGCTGCTGAACTGGTGGGTAATCCTAGCTTCCAAGCGGTGCTCAAGACCATCAAGACCCCGCGCAGCGAGAACATGTTCCGCCGCGTGCTGCACTCTGTTGCGGAGTTCTTTGGGTTTGGCAACAAGTCGGCGTTTGATACCGGCCTTGACTTCATTGAGAAGGCGCTGGACATCACCAACGGAGTAGACGCTACTCCCGCGCAGAAGATGTTCCTCGGTATGGGCAACTTCCCCGCAATCGCTGACATTGGTCGTGCTATGCCTGCTTTGACTCGCCAAGCAGCCGACGATGCCAAAAACGTGTTCTCCAACCTGAACGAGGGTGGTGGGTTCAAGGCCGCTGCGTTTGGCTTGCTGCGTCTGGACAACCTGCGGGACATGTACGGCAGACAACTGCCGTCGATCCAGAAGCTGCTAGACGCGCTTGAGTTGCGTACTGGCATACAAGAGCGCCGCATCAATGACGCAAACGAGAAGTTCAAGCGGTTTATGCAAGTGCAGCGCAAAGAGCCTGCGGCTATGAAGCGCATGAATGACATCGCTATCGACGCGCGTCTGGTTGAAGTTGACCTGCTCAATCCAAACTTCAAACCTACGGCGGCAAACTCTGCCGAGTACACTCGCTTGAGCCAAGCGTTCCGTTCGCTACCCAGCGATGTGCAGGACGTATATCGCACGATCCGCAATGATTACGACGCGGCGTTTGGTCAATACCGCAAGATCTTGAAGGATGCTGCGGAGCAAGCATCGCCATCCTTGGCTAAACGCCTTGCTGAGCAGTTTCAAACTCAGAAGCCTATCGTTGGCTATATCCCGTTCCTGCGTCAAGGCAACTTCTGGGTGGAGTACACCGACCCTGCCACTGGTGATCCGGTTGTTTCTTCGTTTGAGTCGTTCCGCGAGCGCCAGCAGTTTATCGACCAGATGCTCAAGGGGCGCAATCACCGCGTCTATCAGAATGTTCAAGATGCGCAGTTCTCTGGTGAGAAGCTGCCGCCCACGCACTTCATCATGCAGGTGATGAGTCAGTTGCGCAGCAACGGCGCAAGCCAAGCGCAGCTAGACGGTGTGTATCAAGCCTATCTCGCCACGTTCCCGGGTGAGTCGCTCATGAAACAATTCATGAAGTCCAAGAACCGGCTGGGTATGGAGCGCGACATCGTGCGCGGCTACGGTGACCTTATGGTGCGCTACGCACGCAAGCTGGCTAACTCGGAGTACATTCCTCAGATTGATCGGGCGGTGCGGCAGATCCAAAGTGAAGCGCAATCCGGTGGTGACCCAACCCTCATGGCAGTGGCCCAGAACATTACGGACCAGTCCGCGTTCTTCCACAACCCGAACTTCAACACGTTCGTGCACACGGCTACGGCCTTGAGCTACTTTGAGTACATTGCGGGCAACATTTCCTCGGCGCTGATCAACTTGACTTCGCTGCCGATGCTGGTCTACCCGCTGCTCACGGGGCGCTTCGGCTGGGGTGATGCCATGAATGCGCTGACCGGCGCTGGCAGAACTGCCATGAACGACTGGGGCAAGACAACTAAGTACAAGAAGTTGTACGAGACGTTGATGGACCACGCACAGCTAGAGCATACGATGGCTCGTGAGGTGATGGAGGGTCGCCGCCAGACTACGAATGACTTTGTGGGGCTGAAGGCTCGCATCCTTGATGGCATCTCTATTCCGTTCGTGGCAACGGAAAAGTACAACCGTGCGGTCACTGCGATTGCTGCCTACGATCTCGCTCGCAAAACAATGGGCGAAGAGCAGGCTATCCAATACGCACTGAATACCGTAAAAGATGTGCATACATCCGGTATGGCCGCAACTGGACCAAAGTGGATGCAAGCGCCTCTAGGTCGCCTGTTCTTTACCTTCAAGTCGTTCGTTTGGAACAGCGCATACATCATGGCGCGAGCCTTCCATCAGGCGTTCAGAGGCGAAGACCCGGCTATCCGCAAGGCAGCGCAGCGCCAACTGCTCGCCACCTACGGTATGGCTACGGTGCTCACTGGCATCAAGGGCATGCCGTTCTACGGCGCGGTCTCGGTGCTGGCTAACATGCTCAACGCCCTGTTCGGGGATGAAGATGAGCCGTTTGATTTCGACGAGTTCATGCGCAATATCTTCGGCGAGTTTATGTTTAAGGGCGCATTCAACTATGCCACCAACATTGAACTTGCAAACCGCGCCGGTATTGCTACCGACCTGATCTTCCGCGACGACCCCCGTGGTGTGGCCGAGCATGGGTACGTGCTATCCGCGATGCAGCAAGCGTTCGGTCCGATCGGTTCGATTGCCGTGAACTCTGGACGCGCAGCGGAGTTGTTCCAGCAGGGTGAAATTGTTCGTGCGTTGGAGACCGCTGGTCCTAGCTTCTATCGCAACGCTTCAAAAGGGATGCGCTACCTGCTTGAGGGCGCTACTACCATCAAGGGCGACCCAATCATGGAAGACATTAGCGCTTACAACTCGCTGATGCAGGTGATCGGTTTTGCTCCGGCTACCCTTTCCAGTCAATACGAGCGGGTGCAAGCAGCTAAGGGGTTTGAGCGTGAAGTCAACGCACGGCGGACGCAATTGCTGAACAAGTATGAGATGGCTCGCACCTCTGGGGACTACGACCTGATGTCCGAGGTGATGGACCAAATCCAGCAGTTCAACGAGACCCGCCCGTCCAAGCGGATTACGAAGGACACCTTGGAGCGTTCGCACCGAGCACGGCTTGCCGCTGAGAAGGACATGATTGCCGGGGTGCGCTTTGACAAGAAACTGCGCCCGGAGATTGAAGAACGGTTCTTTGATCCCTACGAAGAGGATTAAAAGAAAAGGCCCCGCTTGTTACGGCGGGGCCAAAATCCTCAAACAGGAGGAGAAGAGTGCGGGGGGACTATAGCATCCAGCCGCCATACGCGCAACCCGTAGACCTTATTCTCTATAACCTGTTTGCAGGCTACGGGTATTCTCAAGCGCCGGGCCTCCTGCATGACAAACCGCTGCACATCACGGCGGTCGATGCAGGGAATGAAGAAGGATGTGCCCGGGTGGAACTTGTCCCACTCAATTAGCAGCGGTATCCCCAGCACCTGCATCGCTGTCCAGTAGCACGTTCTCGTTGAAGAAGTCCAGCTTGGTCGTGTCGAAGCACATGGCATTGACTGGGGCCTGCGTGTTGGCAACGGTGCCTGCCGTCATGCGTTTCTTCTTCACGCCTTGCAATGCGCCGCTCTTGCGGTATGGGGCAATGACTTCTTCAAAGTTAGCCATGACCTTAGAACAGTCCTCCCGGAAGGTCCGGGCCACTACATACAACATCTTGGTGTCAGGCTCATAGCGAGCCGTCAGCGCTCCGCGTGGCTCACGGATCGGCGCATACTCCAGCCCGGTGCGGTTGTCCCGGTCACCATTGATGACAAGAATTTCGTGGAAGTGTCGTTGCAGGAAGCCGCCCAAGAACTCCTCGTTATCAAACATGTACTCATGGGTGCGACTGCGAGTCTCCTTGATCAGATTGACGGCGTAGTCAAACACTGGCTTGATCGGAATGTCGTGCAGCCCAAGGTGCTTGGAGATGGCACCACCTGCTAGCGACAGCGAAGCCATGAGCGCCCAGTACCGCTCCGAGTTGCGGATGCCAGCCCCCTGCTCGACGCGCAGTTGGATCTCAGCCAGCTTAGCCTGCACCATGGGTAGTTGACCTACAAGGGCTTGGGCAAACGGATCAATTGCATGCCCGTAGTTATTCATCAATCGCCCAAAGTGTTGCCGTGCCCACGTTGCATCGTCCCGGGCGTCTGGCTTTACGTTGATCTCCATGATCCGTTTTAGCTCTCCATCTGGAAACCCCTTGATAGATAGCAGTGCGTCAGTGACGTACCGGTTGGACGATGTGATCAGCCCGGTTTGGAACTTGGTGTTGTTATTGCGCTCGACGTTCTCATGCTGCTTCATGCGGTTCTTACCGCGCCCCGAGGTCACGTCATAGACCTGCTGAGACATCTGGTCGGGCGGCATGTTGGTGATCTCATCCATCGTCACCGCAAAGTTCTGCATTGTGCCGAGACGCTGCATGCGGGCGTTGTATGTGTCCTTGGGAGCAAGGAGCAGTTCCTTGGGGCGACCGTAGATACTGTTGATGGCTTGCAGAATGGTCGTCTTACCTGACCCCGACTCGCGGCTCACTAGGTTGAGCAGGAAGCCGTCCAGTATGGTGAACTTCATGAGCATCGTGCCAAAGCCCATGAACAGGGCAAACGCCCGGTACTCCATACCCTCACGCCCGTATATATTGATCGTATCTTTCCACTCGTGGAAGTCGCCCTTGGCTTGGAACAAGGGCACGTGCGGTAGCGTGGGGCCTGACGGTGGGCTGTAGACGATCTCGGTTGCGCGGATCTCTCTGTCTCCAATGATGATGCCGGAGTTGTCTTCCAACCAACCAAACTGCTTGTGAGCTTTTTCCGCTCTGCCGTTCATCTGCAACTCCTCGACCCATTTCGCAACATACTGCATAAGCACGTCCTGTTTCTTGCCCAGCGCGGTGATGCCATAGGAGGCAACCGTCGCAATAAATTTCTCCTTCGACAGCACGTTGGCCAGCGGCATGATGAAGTCTCTGACACCATCTTTAGGTAAGTGCAGTCGGAGTAGCAAGGTCTCACCCAAGTCGGGGTCCTGCATGCGCTTAACCACATAGAAGTCGTACGGGTACACCACGTCATCAATGTCTTCCCCGTCCTTGTTCTGGGTATGGACGAAGATGCCGCCAGACTTGCCACGGAAGAACGGGAACGGGAACTTAGGGATAACGTAGGTCTTGGCCTCTTTAGTCTCTGGCTCAAGGTCAGTGACGATGCTGTCTTCTTCGGTAGCTTCTATGATCTCGCGGCCCAACTGGATCGGAGATGTAATCTTCAGGGTGCAGCCCTCACACACAGTGGGGTTCAGTTTCTTAAACGTCTCGCAGGTGTACGGACCCTTGGTGTCATTGGCCTTGCGCTCTGTGGTGCCGTGGTCGTAGTCCGGGTGCTTCTTGGAGATAGCGTGAATCGCCTTGTCCCGGTCCGAGCACTGCTGGGCAATTGACAAGCCAGCACGCCACAACGGTTCTTCCAACTCGTGCTGATGGTCGTAGATGTAGTTGATCTGCGCACAGCCCTTACCCTCGGCGGACTTGATCAGAATGGTCTTAAACTTCGACTCGCTAGCGCCCATCAGGGCCAGCGTCAGCGGGTCCATCTGCCGTTTGAACTCCGACTTGTCCAGCATGGACAAGATGTCCTGCGTCGGCTCTAGCAGTTCCTTGATTCTGGCAACTGTGAGCGGTGGCGCGACATACAGAATCTCCACCGGTATTGGGTTGGTTGGGTCCTTGAGGTGATTTGTTTCAGGGACTCGCAACACACGGGCCGCGTCAGCAGGCACTGCGTAGTCAATATCAAACTTGTGCTCAGTGCACAGCTCCTTGAGGCGCTCGGCATGCGGCTTCCAATCCTGCCGCGTCATGGGTTCTTCCATCACCCAGTACACATGCGCCCCGCGCCCAGACCGGACAATGCTTGGCTTGGGTAGACCTGTAGCTTTGCAGAACGCGCGTAGGGCAACCAGCCCGTCGTCCAGCGTGGCATACGGTTTGTCCGGACCGCAATCCAGATCAATAAAAAACGACTTGAGAGATATCGCGTTGTTAGCGTAGCGGCCGTTTATTCTCGGGCCGAACTTCGCCATCGCATAGAACGCATTGAACCCGTTGGCTTGCAGCGTATCAGCCTGATCACTCAACTCGTCCAAAGAGGTGGCAAACCGTTGGCGCACCTCATCATCTTTCTGTCCGTCAACTTTCTTGTTCCCCCAGCTGCAATAGTGCTCCCCTTCTTGTAGGGGTGGCAATACCATTGCGAGGAACTCACTCCTCGTTGTCATCCGCCGTCCTTGTTATGTCGCCGTCAAAAAGAAAAAGGCAGGGATGCGACGGCACATCCTTTTCGGGAGCGACCCTAGCCTCCTCTAACTCTTGGAATCGCTAACCACTGCGTAGGGCTACGACAGCTTGTTGATCAGGTGTTGCACCTTCTCAACGTGCTTCCCCGAAACGACCATCTTGCCACGGAACCAAGCGTACACCGTTACCCGGCTCACGCCAAAATATTCCGCGACATCCGTCACAGGGATATCCCGCCCCACACAGATCTTGCCCAGCTTTACGCCGAGCAAGTTAGGGTTAGCCTCCTTGATTTCCTGAATAGTCAGGACGGAGTAACCTTTAGCCATTACTCATCGTCCCAATCAGCAAGGATCTTGGACAGGTCCTTCTTCTCAGCGGGTGCTTCCTCGGTCTTCTTGGCGCTTCGCTTGACCGGCTCCTCGACGGGCTCAGCCGACACCTTCGCAGGTTTAGCAGCTTTCGGGGGTTCCTCGTCACCACGCATATCCGCCAGCGGATCGACCGGGACTTCCGACTTGGAGACCTTGACACCATCGGCTTCAGCGACAGTCATGGTGATTGCCTTGATAGCAATGTCAGTCTTGCCTTGGTCAATCGCGGCAAGGGCATCAGCTTTCTCCAGCACTTTGACAGGCTTGAAGGTCAGCTTCGGAGTGGCGCTGTCCGTGTCGAAGCGCATCTCGGTAACAACTGTGGAGATGGGGATACCCTTGCTACCAATCATCTTGGCGTAGGTTTGCAGGGGCCACTTGCCCGGTGCGCCTTCACCGAAGATCGACTGGCCCGGAAGTGTGAGTTGGAACACATCGCCCTTGATGTCGTTGGCAAGCACCACGGCCAGCCGTTGACTGAAGCGGCATGCGCGAGAGTCACCTTGGCCCGAACCCTTGGCGTTCTGTGCGCAGTCCACGCACCGCTTGGCTTGCGGGTTCTGAGCCTTGGCATCCGGAATGTCGCCATCGGCAGACCAGCAGTCAGGGGCGCTAACCTCGCCCTCCTTGTAGACACCAGCGTAGAAGGTACGCGAGACCTTGGGGGCGGCGTTGACGATGACCACGTTCATCGAACGATCTTCGTTCTTAGCAATCTCTTTGCCGTTGACCATCATGCGCCACACACCACCCTTGATGGAGATGCGCTTCATGCCACCACTACCGCCGCCCATCAGCGACTTGGTGACATCATCCAGTTCAAGTTCTTTCAGGTAGGCGGGTAGGCCGGTGTCCAGCATTGCGAGTTCGTTGCTCATATCTATCTCCTTAGCGTTTGATGATGGTGACGGTTTGGGTAACTTCCGCATTGAGTCCCGGCGGAAGCAGGTCGGGATTTTCTTCAAGGTACTGCGTCATGTTCGTGCTGTTAATGCGTTGGTGCATCAACGAGAACGCATCGTTGTCCTTGATGAACTTGTAGAACGAATCCCAATCGTTCGTCCAGTAGTTCTTGGTGACACGGCGTGACACCGTGCCGTACTCAGTGCGTATGGTCTGCGCACCTTGTTCTTTGCAGATCTCCAGAAGCTCCGCAGCAATGAGGTCTTGCTGCTCCTTCAGTTCGGCTGCTTGCTTTTCAATTTCGCGGCGCTTGTCTCTGATCTTCACGTAGATCTTGGCAAGCCGCTCAGCGGTTGGGCTTTCACTCATTGCACTCTCCTTCGTTTGTAAAAGGTGGAATAATTATAGGGGCGTTGATTTACTTTGTCAAGTGTTCTCCGTTAAATTTTTGTAAAGATCAATCAGGCGTGTGTGGATGTCCACCTTGTCCGAGAGCATGCTGTAGATGCGCTTCTCGACGGGACTGCCTTGGATGTGCACCACCGTGCATGGGTTGCGTTGCCCCGCGCGGTGCACTCGTGCGTTGGCTTGCAGATACGTCTCTGTAGAAGTGATCGGACCCCACCACACAACTACATTCGCTGCGTGTAGCGTCACGCCATGCGCCGCAGCTTGTGGCTGGATGACCAGCACGTGCGGGTCCTTCTCTGTCTGGAACTTCGCAAACACTTCGGTGCGCTTGTTGACCGAGACGCCGCCGTGTATGACCTCGCAGCTAATCTTGTTTGCGCGTAGCTCGTCAGCGATGATCTCGATCGCGTGTCTGAAAGGGGCGAAAACTATCACCTTGTGGCTGGCCTCTTCGATCACCTCCAGCAACGCGGTCATGCGCGTCTTGGCATCGAACTCGACCACATCACCAGTATCCGAGTAAACCGCTCCGCAAGACAGTTGCAGCAGCTTGTTTAGATTTGCCGCCGCATTGACGGTCGTAATCTCCTCACCAGCGGCCACGGCCATCATGTCCTTGCGTAGCTTGTCGTAGAACTTCTGCTGTTGTGGAGTCAGCGGCACTTCCCGCGTGGTGTATGTCATCTCCGGCAGGTCGAGGCACTCTTCCTTGGTGAACCGGATGGCTGGCTGTAGCGCCTCGTGCACGGTCTGCTCAGAGGATTTCTTGGGCACCCACTTGAACTGCGTGATCTTGTGCATGACTTGATCGCGGAATGACCCGAAGAATTTCGGCACGCCCGAGGGGTTGATGATCTTTGCCAACCCATATGCGTCAGTGGGTGACTGCGATGCCGGAGTGCCCGTGAGCATCCACACCCACATGTCCGGGGTGATGACCGAGTTCAGCGTCTTCCACCGTCTGGTAGTGTGCGTCTTGTATGCGTTGGCTTCATCGACAACAATCAGATCGAAGCCGCCGTTCATGATCTCGTCCTTGATGATCTCCAGCCCATCGAAGTTGCAGATGACATACTCGGCACCCGAGCGGACAGCAGCGATGCGCTTGTCCTTTGAGTAGCTGTGCGCGATTGCGCAGGTGCGGTGCATGGCGAACTTGAACAGGTCTGCTTCCCACGCCGACGATAGGATGGACAGTGGGCACAACACCAGAACGCGGCGGATCACCCGAGTCTGAATTAGGTAGTCTGAAGCCCAGATGACGCTGGAGGTCTTGCCCGTGCCCTGCTCGTTGAAGCAGAACGCTCTGCGGTGCATGGTCAGGAACGCCGCCGTCGTTCGCTGATGTGCAAACGGTTTGTACAAGCCGGGCCAGTTGTACTTCCCTTCGATCGGTGAGGGCACATTCTTGAGCTTCAGGTTCTTGAGCACCTGCGCTTCCTCTAGCCCCCACTTGACCAGCACTTCGTGGTCACCTACCTGCTTGGCCTTGGGGATGACCGTCGTGATGCGCCCGGGTTCTTTGACTCGTAGCAGCAACGCCTTGTTTTCTATGATCTGCACTCTTGCTCCAAATGACGTGTAGACCGAATGTGGAATTTCCACTCGGTCAGGGGTGGCTCCTTACGGGAGCCACTCGGTACGCCCTTGCCCTTAGAAAGTTAAAGAAGAGCTTGGCGCACTGATACGGTTATTTTTACGTGGTACTCGTACCTTCCCACGGTTCTCCGAAGCAAACCAATAGCAACTGGCTGTTAAATTCTACGGGCCTTGGGCCCAGTGTCAAGAGCGTTTGCGCTCTTTTTTGCTGGTCTCGGATACAAGGTTTCCCTTAGCGTCCCTACGGAAGGAGCGGTTCGCGGACTTACTCTGCACGGTGACCCCGTCCCCGTTGTTGCCGCCCTTGTCGAGCGCCTTGCGGTGAGCCACATCCTTGCCGTCACCCTTGCTTACCTTGCCTTCCTTCATCAGCTTGGCACGCGCGGCGTTGCGCATCGCACGCTTCTTGATCTGCTCAGGAGTGCCTTGGTACTGGGCGTACTCTTTATCGTAGGGTCGGGGCTTGTTGACATAGGGCATGGGTCACCTCACGGTTTGACAATGGACACCATTTTCTCAGCCTCAAGGATAAGCTGCAACATCTGTAGAAACTCGCTGTTTTCGCACGATCCCCGGAAGGTGATCCGCACTCCGTCGTTGTACTGCATGGGCGTTTCCCATACCAGTTCGGTCTTCGATGTTCTTGTGTTCGTGGCGTACTGGGCGGTCTCAACAGTGATGCCGTTCCCCGACATGTTTGTAATCTCGAAGATCGTCTCAGTGTGGTTGCCACCCTGCCTGTCGTTGGAGTATTGCAGGTCGTAAAAGATCGCGGACTCATCGTCAGAGGCACCAAGCCTTACTCGCACTATGCTCATCTGTATTCTCCTTTGCCGTTGTGGGCACAGTCCTTCACCGGGCACCAGCCCCGGCAGCTAAAGTTAGGGCGCGGGTTCCACACATCCAACTCCAGCGATTTCTCCAACCGCTGTGTGTCGTCCAGCCACGGCCTCCACAGCACGTGCTCCTCCCTTTGATGGAAGTCGGCTTTCACGAAATCATTGGCGATCACGAACAGCAGCCCCGACTTGACCTTCTTGACCTGCGGGAAGTGTTTGAAGATAGACAGCGCCATCAACTCCAACTGCTTGGTATCCGCGTACTTGGATGACTTGCCCGTCTTGTAGTCCACCACCCAAGCCTTGTCACCCTGAAGGATGATCAGGTCAGCGATACCGCGCCACCAAACCTCTTTATCAAAGAAGCCGCACGGGGTCAGGTTTTTCGTCAACCCCATCTTGTACTCGCACAACTTCTCACCTTCCTTGGCGGCGAGGCGCTCCAGCGGGTCACGCATGAACGCAAACCGCTCAGGTACCGGCGTGCCGTCACGGATGAAATCTTCGGCGGCTTTGTGCGCCTCGGTGCCGTAGCGCATGGCCTCGGACTCTGGCTCCACAACATCTTTCTTGACCCTGAGACGGTAGTACTTCTGCGGGCACTGCTTGAACATATCCAGCGAAGAATACGACCACGTGTATTTAATCGGCTGCGTCACTTTTCTTCTTTCGCTTGATTGCTGCAATACCTTGCTCAGTCCCATCGCGGGACTTCATGAACGAATCCGCGTAGGTGTACGCCTCATCTGCCACGCTCTCGGCATGCTGGTTGTTGCCCCGCATGATGATGCCGCACATGGCGAACATCGCGGCGAGGTCTCGTAGGTTAGTGTCGTGCTCAGTCAAAGTAGTGCTTCCTCTGGATCAGGTCTTGCGGGGATGCGATCCCCCGGCTTTGGGTGCTTGAACCCCGGCGGCGGGAAGGGCCACCCGCTGTTCTGCGAGATTTTTCTTAACCCCCCCAGTGGTGATTGACTCCACCGTGACGAAGGTGTGGCCGCTGGTGCACTGCCTTCTGCGATAGCTTTTGTTGGTGACTGCACTTCTTATCTCCAATACTCTAGTGTTCTTACCGCACTCAGGGCAACGGATCATAGGACGCGCCCAGCCTTGGAGTAGACGGTGAACTGTCTGACGCTAATCGTGTTTTGCACCGACTTGTTGGACAGGTTGGGGATGGTGCCAAGGGAGATGCCCTGAGCGCGGTTGCGCTCCACCACTTGTGTCTGGCTCTGCGACATGGTTGCACCATGCCCTCGGAAGTGCGCGTCTTGCAAGAACACAGATGGACTGTGGTCGTGCTTCCACATGAAGGGGCTGTCTGCGGGGCATCGGCATTTCTTAGCAGTCATTTCAATACCCCCACCGAATACGGAAGCACACCAGATAGAGGTGCAGGACAAACTCGTTGCCACTGCTCACGAACCCGATGGCAAAGCAGGGCCACTTGCGAGGCAAGAACTCGGTAGTCAGGTGTAGGCTTTTTCTCATTCCAAACCTCCATGCATCGACCACTCACGGGCCTTCTCCGTCATGAACAGTCCCTCGGCCCGGGTCATCTTGGATGAGCGCACAAACAGTTCGCCCTCCCAATCGTAGGCAATGATCATCACATCGGTCAGGCCACCATCCTCACACATATCCAGCGCGGACTTGAGCGCCTGCTCAGGGGTGTAGTTCACGCTTGCGGGTAGGCTAATTACTTTCTCGTTGTTCATGTGTTCTTCTCCTTGAGTTTGGCCTCAAGTTCTCTGGCAAAGTTAAATTGCATGGGGCCGGTAAAGATAGCGTCGGCTTTGTACATGGCTTGCGCTATCTCATCCTCCGTCAAACTCACCCACGGGCGCGGCTCAGGCTCTAGCTTTGCCTTCACAGCCTCAATCAGCATGGCCTTATCAAAGGCATCCCCTTGCGGGTTCTGTATCCACTTGAGGCACAAGGCCAGCAGTTCTTTTTCAGTTGGCATCAATCATCTCCTTCAGTTCTTCCATGCACTCGGCCCAGCCCAGCAACAGATACCACACGTAGTTACTGCGTGGGCTTCGCTCAAAATGGAAGCGCGCCAAGCCTAAATAGTTGTCGGCTGCGGCCCACCAATAGTGGCGCTTGTAGTCAGGATTCATTGCGCTCTTCCTTTACATACTTTTTTGTATGTTGTGGGGTGAAGTACTCGCAATTATCTTCATTTATCTGCGTGGAGATAAAGTAAGACTGCTGGTACGGGTTGGGTTCCGTTCCGCTGGCCTCGTTGCGGTAGCACTGGGTGCGACGGCGGCAAGTCTCGCTTGCGCACATTGATATGTCAGGCATGGTTCCCCCTTGCAAGCCGTGCGATCAATGCACCGCACGTCAGTTCGCGGCCGCAGGCGATCTTCAACAGGTCGAGCAATGTAAATTCGACTACGTCGCTGTGGAATGGGTTAGGTGTGAATTTCATGCTTGCCCCCTTGCGCGGATAGCGTGAGCGCACTCAAGCGCGACCTCTTCCAGTTCGTCGGCAACACCGAGTTTCTTGTTCCACTCATTGACGTAACCCGCGCCAGATTCCTCACACAACTTCGCACACGCCTCGCGCTCGGCCTCCATGCCCAGCTTGTACTGAGCATCAAGTTGTTTCTCAGCCTCGTTCAGTTGCTCGTATAGCAGTTGGATACGCTCGTGCATCCCTCGCAGTTCAGCGGCGGCATCCGGCCAGCCATCTGTTTCAAGCAAGTTGGCCAATCGCATGGCTTCGGGTTGTTCGCTCATTTCCAATCCTCGTCGTCCTTCGAAAGCATGGCATCGAAGTACTCGTGCGCTAGGTGTACCAGCAGGCCACCAACGGCGAGGCCAATGATGATTCCAAGAATTAACTCCATCACTCTTCTCCTACGGTTTGGGTTTGCTACGCTCTCTCAAGATTTTTCAGAACCATCAGCGTAGCCAGCGCGTCAGTCATCTTCTCGCCCTCTGCCACGAGATATAAATCGGACTTCCAGTCAGGCCCGGGTCCGGTGTGCGGGGCGTAAGTGCGAATCTGGATGACCTTGCCGTTCATGGCTTGCATCACTGACAGGTTGAAATCTCCGGGGTTGGTGTGGTGGTTATGGGTCTCTACAACACTATCCGCCCCCAACGTGGAAGATGGTTGATTCATCCAATTAACGATTCGTTTTCTGAGCCAGTTCATCTGCACGTTCCTTCTGAATTTTGATGGCGTGATACGCCAGCTTCGTCTCAGCCATCGCTGAGAGAGCAAACTCCATCGCTTTGTCAAAGTCGTTGTCCAACATGGCCCAATGCATTTCCTTGAGGGCCTTCTCCGCCATCATGGCGGGGTGCGCGTAATCAACAATCTCCATAGCTGCGTCCTAGTCCTGATTCACAGTTGAGGGGAAGGGCTTGCGCCCACGTGGGTCTCCAACGCATGCACTCCTCGACGTAGGATTGGGCCTCTTGAGCTTCTTCCTCGGGGGCGATGCATGCCACCGCGTCATGCACGGTCAGCACAACTTTATATCGTTTGGCGATCTTGATCATCTGCTCTGCGATGACGCACCGTGCAACCGCTTGGCATATGTTTTCTGTCAGCTTCCCACCGTACAGCCGGGTCGGTCCGTTGCGGGTGTCGTAGACGAACTCGGCCTTACCCTCGGGGGTCGTTGTCTTGCGCAGGCCCTCGTATCGTTGCCACAGACCAGAAGGTAGGAGAAACCCTCCCTTGGCCGCGTCAAACTGCACAGCATCCACCACGCCGTAGTTGGCCGCGTTCTTGGTGATGAGCGCCTCGACACAGTTCTGCCCCTGCTTCCACAGTGCCGGGATGCGTGCGTAGGTGCTGCGGTACACACTGATGATGCGCTGGGCTTCCTCCAACGCGATGTCGGTACCAAACGTCTTTAGCTGGGCTTGGAACTTGGCCGCGCCCATGCCGTAGCCTGCGCCAAGAATCGTGGTCTTACCCACGAACCGCTCTGGGTCCGTGATCTGGTCAACATCTTTACCGTAGATCTGGGCGGCCATGATCTTGTACGGGTCGTACTTCATCTCCTTCTTGGGCACACCTGCGGCAATCTCGTCGTTGTTCTTCTGAAAGAACTCCACCAAGTCTTGCTGCCCGGAGATCCACGCCACCGTCCGCGCTTCGATCTGCGATGAGTCCGAGTCGATGATCACATACCCAAGCGGTGCTTCGATAGCTTTCTTGAGCTTGCCTGCGTTCTGTCCACGACTTGGCAGGTTCTGTAGGTTGATCTTGTCGTCACCACCCCAGCGCCCTGTGTGCGCGGCGTAGTACTTGATTGGCACAGGCAGGGGGCCACGCTCAGAGATAGATATGAACCGCTGGGTGCGAGTCTCCTCCAGCGTTGTCTTGGTGCCCAGCCGAGCACCGACCAGCGCCTGAACCTTTGCGGACGGATGCTCCAGCAACGCCTTGAACTCCTCGTCCGTCTTGGCGAATGCCCACGCTCCCTTACCCGTACGGGCGGACACCTTACGGGGTGGCTCAACGCCGAGGCTCATGAGCAGTTCTGCAAACTTGTCGTTAGACATCAGCGAGTCCTTGTCGGCCTGCGCCAACTCCAGCAACTGCGCCTTCTTTGCCTTGACGGTCTCCAGATGGTCCTCCAGCATCGTCTTGTTGAGGATCAGCGACGGCTCAATGAACATCCGCAGTGTCGTGTCGATGACCTTCAACTCCTTGAGAGGGAACCCTTCCATGAACCGATAGAACAGGGTGCGCGTCAACTCCACGTCGTTGCAGCAGTACTCGCCGTATTGAGCGAGATGTTCTGGAGAGAAGTCCAGCCGCCGCAGCCCCAACGCGTTCTCGACCTCGGTGCCCTTGACCCCGATGTTGTACCGATGCGCCAAGATCTTTAGGCTTCCACCCGCATCCACGCCGTGAATCGCACGGGCCATGCACAGCGTATCCAGCCAGCCCTTGGGTTTGATGCCAAAGAGCCACGACAAGATCGCCCCATCAAATTGGGTGTTGTGCGCCAGCACGAATGAGCTTGCCCAGTCGAACTGCTTGAACCACACCTTAAGTTGTTCGTGTGAGCCACTGAACCAGACGGGAGCTGCATCATTGACAGCAACCGCTACGCCGATCACATGGAAGTCCGGGTGCCGCACATACTCCTCGGTAGTGTGCGACCTGAACCCTAGCTCCTTGGAGTAGTAGGTCTCAAAGTCTACGGTGATGATGTTCATTTGTTGTTCATCAACTTCTTGGCAAGCTCGAAACTTGCCTTGTTCAGCAACATTTTTGTAGGCACGGCTCCGAAGGGCGACGGCTCGGTCAGTGCCTGCCCGTACCCTGCCATCTGGTTGTGGGCTGGCGGGTTCTGGTAGTTGCTTAGTAGTCCTTGCGTGGGCGCTTCCGCCTTCATCTGTCTCTCCAACTCCTGTCGCTCAATCTGTTCATCGCGCAGCAACTCCTTGACGACCATCGCGTCAAACTCAGTCCTTCGCACAGCCCGTAGCGATTCATGGATGCGGCCCTTTTCGCTCTCGGTGAGGCAGTCCTTGAAGTAGTCTCTGTACATGAACGCCCAGCGCCCACGTTTTTCGCCAGCTTCAAAGAACTCTTCCGGGTGCGTCTTCATGCGTTCGACCAGCACCTCTACCGCGTTGAATGTTTGTTCCATGTCAGACCCTCGCAAGGTCAGCCAAGAACTTGTCGAACCGATCGCCCTTCTCCAACACTTTGTAGCGCAGGCTTTCTTGGCTCTCGACCTTCTTCAAATAGTTACGCTTGCACAGACTCTTTATGCGTGCGTGATTGGTTGCTGGCGATGCCGCATCGCTGCTATCTACCAACTGCATGATAGTTACCGACTCTTTGTCCTTCATCTGCTGAGCAATCTGCGCCAACAGCAACAGATCAATCGCGTCAAGGTCCCAGTGGTCCCGGGCCAGTCGCATCGCTTCCGACAATTTTTCTAGTTTCATGGGTTCTCCTTAGTGAATAGTAATTTTTTCGTTGCCGATACCGCAGGTAGATCTTGTCCTCGTCCAGCAGGCGCTGGATGAACCGCCACGCATGGCGCTCACTGATCCGCAGGTTCCGGGCAACATCATCAACGCACATCGCGTACCGGCCCTGCCAGATACGCAACAACTTACGTGTTGTGCCGTCAGTCGGGCGACTCCTCATAGTCCGTCCAGTCGATGATCTGTCCTTGAGATGGGATGCCATGCTTACTCCATATCTCAAACGTCAATATCATCATCCCGATCCCGCTTTCATCTGTGATGATTGCGACGCCGCCTTGGTTAGAGATATCCACCAAGTTCTTGTTCTGCAACTCAGTAGGCTTGTTGCCTTTGGTCTTGCATTCGATCCCGATGAACTTACCCTTCCAGCAGCACACGATATCGGGCACACCCGAGCGGCCATAGCCGCCCGTGACAGGGTAGAAGAAGTACGCGCCATGCTGCTTGAGCAGGTCAACGACCTTCTTCTTTACCTTGGACTCAGGAGTTGCCGCCATTACGCGCGTCGAACTGAATCGCCTTGAACAGCTTGCCTTCCAAGTAGCGGATGACTGCCAACGCGTCGGTCAGTTGATTGTGCTGCGTTGTAATATGCGCGTTGAGCTGGCTCACCCGGAAGGTCAGTTCCCGGATCTCACGCTCATACGAACCCTTGGGGGGCAGGGGAGTTGCCTTCGGCTCGGGCTTCACTTCAGGCTCTGGCGATTTATTAACAGCTGTTAATACGCCAGCCAACTTGTAGACGTTGGCCTCACGGTCATGCACAAGGATGCCCGCCTTCTTCATGGTCCACAGCAACGCGTACATGGTTGTAGGGGTGATTCCCTTGACTTCCCGCTTCACATCTTTAGTGGTGATGCCAGCAGGGTTCTTCTTGGCGAGGTCGATCACTCGCTGTTTGTATGTGACTTGGTTCATTTCTGCACTCCTGTTTGAGATTTAAGTTCGTGGTACTCGTCGTATGTGAGATACACATACATCATGTGTTCGGTAAATTTCCTTCCGATAACTTCTCCTCTTTGGTCGTGATTGATGTCACACATGCGCAGCATGGCCGCTCGTTCCCGCAACCACTCTGGCACCTTCTCGCTCTCTAAGGTATCGGTACGAATCGCCGCGTTGTCAAGAATGTTGACATACTCAACACCCCCGTCGTTTCGCGTGTGTGCAATTGCCATGTACCTGCTGATGCCCATTTCCATAGATTATAGGACCTTTCGAGCCTTGTCAACTGTTAGTGGCCTTAAAATCATCAGGGTTTACGTGAATCCAGAACCGATTGTCTGAGACTTTGCGACCCACCTCGGGAATGTACTCACCCTGAGTGCACATGCGCAACATCGCAACTTGTTGTTGCACGCACTGCGGCGCTTCTTCCAGCGTCTGATATGTCCATGCACCAGCTTCCATGTCGCCTTTGTTCTCCACTGCCACCATCACGGATTCATCGGGCTGGATGTACACATACATCGGGACACTCACGATTGCCTTGCGGCGCTTCGCTTCACTGTACAGCTCGATACCGTCTATGATCACGCGTCGAAACTTCTCACTGCGAAACTGAACGCCGATTGAATTCAGGTACATCAGTTCCTCGGCAACATCGTCCGCAGATATCTTGCCCACGATTGAATTGAACTTACTGCGCGGCTCAGACCGCCAGACCGCATCACTCGCTTCCGGGCTGTTGTCAATGTCCTTCCACATGATCTCTTGCGCTGTGAACGGTTTGGCATAGTCACGCAACAGCTTGACCAGCTTGGCTGGGTCGGTCGTCTCCTTCACATGGTAGTTAGCGTTGTGAGACGCGTACTTCTGGTTCTGGATCAATCGGCTGCGCAAACCGTAGATGCGACGGTTCTTGGTATCGAAGCTCTCGCAGTCTAATATCGCAAGGCACTTATGTGCATTGGTCTGCGTTGTAGGGAAACGCGTATCAACAAACCGCACCACCGATGCGCGCCCATCCTCGGACACCACATCAATCGGGAACCGGCTCACATGTTTGCGGCGTAACTCAACGATCGCATCCCGCACTTCGGTAGGCGTATCAGCGGACAAATTTACATTTAGCATCACTCTTCTCCTGTTGCTTTATCGATTGCTGCTCTGGCTATATCTATCCAGTCCCACCATTCCTGCTCCGTAGCCCCATGATGCTGGGGCATAGTCATCAGCGCGTTGAGCAAATCCGGTGCGGCCGATATCAGTCGTGCGTTGGCTCGCTGTTCCTGCGGCGGAATGGTCATCCGTGTCGGGATGTTGGCGACTGTTGTGGAATGCACCCCACGTTTGCGCACGGTGACGCTGAATGGGTTGGTCTTCCAATTGTTGTTCTCGTTCAACAACCACGGCCCCGGTGTGTGCGTGGATGGTTTAACTTGCATCACTCTTCTCCTTGTTGTTTAGAACATCGACAGGATCTCGTCCACCTTGGCCTTGGTCTCTAAGCGCACGGTGTCGCTCTTGCGCAGGTCCTCGGCGCACTTGCCGTTGACCGCCTCCTCCAACTTCTTACGCGCCATCTCCAGCTTCGGGTCGGAGGTCACATTCAACCTCGTGAGCAGATCGCACAACTCGTTTGCATTAGTCACCAGCGAGTCGCGGAAGATCTGCGTGTAGTTCGGCCCCTCCTTGGTCTCCCTCGGGTTCTCGGAATCAGCCAGCTTCTCGCTCAGGTGCTTGACGCACTCGTGCAGTCGATCCCACGCATCGCCCATGGCATCAGCCAGCTTGTCGTTGTAGAACTTCTCGTACTGATCGCGCAACTCCTGCTTGCCTGCCTCGTTCACATCAATGCGGAAGTCGCCCACCTCGGGCACAGGCAGGAACACATACTTGAAGCGGAACTTGTTCTCCAACGACTCCACAGGCGGGTACTCGTCACCATCGAACAAGTCACCCAACTGGAACGCCGCCGCGCTCACCAGCGTCGGATACTCCACGATGAAGTCCTTGACCGCGTCCTCGTACTGGCGCTCGTAGTTAGCCAGCGTAGCCTTGTAGTCAAAGAAGTTCTTCATGGGTAGCAGGCGGGAGCCACCGTCCGACCACGGGAGCGTCTGGTTGTAGTGCCAGATGCGAATGGCAGAGACAAGTTTCTGCAACTCGTCGAGCTTCTTGGTACCTGCCAACAACTTTTTGTGATAGTTCCCACCCTTGGCCTTGGTGTTCTTGGCCGCGTCGATCTCGTCCGAGACCTTCTTGTCCATCTTGCGACCTGTCCACACCGAGATGTTGAGGTCAATGAGCATTGCGCTGTTCTGAATCATGGCACTCTCCTATTTATTAACAGGTGTTAATTAATTGCTACCGTTTTACCGATCTCGCTCACCACATCCGTAGTGATACCCCACAGTGTTGGGCACTGCCACCCCTCGCCCCACGAACTCACATACCCATCAGTCAGGATCACCGCGCACTCGGGCTTGAGTTTCTTCGCTGCGATGTAGTCCACGATGCACTGCGGGTCTGTGCCACCACCGCCTCGCGGCTTGGTGCTAGACAACAAGTTGTCCAGTTGGTCTTGCTCATACTTCTCGTGCTGGCACACTCGCGTATCCCAGTACAGCAGGTCGATACCCTCGGGTCGCACCGTCTCGCAGATCTTCTTAAGCTCCGAGAGGAACTCGCCGATCTCCTGCGGCCCGATAGACCCAGACATATCAATACCCACTGCGATGCGCCCAACGGACTCACCGATCAAGCTAGGCATATAAACATCTTCACCGATCCACCTACGGGATGGCCGCCTCCAAGTGCTCTCGTCTTTGTCCATGCAGAACGAAGTCACGAACTCACGCATCGCCTCACGCCAATCTACCTTGGCCTCGGTCAACTCGGCGATCTCACGCGGCACATTGGCAGACATCTTCCCAGCTAGAATCGCGCCCTGCCTCAGTGCTTGGTCAACATCACGGGCCAGACCTTCCTTCTCCTCGGTCGATAGACCCTCGGCTTCTTCCCAATCATGGTCATCAAACCCACCAGCACCACCGCCCTCGGTCACAGGTACATCCGTACCCTGCTGATCACCAGCAGTCTTCACATTGATAGACCCGTTGTCCTCCGCTTCCTTCTTAAGTCTGCGGAATACCTCACCAGCATCAAGGCCCCTGAACTTGAAGTCCAGCAGGCCCTGCTTGGGTAGCGCCACATCAATCCCGTTAGGGTCGCTGTCATGGATCAAGATGTTGATCACATAGTCGCAAGCCATGTTCGCAAGCTGGGGCCACTCCTTGTACAGGTGTTGCCACATGGTCGTATGGCGGAACGCCTTGTGCAGGTTCTCGTGCAGAATCAGAGCGCGTAGCTCCTTGTCCGACAGACCCTCGCTGAACTTGCGTCCATACTTAGTGTCACGCCCGTTAGTACAGGCAGTGGGCACATCGTCATCGACCGAGGTCTTGCCGACCATCAGGATGCCCGAGTACAGGCAGTACTTCGGATTCTTCATTAGCCATACATGTGCCTTCTGCACACGCTGCTCGACAGTCAATACACTCATTTGTTAACTCCTGTTAATAAATTAGAAC